>Ga0308016_10000804_pt1 | contig 15716 bp, 8 predicted proteins | sample Neamet233_FD_203129 | JGI IMG/M metagenome (GOLD analysis project Ga0308016, IMG submission 203129) | Marine microbial communities from water near the shore, Antarctic Ocean - #233 | ecosystem: Environmental > Aquatic > Marine > Unclassified | place: Southern Ocean | collected 2014-07-28
CAGTAGTAGTATAAGGCATTTCTGCAATTGCAGGACCTTCAACTCCTCCTTCAAACTTTAATAAATGAGTTCCATTTCCAGTACCATTGATAGGTTTAATTCTAAAGGTAATGGTGTTATTTGAATCGTCAGATAAGTCAATGTTATCTTCAAAAGTTATGGCTGCATGATCCCATGCATTTTGTGCACCAACAATCTTTAAAACGTCGTTTTCACCTTCTTTCTCTAAAGTTGTTACAGCACCATCACCTCCTGGCATTAACTGGTTTGCCGCACTAAAATTAAACGGTAAAGTTTGAGAGTAACCTAGGGTTGCTACAAACAAAATTAGTACTAAAGTAATTTTTTTCATCATAAATATGTTATTAGAATTAATATTAATTAGTAGACATAGAACAAAGTCTAAGACCTAATTGCAATCTAAAAACATATATTATTAAATCATTAAATACCACCTATACAAAATACATACACTGTAATACAAAAGGATTTTTATTAAGAATTCAATCAAAAAAAGAAGTGTTAGCTATTAAAAAGACACTTATTTATTTTTTATAATAAGTAAGCCAAGTATCAATATAGTACTAATGTATAGCTAATGTTGTGTTCTCAGTAATAAATTAAAACACTGTATAGCAATGAACTAAATCAATAAAAATAAAAAAGGCTAATATTCAATTATTTTTATTGAATCTTTATTTGAAGTAACTATTAAAATATCTTTATTCTTTATCTTTATACTGCTAATTGATCTGGTATCTTTAAATAAATTTATACCACTTTTTTCCGAACCTAATGCGGTAAAAGTGTTTTCTATATTACCTAACAAAACCAATCCGTTACCTGCATCGTATCTGGTTGTTTCCACCTCAACACCATAATGATTTCCTATCATAAAAATATCTTGAAATCCGTCTTTATTAAAATCCTTAACAATGGCATCTTTTATGGGACTTACTTGTGCCTGTATTGGTAAAGAGGCCGTTTTAAAACTATCATTTTCATTCCATAAGATAATACTTTCAAAATTTTCTATTTGATACTTCACAGCTCCTTCAATCTTACCTTCAGGAAGAATATCTAGTAACTTTGAGGATGCAAAACTATGGTAATCTTTAAATTTCTCAGAAACATAAGGCATTTGCTGTGTGGTGCATTCTTTACCTCTCATAGGAACATAACCGTCTTTATAATATTTTGCTAAAACAACATCGTTAGTGCCATTGTTATCAAAATCATTTGCATACACTTTAAAGGGATGTTCTTTTGTTGCTTTAAATTTATTATTTCTCCCCAAATTACCAACAATAAAGTCATCATCGCCATCATTATCTAAGTCTCCTTTGGTAATTGACCACCACAGACCTCTTGATAAGCTATCTAAGCCGTATTTTTTTGTAGCATTTTTAAAAGAACCTTTATAGTTCTCAAATACTTGAATATTCATCCACTCGCCTACCACGATTAAATCTTCATCCCCATCCTTGTCTATATCGCTAAAAGAAGCATCGGTTACCATGCCTAAATCTTTAAACTCTTTTGAGTTTTTTGTATTCGATTTTTTAAAAACTCCTTTATTATTAATTAAAAAATAACTTGAAGCCGGGTATGTATATTTACCTGAAATTAGACGTGTACCAATAAATAAATCTAAATCGCCATCATTATCAATATCAGATACCTTTACACATTGAGAACTTTCATATATTTTAGGCAAGCTGTTTTCTGCTTTTGTAAAAACCCCTTTACCATCATTTAAATAGAGTCTGTCTTGCAACTTAGCATCTCCTTGTTTATACTCGCTACCGCCACTTGTTATAAATAAATCAGTATCCTTGTCATTATCTGCATCAAAAAACAAGACTCCTAAATCTTCTGATTCTTTATCGTTTTGCCAAGGCTGATTTTTGCTTTTTTGAAATTTTCCTTGATTATTTTGCAAATATAAAAGTCCACTAACACCTTTTGAACCTCCAATATAGAAGTCCTCTAGACCATCGTTATTTACATCTGCAACTGCAGTGAACGGCCCGTTTTGTGAAATATTATGAGGCAATAAAATCTCTTCCTCAAATTCATTAAATTCGTTCTCTTCCTGTTGATAAGAAATACCAATGCTCTCTGAATCTACTTGACTTAAAAGTGGTAATACCTTTAGCGCTGCCGCAGCAGTGGTTTTTATTTTAGCATCTGAATACTTGGCTTTTAAAATAGTATTTGCTTTGATATTTGTGTACACTTTATATTTTCCATCTTTCCAAAACACCTCAACGGTGTCTACTTTTTTATCAAAGCCTAAACCAAAAAACAAATGAGGTTCTACGGAAGAAAAATATCCTCTAGTAACAGTATTCTCTGCAGTTTGAATCTTGTTGTTATAATGTATGACTACTTTAGTATCATAACCAAATTTATTTTTTTCAGATCCTTCAAATTCAACTTTCAAAAAGTTACCAGATGCTTTGTTTTGATAGACAGATGCAGGTGAATCTATATTGTTAACGACAATATCTAAATCACCATCATTATCTAAATCACCATAAGAAATTCCGTTTGAAAAACCTGGTAAATCAAAAGCCCACTTTTTAGTTACATTTTCGAATTCAAAGCCATTTTTATTTTTATACACGTAATTAGGCAATGGACTTGAGGGTGCCAACTTTGCCATATTATAAAAATCTTGAGAGGTTGTTTTTAATTTTTTATTTAGGCCTTTTAAAAAGTCATTATTTCTAATATCTTTTTTTATTCCATTACTCACTATAATATCTTTAAAACCGTCATTATCTAAATCTGCCATTAATCCTCCCCAACTCCAATCTGTCTTAGCTAAACCTGCAATCTGAGCAATATCAGAAAACGCTCCTAACCCATTGTTTATCTGTAGAGTGTTAAACATGTATTGATAATGATCTCCTTTATCTGTCATTTCTTTGAACTCCTGAGCGTTCATCGATTTCATATTTGTTTTTGATCTGTAGTGATCGTCAGAAGCCATGTCTAATGTAAAAATATCCATATGACCATCATTATTAATATCACCAATTTCTGTACCCATACTAAATCTAGAAATATGCTTTAGCTTTTCATTGATAACATTTACAAAAGTACCGTCTCCATTATTATAGTAAAGAAAATCGGGCTCATCATAATCGTTAGAAATGTATAAATCAACAAAACCGTCATTATTTAAATCGCTGGCACTAACACTTAAGCCATACGTATATCTATTTGTTAATTTTGCCTCTTTGGAAACATCTCTATATTTACCATTCTCATTTTTATAGAGCTTGTCTGTATATAGTTTATATCGTTTTTGAGGTATGTTTTTATACCGTTGAAATAGCCTAGAGTCTGGCAATTGATTTACTTGATACATGTCTAAATCTCCATCATTATCCATGTCAAAAAAAACAGCTTGTGACGAAAAACCAGCATCGGCCAAACCGTACGCTTGCGCAGACTCTGTAAATGTTAAATCTTTATTATTGATAAAAAGCTTGTTTTTTCTATCTGAAGGGGTCATAGATTCGCCATTTCTACTCACATAAATATCAAGATAACCGTCTGAATTTACATCTGCCATAGTTACACCCCAAGACCAACCTGGACTTCTTGTTATTTTTGAGGTTTTGGAAATGTCTTCGAATTTAAAATTACCCTTATTTAAATATAATTTATCATTTACCTGGTTTCCACAAAAGAACAAATCAGATAAACCGTCATTGTTTATATCTCCAACAGCAACACCTGCTCCATTATATATTTGACTATAATAAATATGATTCTTAGTTTCAGATTCTTTGATACTGTTATTAAAATCAATTCCTGTTATTTCTGAAGATAGCAATTCGAAACCACCTTTTAACGTTTTAGGATATAGGTCGCGTTTTGAGTTTTGACAAGAAGAAAACAATACATTAGAAAGCACTGCAATGAATAAAAATGATTTACATGTTTTCATAAAAAATATCGATTATATACTTATTTTAAATTATGATTTTATAATAAGAAAGTTATTATCCAAAAATATTGCTTTTAAAATAAATATCATACTAATAATTAAAAAAAAAAGGAGTTTTCCTATGTTGAAAACACCTTTTTTTACTCGTAATAATATATTATATTTCTTTGAATCATCAAATAAATTAGAGCAAACTAAAAGAATTATAAGTCTATATATTGCGAATAAATTTTTAAAAGAATATTACGCTTTTAAAGCATTTCTTTTTTCTAACTCTGCACTTACCTTTCTCGCTTTCTCTTCCGTTAAGTCATAGTCTCGCATAATATAAATTGCTAATAACGTTCCAGCAATAGGCAGTCCAGAATAAAATAAACGAAGCCCAGTTATAGCTCCATCTGGTTGTGTTGCTGCACCAGGATCAAAGCCTACAAAACCCATAATTACGCCAGTTAACAGACCTGCAATTGCAAAGCCAAATTTTACCATCCACCAATAAATGGCACCAAAGGTTCCTTCCCTGCGCTTTCCTGTATTCAATTCATCCAAATCTATTACATCGGAAGTCATAGACATCATAAGTGTAAATAGTCCTCCAATCCCAAATGAAAAGAATGGCAAAGCAATCAAGAATAAATACGGTTTTCCTGGAATAAATAAAAACCAAAAGAGAATATAACCAATTACTGAAATGGATTGAGAAACTAAAAAAGCTTTCTTTTTACCCATTTTTTTAGACATCTTAGTAATAATAGGAATCACAGCAAACGTAGTAATCAATGCACCTATACAACCATTTAAAGTTGGCCACAGACCTGCTGCTCCAGAGTCTCCATTAAACATATAATATACAATTATAAAAAATGAAAATCCTGCAATTGTATTAAAAGCATTGAAAATTAAAAACGTAGCATAACATAGTTTTTTAAATTGTGGTATTTTAAAAGCTTCCTTAAAACCGTCGCGAATAAACCTTAAACTATTTCCTATATTTTTAGTATTTAAAGGCTCATAATCTTCTTCTAATGTAGATTTACTTTTTATAAATAAAGCAGGCACCATTGCTAATACCATGCATATAATACCAACCCAAGCTGCTAAAGATCTTGTTGCTACTTCTCCAGATGCAAACCAATCTGGGTCATACATAATTACCCAAAACCAAGGTGCAATTATCCATGCCCATTGACCAATCCATTGTGAAGCAGCCATAATGTTTGTACGTTCATGAAAATCGTCACTCATCTCATATCCCATAGCTACATAAGGAACACTAAAAATTGTCATTCCGAAATAGAAAATTAGTGAGAAAAATAGAAAGTAATAGAAATTATATTCTAAACCATTGTCTTTGTATAGCTGCCACATAACTATAAAGGTTATTCCCATAATTAAAGCACCAATAAATACATATTGCCTTCTTCTACCCCAGCGTGATTTTGTATTGTCCGAAATAAAACCCATAATAGGATCTGTAATTGCATCAAACAATCTTGGCGCAAAATATAAAACGGCCCACATTGTTGTTGAAAAACCAAGGTCTTCTACCAAAACAACAAAAAATATTCCCATAGCTGCCGGAAACATTTGGTTGGCCAGCATTCCTAAACCAAATGCTACTTTTTGACCAAAATGAACTTTCTTTGTATTTGACATTTAATTAATTTTTTGTTGGTATCACTATTGTTTGAATAGCTTGTGGGTTAATGCTAATAGCAGTTTCTTTATCTCTTAAAAGGATTTTAAAATCCTTTTTTATTTTTCCTTCATTAAAAACAATCACAGAAATTGTTCCATCTATATTTTCTGCTGCAGTTACTTGTAAATCTTTGTCTGAATTTTCTAATGCAATTACGGTTGCTCCTGGTCTTATGTATTTACTAAAATGAACTAATGTGTAATACAATGGTGTAAAATAGACTTCATCCTTTACTGGATCTACTATTACAGGAGCCAAACACCAATTTTTAAACCAATTTGGTCCACCTTGTGTATCTAAAACCATATTCCAATCTATCCAACCATCTACATAATTGTTTAAACAGCCTATAATATCTCTTGCATATCGATTCACTGGTGCGTATTTAGGATGTAAATACTTGTCTTTTTCTGGTGCCCAATCCCAACCCCAATCCGTTGCTTCTTTTTTCCAATACCAAGCATCTTCTTTCCACTTTGGAATTTCTGAATCGATACAAGCTTCAGACTGAATTAAATATTTATTTGGTGCTTTGTTGTACGCATACTGCAATTCTTTAGGAAATACTTCATATGTGCTTGCATACCAATGGATCGCAGTTCCGTCAAAATATTCTGAAGAAGCTGTATTTTCATACATAGAGTCTACCCACTCTTTTAAATGTTCTCTATTTTGATCGTATCCTAAAATTTTAACTTCTTGGTTTTCTGACGCCAATTTTGGCCCTAAATAATTCTGAACAAAATTGGTCATTTCACCTGGAGAATAATGCATACTCTCCCAGTTATTTCCATTTCCTAAAGGCTCATTTTCAACCGTAAAGCCCCAAATATCAATTCCTTCTTTTTGGTATGCTGCAACATATTTAGAGAAAAATAATGCCCAAGTGTCATAATATTTTGGAAGCAGCTTACCACCAACCCACTTGTTATTATCTTTCATCCAAGGAGAAGCTGTCCAAGGTGATGCCACTATTTTAAAACCCTCTTTAGAGACCTTCATTGCATCCTTAATCATTGGAATGATATCTGCCCGATCCTCTTCAATTGAAAAGTGTTCTAACTCCATATCCTCCGCCACTGGAGCGTAGGAATATTGACTCAGTGAAAAATCACACGAGTTCATATGGGTTCTTGTAAGCGAGTAATTAGCGCCTTCCTCAGAAAAATAAGCTTGTATAATGGTATCTCTATTTTTTTGACTTAAACGATTGAGTAATGATGCAGATGCTTCTGTAAAAGATCCTCCAAACCCAGTAATTGTTTGGCGCTTTTCTTTCAAATCTAATTTAATTGTGGCTATATTTTCAGTAACGATAAACTTAGAAATCTTTGTTAACTTATTTCCAGATTCTGAAGTTTCGTAAACCTCAACCACTAAATTGTTGTTTTTTTGACCACAACTCATTAATAACAAAAAGAAAAAAGAAAAATAAATATTCAATTTCATATGGTTAATTTTATCTTTTGTAATCTGTATTCGGAACTAGAACATCTTTCATTAAAAGTGTTTTATCTCCATTATATGTTTTTGTGATTGTTTTACCATTTCTGGTTAAACCGTCAAAAACTCCAGCATCTACTGCATCCCAAAGTGGATACTTCGCTTCCCCTTGAAAGTTTATCAAACCAAAGTGATTTTCTGAACCTAAGGGATTTCCTGCATCTTTCCATTGTTCATTAAAAGCTTCAAAATAAAAGCAAGAGATACCTTCTTTTTTAGTCCATTCTCTAATATGTTGATAGTACAAGCCTTGTTTGTATTCATCTGTTGCTCTAGATCCATTCTGTCCGTAAAAACCATTTGACTTTGTTGCCCAACCAGACTCTCCAATATGTATAGGTTTATGAATACCTAAAGAAGCCACATAGTTTTTTACATTGTTATATTGCGTCATAGCAAATGATTTTGAACGTAACATTGCGTTATCTACTTTTTCAATATCTGAAAGTTCTTTCTCGGTATCTGGAACTTCCCAAAAAACTGGGTTGTAATGAGAATTATGATATGCATACGTGTGCATAGAGATATAATCTACTGCTTTTATTAATTTTTCTAAATCTGGTGTGTGATATTCAGTTCCGCCGCCACCCCAAGATGAAAAATCATCTGAACTGGTAATCCATAAATCTTTAGATAGTGTTCCTGATTTTTTTAGCTCTTGTAAATGATGTACCCATTTTAAAATAACATTGGGTTGCACGTAATAACTTGCGGCCCATTTTACCATAGCTTCATTACCCACCGCAATTACTTTTACAATATCTGGGTATTGTTTTGCCAATGCTACAGTAGTAGCAATTTCTACTGCGTTTCTTTCACTTTCATTTTCATGATCTGGTGCTAGTTCCGTCCAAGCATTTTTGCAATCTATCCATGCACCTAACATAACATACATTTCAAAACTGGCATCTTCCTTTTTTAATTCTGAAATAGCCTTAAGTATATTAGACGCTTGCGGTAAATGCACTTTATAAGTTCTAAGAATTTTTACTCCCATTGCGGCTAACAACTTCATATCTTCTTTCAATTCTTCTATAGTCGGCTCTATATCATGATCTACATGTCTATAACCTCCATATGAAATTGCTAAATAGTCAGGGTTTCCTAAAATTGTAGCTGCTGTCATTACTGGTTTTACAACCTGCTCTAACTTTACTTTATTTTTAGAATTACATCCAACAAAAAAACTGAATGCAATAACCGCTATAAATATTTTAAAACTTATTTTCATATTTGATTTTGACTGAATACTTACTTCTTTATAGAAACTTCAATTTTAGCTACTGCTCCCGTTCTTTCAAAAACTAATTTTGAAGTACTTTCATCAAGAATAAGTGCTTTAATTTCTTTTACACTTCCATCAGTATAAAATATTTTAACCCCTTGTGCAGGCGTATTCTTATATATAACTGGCACTTGGCAATACGTAAAACCAAGAGAACCTTCAGTTAACTCAATTGTTTTATCTTCCTTACTAATTGCTGTATATTCAAAAGTTTTAGGAGTCTTTAAAAACTCAGATGCTCTTAATAATCTTGGATTAAAAATAATTTTACCTGCTTTTACAAAAACACCAAGCTCTCCTATTCTGCTTAACACATCTTCTTTCACTTGACCTGTCATTCCTGGCTGCTGTGCACCCTTTCCTCCTGGTGTATGTGAATATGGATCTGTTGGAAACGCGCCATATAACTCTGGAGACTTATGCACTCCAACACCCGCCTGAATCTCATAATAATGATCAAAAAGTTTTCCTATTATAACATCACTTTCATTATTCTGAACTGCTATTAAACAGTTTTCTTGCACTGCTAATAATAACTTTGAAACCATGTGCCAATATATAGAGCCTAAACCTTCATAACCAAAGAAAGTTCCAGATCTACCTGTAAATGCCTTATGATTAAAAACCTCTTCAAAAATATTTAACACTAATTTTGATTCATCTTCTAACAAGTCTGAATATACTTCAGGTAATTCTTCAAAAGCTTCTTTTAAGCTATTTGCATTATTAAAATTGGCATTAAAGTGGTAGTTCCCTGCAACATCTTGATTGATAATTTGAGTATTATCGTCACTTATGAACTTTGTTAATAATTTAGAGTGTGCTACTGCTGTTTTAGAAATAACATTTTTCTCATCAAAACGTGCTAATTCTTTATTTGGATATAAAATATAACTGTATTGATCTTCTCTAAATAAAGCACTTGCTTTCATCCCGTCTAAAACGTCTAAAGCTTCTTTAGAAGATAAATAACCTGCACTTAAAACGGCAACTTGTCCTTCTAACATTTCAGGTAAATAAGAAACAGATACTTCCGTATCATTTTCTATGGTCATTAAATTATACGCATGGTATAAATTATCTGAACGTTTGTTTGCTTTAATTGTATGTTCTAAATATTCTTTAGTAATTGAAAAGAAGGCTAACAATTCTGTTTTTGTAATAGTACTTCTTTCGCTAGAAAAACCATTTCCATAAATAGTAGATCTATACACACTTCCCGCTTCTCCTAAACCATCTAAAACTGTTTTTCTATCAATGTCTGAAACAGCACCCAAAAGAATATTTTTATTTTGATTAAAAGTTGCTACTACCGTATTAAAAAACGTTGCTAATTCTGATGAAATTTCAATTTCTTCAGTTGCAGATTTTTCAACCAAATTTTCAAAGAAGTTTATAAAACGATTTAAATAATTTAGCGTTACCATAGAAACACCGTTACCCACTAAAGCGTTGTTTGCATCGTTCCATTCCGGACGTTGCGTATTCATCCAAATTCCGCCCTCAGGAATAAAGTTAGAAACCTTTGCTAAAACAGTAGCTAATAATTTTTCTATTAAGTTTACTTTATAAATAAAGAAGTTTTCATCCCTTAACAATGCACCATCTGCTCCTAATTCTTCTTTCTTTTGATGAATTTTAGCATCTAAATCATGATCAAACTCAATAGTATCTTTAGGATTATCTAAAATACTTTGGTAATCTTTTATCTTATAAGGCACATTTGCGTATACAAAAATATCTTCAGAAAATCTTTTTTCTAATTGATTTGGATAATGGTTTTCTATAAATTCTAAGAATTTTAATAAGTAAATTATTTGATGATCTCCCCAATACCCAATATAAGACCAAGGGTCATTTTCTTCTATAATTTCCCAATCAAAACCATCTTTTGTAACTCTATAAGGATTGTAACCATCAAAAGTAGTTGCATTCAAGAACTTATGAATCATACTTTCTATAAATGCAGGATATGAATGTGCTAGCGTTTCCCAATTTTGGAAAATATCACGCCAGTTTCCTTCATAATCTAAAATTTTAGAACCGTCTATTTCATTTTTTGTGTTGATAGAAAACTTATTCCAAGGCCTACTTGGGTCTCCATGTCTTCTACTAAACTTTAATGGTAAATACTCAAAACAAAGTCTTTTAAAGTTTTGATCTTCATCTTTCTCTGCAATCTCAAGAATAGTGTTCAATTTAAATAATTCTGGTAAATCATTTAACAACGTTTCTTTCTTCTTAATTACTTTTTTGTTTGCCTTTCCTATGTATTTTATAAAATCTTGCTTTTCAATATTATAATCATCATCAAAAGTACCACCTCTCATTAAGTTAAAAAGTGTATTTGCAAAATGTCTTGTACTAATTAAAGGATCTTCTGTTACTTGTAAACCGTCAGCAGCCCCAGTTAAAGCAATTAGTTTTTTAGTACCTAATTCAATATCTTCCTCAATACTATTTAATAAATTTTTATCATTTAATATTGCTTTAGAAAGTATTTCAATAGCGCCTATTGTTTGATTTACATTTGCAACAAAGCTCCATTCCTTCGTTTCATTTGCATCTAAGATTATATCGGCACTAATAAAATAAGCCCCTTTTTCTGCTTTTATATCTACTTCTTGATGTATGTCTTTTCCTCTTCTAAAGTTATCTAATTGTAATGATGATAATAAATATGTTGGATTTTCTATACCTAAAGACCAAACAATATTTGCTTTTAAAGCTTCGCTGGGCTCTGCTTTGTCCACAATTATTGCACTTAAAGCATAAACTCCTAAACCAGATGCAAGTTGTAATTCACTTTTCTTGTAAGCATCTACTAAATTACTTCTAGAGTTTTGTAAATCTGTCTCAACGTCTGAAGGAATAATATTTTGTAATCCATCTAAAAAGGTAACTTGTACTTTTTCTGATGAATTATTTATTAAAGTAGATTTTTTTACAAAACCATAGATATCTGTAGAACTCCACTGATATCTAAAGGTAATTCCTAAATCCTCATTAATTTCTTCAAAAATAACTTTATTTCCAAAACTGTTTTTATATAAATTTTGTCTTGTTTCATACAAGCCAATTTGTCTTTGTGAAAAAGGTTCCCATAAATAAATATTTCCGTTTTTTGAAACTTGAAAAATAGATTTACTTCCTGTAACATCAGCAGCTTCTGTAATTTTATCATCTGTATAATAAGGAAACAATGAATACTCACTGTTTTTTCTACCTGCAGTAAGACCTCCATTACTTGAAATAAACATCCAATGATTTGAGTCTGAAACAATACTCATAAAGAAAGGTCTCATTTCATTACTATTTGCAATCTTATAATAGGTTTCATTTTCAAAGTGAATCATTTCACCTTTTACCTCTTGAGATTGAAAATCTGCTTTATTTTTTCCTAAAAAAATAGTCTTTTTTGTCATTAAAATTGTTCTTCTATGAACCTCTACATTTATTTTAAAGAGGTTTTTATTAAAATTATATACTTATTACATAAAATATGAAGTGCTACTCATCTTTCAATAAGTTCGCCATCTGTTTTTTAGCCTTTAAAACATGTTTTTTTAATCTTATCTTTTTAAAATGTTCCGAAATAATAGTTAAATTCATTTCTTTTAGAAATGGGTTTATTTGATGTACCTCTTGTAGAGCAAAATAAGCCCCTCTTGGGTATAAAGTGTACAAACCTTTTGAATTAGTTGGGCCCTTAGCGCAAACCCCAAACCACTCTTCATTCATATTATTAGTACTACCTTCTACATCTAAATTATAGCCTCTGTTAAACCAAGAAGCATTGCTGTCGTGCACAGCTAAATTTTTTATTTGCCCATATTTCCACCATCCATCTGAAAATTGAAATGTAAACCCACCAATTGCATTGCCAGATTTGCCTACGCCTGCAGCATTTTGATAAATTTCTTTCCAGTTCTCTACCATGTAAAATGCTTGCATTTCTTGGTCTTCTTTATTGGATATTACATTAAAAGCATCTGCACCAAATTCTGTAAATAGGATTGGCATGTCTAATTCCTTTTTTACTCTTTCAAAAGCATCTGTAAACGATTTACCACGGTACATATTAGTTCCGTAAATATCTACCTCTGTGCATTCCTCTGCAATAATTTCAACAAACAACAAATCACCATTACAAATAGCAATTGGTAAATTATTATTTATCGATTTCATTTTAATAGCTGCATCATTCATCAATTTATACATTGGTCTACCAAGACGTTCACCTATAAATTTTTTCTTTTCATCACCCTCTGGAAAATCTTCTGTTTCTGCTCCTGACCAGAACAAACCGTAATTATTTTCATTTCCTAATAGAAACAACAACAATCCTGGGGTATCCTTGTACTCCTTGGCCATTGCTGTAACTTCTGACAATAGCAAAATCTTAGTTTTAGAATCTTTATATTCAGTAACTGGCGTCCAAACTCCATTTATTGTTAAACCATATCTACCGAACGTATGGTTTAGCATTGTGTAAATTCCGTATGTTTCATAAACATAGGTAATCCATTTAGGCTGCATACCTGTATACACTCTAATGGTATTAACACCCATATTCTTTAAGAGACTCATTTCAGCATCTAAAGCGGCTTTAATCAATTCATCTGATTGCTTCCAAAGACTATATTCATAGTTTTTACCAATTGGAACATAATCCCAATTCATACCATTTATCATGAAATCCTTTCCATCAACGAGAAGCTTCATTCCTTGGTCACTTTTCTCAACAATTACTTTGTAATTCTGAGAATATAGTGTACATGAAATACATAAAAACAGTAAGGCTAAAACCTTGATTCTCATAATTATATCCAGTTATTATTAAATATTTTTCTAATTGACTCAAAATTGAGCATGTGAACATCACCTATAAAGTCTTTTTTTAATGGACTCCTTTCGTTACAATATCCTAAAAATGTCATCTAATAAAAAAAGGTCATCTATTAAATAAATGACCTTGAGTTATGAACTATTTTTTATTGAAAGACTTTTACATAATCAATTTCCATTGTATCCTCTGTGAAACTTGGATCAATATCTCCTCCCAAAGTACCACCCATTGCAATATTTAATATCATAAAGAAATCTGCATTAAATGGTAAAGTACTATCATTGGCCATTTGAAAAAAGCTAACATCATCTAAATATATTTTTATTGAAGTATCTGACCATTCTACGGTATATAAATGAAAATCAGAGGAAGCATCTGCAACAGGAGTAGATTCACCGTAACTTGCATTAGCACTTGCAGTATTATTATACCAATGAAGAGTACCTAAAGTATTGTCTTTGTTAGCACCTGTTTGTTCCATAATATCAATTTCACCACAAGTTGGCCAACCAACAGTAGTATAATTAGAACCTAGCATCCAAATTGCTGGCCAAGTACCTGCTGATGCAGGTAATTTTGCTCTTACCTCAACCCTCCCATATGTAAATTTACGTAATCCTTGAGATTTTAATCTCGCAGAAGTATAACCCCCATTACCATCAGATTTTGCTGTAATTTTTAAAGAACCGCCTTCTACTTTTACATTTTCTGCATTGTTTGTATATGTTTGTAATTCACCATTACCCCATCCGTTATTACCAAAAGTATCTGTAGTCCCTAAATCGTAGGTCCAATTTGTAGCATCGGGTGCACCATCTGTATTAAAATCATCTTCCCAAACTAAATCGTTATATGTATAACTTGCGCTTTGTGTAGGTTTTGTAGATGTAAATCTGTGATACCAAGCAAATCCGTCACCAGCCTCTATAATTCTTACGAATAATTCATCGTTAGATATAGAGATTATGTCATAAGTACTAGATCCTACTAACCATCCCATAAAACCATTATCAGAAATTTCAAAAGATGTGCGTCTATAGTCTTCATTATCGTAAGACCCCTCTATCGCCGCCTTTGAAGTTGAAGGCCCAAAAGACACTTGTTTAAGACCGAACATAGAAGTTGCTACTGTTTCATCATGGCATATATCTCCTGCAACCCCTAAAGATCCAGCGTATGTTCCTGGCACAAAAGAGGGCCCTACAGTTTGTTCAAAAGTAATACCATCTGCAGTTCTTGTAAAAACAAATTCATTTTCATACATACATGCTTTTTCTGAATCCCAAGCCTTAATACCATTCCACCAAGCTTCATAAGCAAATTCACCTCCACCGTAGTCATCAGTTACAGGACCTAAACCAACATGAACATCTACATCTGCTTGCCAGTACCATTTTTTACTATCACCGATATTAGCACCACTTAAAAAGTTTTCAGCTTCTACATCTGTAAAAGAACTGTATACTTCAATATCCATAGATTTAGTAGTTGAAACACCAGCTGTACCATTCGCTTTTACAACAACTGTATATATGTTTGTACCAACTTTAGAAAATCTTTTAGACAAAATACCTGATGGTGAAGCTTCTGCAACTCCATTAAAGTAATAAACATAAGAAGACGCGTTGTCTGCACTTACAGTAAATTTAACAGCACCACTACCATCTCCATTTGCTAAATCAGGATCATTAACATCTTGACCGATAATCTCCGCATTAATAACGATTGAACTTGGAGCAATAATATCGCCAAATTCATATTCTTTTTCTTGACACCCTAAAAAGGCTATTGTCATAGAAAGTAATACGATATAAATATTTTTTATATTTTTCATTTTTATATATTTTAATACTTTTTAATTTTTTAACGAAATAATCATTTTAAATCTAATTAGCAGATAAAGAAACATCGTCTATATTAACAATTCCTATCTCTGCACCTAAATCAAACAAAACACGAGCATCAGGTGCTCCAAAGGTTGCAACATGGGTAAGTGTATAGGTTGTTCTTGTAGGTGAAATAGATAGTGGTTCAGAAGCCGTATTCGTCCAAGGATCCTTACTAAGACCTATACCAGCAAATATGCTTCTATTTACATTAGACCATGCATCAAAAGTAAGCGTATACGTTTTTCCTTCTATAATTTCTAATTTCTGACTTAGATTTACCTCATAAGGATTCCCTGCAGATGTTACATCTGCTGAATAGTAAGTATTTCCTCCATCTGTAACTACTGGTGCAGAAGTTGTATCATCAACACCTACTAACCAAGAATCACTTCCGTTTTCGAAATCACCGTTTGTTACAATATTTCCTGTTCCAATAATTAAGGATACGTTATCAATAGCCACTCGACCAACCTCTGCACCTAAATCAAACAAAACACGAGCATCAGGTGCTCCAAAGGTTGCAACAT
>Ga0308016_10000807_pt1 | contig 15694 bp, 16 predicted proteins | sample Neamet233_FD_203129 | JGI IMG/M metagenome (GOLD analysis project Ga0308016, IMG submission 203129) | Marine microbial communities from water near the shore, Antarctic Ocean - #233 | ecosystem: Environmental > Aquatic > Marine > Unclassified | place: Southern Ocean | collected 2014-07-28
TTTTTCTTTATGACGATTCTCACCCTGATGCCTCAAATATTTATGCAAAATTAGGCAAACGCATCAATTCCTGGCTTACCAGCTATACGTCAGCAGGACTATTGTATAAAACGGATCTGCGTCTACGCCCCAATGGAGTGAGTGGCCTACTAGTAAGCTCTATTGAAGCTTTTAGAGAATATCAAAAACAGCAAGCTTGGGTTTGGGAACATCAAGCACTAACTCGCGCACGTTTTGTAGCAGGAGACCCCCGAGTAGGAGAAGACTTTGAGAAGATCCGTAAGGAAGTCTTATGTCAGAAACGCAATTTGACAGACCTAAAAAATGAAATCCTAATCATGCGAAAAAAAATGCTGGATAGCCACCCGAACACGACTCAATTGTTCGATATCAAGCATGACCGAGGAGGAATTATCGATGTTGAATTTATAGTACAGTATTTGGTTCTTGGCTATTCATACAAACACTCTGCACTTACAAATAATATTGGCAACATTGGATTACTTAAACTCTCAGGGGAGCTTGGGCTTATTTCTAAATCAAGTGCTGAGGAAGTATTAGAGGCTTACAGAGAATTTCGGCGCGTACAGCATCGACTAAGATTAAATACTGATTCAACTCAATCAGATAATCCATCAATAAAGAATAGGCAACAAAAATTTGCCAGAATTGAGATCAGTTATCTGGAAAAGGCTCGTTCATCAGTACTTCAATTATGGGGAGAAATACTTGGTGAGTAGCCCTCTATTAATAACATAGCGCTTATTTCTCTACATTAATCTCTTAAAGCAAATACATTCTTATTTCTTTATAAAAAAAGTGAGTTAAAATGTATCTTTCAAATAATTCTCGGAGATTTCTTAATGTCAATGGCTGACAGAGACGGCCTAATTTGGAGCGATGGCAAGATGGTTCCTTGGCGCGATGCCACAACACATGTACTCACCCACACCCTGCATTATGGTATGGGAGTATTTGAAGGTTTACGTGCTTATCAAACTAACCAGGGCACTGCCATCTTTCGGCTTTTGGAACATACTGACAGATTATTCAATTCAGCCCATATTTTTATGATGAAGATACCATACGATAAAGCCACCTTAATGGAGGCTCAACTTGAAGTGGTAAAACAAAATAAGCTGGAGTCATGCTACATTCGTCCTATTGTTTTCTATGGTTCTGAAGGTATGGGAATTTCTGCAAAAAATCTCTCGGTACATGTAGCTATCGCAGCTTGGCCGTGGGGCACATACCTTGGTAAAGATAGTCTTGAAAAAGGAATTCGGGTCAAGACCTCTTCATTCTCACGCCACCATGTCAATGTCAACATGTGTCGTGCTAAATCAGTTACCACCTATGCTAATTCTATGCTGGCTCATCAAGAAGTCATAATTGACGGCTATGATGAAGCACTATTATTAGATGTGAGCGGCTATGTTGCAGAGGGATCAGGTGAAAATATTTTTATTATTAAGAATAACAAACTATATACTCCAGACATGACTTCTTGTTTAGAAGGAATTACTCGTGCCTCTATTATTGAATTTGCTGGAGAAATAGGTATCCCAGTCATAGAAAAACGTATCACCAGGGATGAAGTTTATTGTGCCGATGAAGCTTTCTTTACTGGTACTGCTGCAGAGGTCACACCCATTCGTGAGCTTGATAACCGAATTATTGGTAATGGCAGCCGCGGCCCAATTACTACAAAGCTACAAACTATGTTTTTTGATTCTGTAAAAGGGAAGTCAAAGAATCATGAAAATTGGCTAACATACGTTTGATTAAGCCTAATGGATAAAACTATGCAAAATCATACTACCGATAATAAGCAGCGACGAGTAGAAATCGCTATAGAGGACTTACCATTACACTGTCCGACACCGTCAATGCCGATATGGAGTTCGCATCCCCGAGTATTCCTACCTATAAAAGATACTGGTGAAGCTTTATGTCCCTATTGCGGGACACTTTATATTCTCAAAGAGAACACATCAGCAAAACACCCATAGTCTGCTTATCTATATTCAAGTAAAACAAAAATCTATTGCTGGATCTAATATAAGAAATTATAAATATTGGTAGCACTGTATTAGATGTATTACATAACTCTATTATGAATAAACTTCCCCATGAAATATTCAAGGCCTACGACATACGAGGCATTGTAGGCAAAACTTTAACTACTGACATTATTAAACTTATTGGTCATTCCATTGGCTCTGAGGCGCAAGCTCGTGGCCTTACATCAATAGCAATAGGACGTGACGGCAGGCTTTCTGGTTCAGAACTTTCACATTCTCTTGCTGAAGGAATACAGGAAAGTGGAATTAACGTATTAGATGTAGGAATGGTTGCCACACCAATGCTTTATTTTGCTGCTCACGAACTATGTAATTACTCCGGTGTAATGGTTACTGGTAGCCATAACCCGCCAGACTATAACGGCCTTAAAATTGTACTGGGTGGCGAAACATTAGCAGCTGAATCAATACAAAATTTACGTGTTCGTATTGAAAACAATGATTTTATTAATGGGAAAGGTAAATATAGCAAACAAGATATAACTGAAATGTATCTAAAATGCATTATCAGTGATATCAAACTGGCACGTCCGATTAAAATTATCATCGACTGCGGAAATGGTGTGGCCGGAGCTTATGCGCCGACTCTCTTCCGAAGGCTTGGGTGTGAGGTTACTGAATTATTCTGCGAGGTAGACGGAACCTTTCCAAATCACCACCCTGACCCATCCGTTCCCGAAAATTTATATGATTTAATCCTTGCACTTAATACAACTAATGCAGAAATAGGACTTGCCTTTGATGGTGATGGGGATCGTTTAGGTATTGTTACAAAGGATGGAAACATTATTTATCCGGATAGACAACTAATGTTATTTGCTGCCGATGTGCTATCAAGAAACCCTGGCGGACAAATTATTTTTGATGTGAAATGTACACGTAAATTAGCTCCATGGATAGAATCTCACGGTGGTAAGCCAATAATGTGGAAAACTGGACACTCATTTATAAAAGGCAAACTAAAAGAAACAGGTGCTCTATTAGCAGGTGAAATGAGTGGCCATATTTTCTTCAAAGAAAGATGGTATGGATTTGATGATGGGCTTTATGCAGGTGCACGCTTACTAGAATTACTTAGTCACAAAGAAGACTGCAGCGCAACTTTAAACTCTATTCCAGATTCAGTTAATACGCCAGAACTTCAAATTAAGCTTGAAGAGGGTGAGAATTATGCGCTAATTTCTCAATTACAGAAAACTGCACAATTTGATAATCCAGAACAAGTCATAACAATTGATGGGCTGCGGGTAGAATACAAAGATGGGTTTGGCCTAGCACGCTCCTCCAATACTACACCTGTAGTTGTACTACGATTTGAGGCTGATAACGAAATTTCATTAAAACGGATCCAGGATGATTTTCGCAAGGTTATTCTACAAGCTAAGCCAGATGCAAATTTACCATTCTAAGATTCTGATGGAGCATCTAGGCTGTAAGGATAACTCTAACTTAAGATAAAAAAAATACGCAAATATAAGAGATATGAAACATATTAGAATCTAATAATTTGGTATTTATATAATTGTAATGAGCATTTAACAATTGTTAACAAAGGATGCAATTAGATGATAAAAGTATTATTTGTCTGCATGGGAAATATCTGTCGCTCGCCTACAGCTGAAGCTGTGTTTAGGCATCAAGCTAAAATTCCCATATCTAAAAATGAAATTCTCGTGGATTCCGCCGGCACACATGATTATCATATTGGTGAACCGCCAGATGGGCGCGCACAAAAGATAGCGAAAGAACATGGCTATGATATGGAAGGGTTACGTGCCCGCCAGTTCAATACTAGAGACTTTGATAGTTTCCACTATATATTAGCAATGGATAAACATAATCTCTCTATTCTTAACGACCTATGTCCACCGCAGTATAACTATAAGCTAGGCATGCTAATGAAATATAGTAAAAATTATACTGAAAATGAAGAAGTGCCTGATCCATATTTTGGAGGGGACCAAGGGTTTGAAAAAGTACTAAAAATGATTGAAGATGCTGGAGAGGGATTGCTTTACAATATTAATAAAGAAAATAAGAATATTTCAACCTGAAAGCTATTAATCACATCAAAATATAAAGCAGGAATAAATCCCTACTTTATATTTATTTAACTCAGCGCTTTTCTCTATTTTTGTGTCTCAACCTGTACTAGCGGCTCACTAACCTTTGTAGGTGATTTAGCAGGCCTTACCCTCTTCTGCTTTGAAGTTGTAGCATCGGCCATGGTTGTTATTTTTTCTTGTTTCGTCTCGATCATAACTAGTTTACTTTTAGCCAATCCCTTTGATTTTCCATCGCTTAACGGTACAGTCTGGCTAACTTTTTTAGGCTTAGATTCAGAGGGAACCTTTGGCTTCTCTACCTTTAATGCTGGAGCAGATTTGGCAGGAGAAATTATCGGTTCTTTAACAGTTTCTTCTGAAACTGATGACTTCTCTGAATCTGACGACGCATGAGATACCTTTGATTCTTTCTCCGAAGAAATAAGCTCATCTTTATTAATAGCTGCCTTAATTGGAGGAGTACGCCTAACTCCTTCAGATTTCTTAGCTACCTCCTGACGTACTGGAGAATCTATAGATATTTCATCAGAGGTTTGTTTTGGTAAAGTATCTAAGCCATTCTTCTTTTCTTCCTCTCCAGAACCCATATCTTTCTTTATTTGCGCATCTCGTTCGAGAACACGTTCATTCCTCTCACGCTGCTGCTTCCCACCGCGGCGGCGGCGTGGGCGTCCACCATCTTCTCCCTGTGCCGCCTTATTTTCAATTGGTAATTTTTCTCCCTCAGCCAAAGGCTTAGGTTCAACTCTATCATCACGTGATGAACGTGGCTGCCTTCTATTAGGAGATCTCTCAGTTTGACTTTTTTGATCAGTTTGTGAAGGACGTTGCCCTGCTGCCACCCCACGCCCCTGGTTTATATTGGCCCCAGCATCATTTGTGGATACAGCGTTAGAACTATTATTTTGCTGTCCACTTCCAGTTCTTCTGGAGTTACGTTCTCGTCCTTCACGACTTCGATGCCCACGATCCTGTCGCTTTGGTCTTTGCCTAGTCTGTTTTCGTGCTTCCACCGTCGTAGCTTCTTTATCTGCAGACTTGAACCAACCTAAAACTTTTCCTAAGAGAGAAGTTTGCCCCGATTCTGATTGTGTTTTTTTACTACGGGGTGCTGGCTGTGTTGGAGTAATGCCCCTCACTGCAGCTTGCTGCCTAACTGGCTTCTCTTCTTGCGCTACTGATGATGGTAATTTTACTTCTTCTACCGGCTTATCTACCATCTGATAACTAGTAAGTGTCTCATTTGATTTGATTTGATCATGACGCAGGCGATCTATATTGTAATTAGGAGTTTCCAAGTGAACGTTTGGAATCAAAATTACATTTATTTTTAATCGTTCCTCAATAGCATATATCTCTGCGCGTTTTTCATTTAATAAATATGTAGCTACATCTACCGGCACCTGAGCATGAAGTGCAGCTGTGCCATCTTTCATGGCCTCTTCCTGAATGATCCTGAGAATATGGAGTGCGGAGGAATCAGTATCACGAATATGACCGGTTCCATGGCAACGCGGACAAGAAATGTAGTTACTCTCACCTAGCGAAGGACGCAAACGCTGGCGTGATAACTCTAATAATCCAAACCGAGAGATTTTTCCTACCTGTACTCTTGCACGGTCATAACGTAGTGCATTTAATAAACAGCTTTCCACTTCACGCTGATTACGTGTAACTTCCATATCAATAAAATCAATAACTACAAGGCCACCTAGATCACGTAGCCGCAATTGTCGAGCAACTTCTTCTGCCGCTTCTACATTGGTGTTTAAAGCTGTTTGTTCAATATCTGCTCCACGCGTAGCTCGGGCTGAGTTCACATCAACTGATACTAATGCCTCAGTATGATCAATAACTATTGCACCGCCTGAAGGTAGCGTTACTTGTCGCGAATAAGCTGTCTCAATTTGGTGCTCAATCTGGAAACGAGAAAATAACGGCACGTCATCATTATAAAGTTTGATACGGCTGACATTATCAGGCATCACATGGCTCATAAACTGATAAGCTTGGTCATGAATGCTTTCGGTATCAATCAAAACTTCACCAATTTCTTCGTGAAAATAATCACGTATAGCGCGCGTAACTAAACTACTTTCTTTATATATCAGGAATGCACCACTCTGACTTTTAGATGCATCTTCTATAGCGCGCCAAAGTTTCAATAGGTAATTTAGATCCCACTGTAATTCTTCTTCGCTACGACCTATCCCAGCAGTCCGTGCAATAATACTCATGCCTGAAGGGATATCTAACTGAGCCATTATTTCACGCAATTCAGCACGTTCCTCACCCTCAATACGACGAGATACGCCGCCCCCACGTGGGTTATTGGGCATCAATACTAAGTGGCGTCCTGCTAATGAAATATAAGTAGTAAGTGCCGCCCCCTTAGCGCCCCGCTCATCCTTATCTACTTGAACTATAAGCTCTTGACCATTACTTAACGCATCTTGAATACGTGGGCGTGTAGAACCAGTGCCTTCTTTTAAATAAGTTTTAGATATTTCCTTGAATGGCAGGAAGCCGTGACGCTCTCCGCCATAGTCAACAAATACAGCTTCAAGGCTAGGCTCGATTCGGGTAATAACCGCTTTATATATATTGCTTTTATTCTGTTCTTTCCCAGCTGACTCAATGTCTAAATCAATTAGTTTTTGACCATCAACAATGGCAACACGAAGCTCTTCTGGCTGCGTTGCATTGAATAACATGCGTTTCATTATTATATTTCTCCCGCGCGCTGATCACGGGCGAGCAAGCCATATAAGTTAGATCAGATCTGACTCATATAATGAGAATCTCATACTCAGACGACTGTGTCATATTGTCGGACTGCAGTTATAAATTTCTATTCTCCGGCTTGTTACTAAAATTACTGCTTTTTAATTAAGCAGAACTCGAAATTAAGTTTCCGTCAGATTTCAATTAAGGCCTACCCAATATGTGGGTGCTAAGATAATAAACTCTGAAATCTGCGTTTGTTTTGAGCGCGCTATTAATTCACTATCACTACTTTAATTGGTGAGCGACATTAACCAGTTTCGGAGTCGGCTCTTGGCCTTGTTCTGTTAAAATCCCATCAACAGTATAATTTTATATACCGGACAGAGGATTAAATTGGGCTCCGAACTTAGAAGTATAGGTAAAATTAAGGATTTAGGCAAAGAATTTCCTCTGGGCAATGTAATCAAAGAAATTATTGCCGAGGATAGTAATGATCAGCGTATAGATAATTTCTTAATTAAACGCCTTAAAGGAGTTCCCAGAAGTCATATTTACAGGTGCCTGCGCAGTGGCCAAGTGCGGATTAACGGGAAGCGTGTCAAAGCTAGCTATCGGCTTCAGGAAGGGGACATGGTACGTATTCCGCCAATAATAAAAAAGAATGACCCGCCAACAAATAAAATATCGGAATCAAGATTTGTTTCATTTGATATTTTATTTCAAGACGAGTCTCTTCTGGTAATTAATAAACCAAATGGAATGGCTGTACATGGTGGAAGTAATATAAGTTTTGGCGTCATAGAGCAACTCCGCGCCCAGAATCCAAATTGGAAATTTCTAGAATTAGTACATCGTCTAGATAGAGATACCTCTGGAACGCTTCTACTTGCTAAGAAACGTTCAGCTCTTGTTGAGCTTCACAGACAGATTCGTGAAAGAGAAATGGATAAACGTTACTTGGTTTTGGTGAAAGGTAAATGGCAGAATCAAAGGCAAAATGTAAAGTTGTTATTACATAAATATCATACAGCCTCGGGAGAAAGGAGAGTGGCAGTAGCTATAGATAAAAAAGATAATTCGCAAGACATGACGTCCCATACAGTGTTTACTTTAAAAAAGACTTGGCAAGACTTTAGTTTATTGGAAGCAGAATTAATAACCGGTCGCACGCATCAAATTCGTGTGCATCTTTCACATTTGGGCTTTCCAATTGTTGGTGATGATAAATATGGAGACTACCAACTTAATAAGGAACTAAATAGATCTAGTGGAAAGGGACCTAAGCTGAAGCGCATGTTTCTACATGCAAGCATAGCCGTAGTAAAGCACCCTGCTACCGGTGAAAATCTACGTATAGAAGCTCCATTAGCAAATGACCTGAAGAAATTTTTGAATGAGCTGGATACAAAGAACCTGGCTCCTTAATCAGGCTAATTTTAAAACTTAATATTTTTACTTAATTTATCTAATGAGAAAAAAATTTGATTTAATTGTATTTGATTGGGACGGAACATTGGTAGACTCCGCAAATTCTATAGTTTTCTCATTACAGGGTGCCGCACGTGATTTAGGTGTGCCCGAACCATCAAATGAAGAAGCGCGCTATGTTATTGGCCTGGGATTAAATGAGGCCATAAAGCACCTATTCCCAAGCCTTTCCCCACAAGAACTTAGTGTAATATCAGATCGTTACCGGCATCACTATCTTACACAGGACAAAAAAATATCGCTTTATAAGGGAGCATCTGAAGTTATTAAAGCCTTGCATGCAGAAAGTTTCCTACTGGCAGTTGCAACAGGCAAAAGTCGCGCCGGACTTAATCGTTCTTTCAAATCAAGCGGACTAGGCAGTTTTTTCCATGCTAGTCGTTGTGCTGACGAAACTTTTTCAAAGCCTCACCCAGCGATGCTGCTGGAATTAATGTCACAATTTGATGTAAAAGCTAGTCGGACTCTGATGATAGGCGACACAACTCACGACCTACAGATGGCAACAAACGCCTGTGTCTCTGGAGTTGGTGTAACATATGGCGCACATCCGAAAAAAAGCCTTGAAACTTTAGCACCACTTGCCTGTGTAGAAAGCGTTGCGCAATTACACCTCTGGTTGAATGAAAATATCTAATTAAAAGAAAAGTCTACAGTAATGAAAAGAAATAAAATAATATTGTTTGAGGAATTTCAAAAATCATGATTGACTCAGAAGATCGTAAGGAAGGTTGGGAACAAAAAATGCTAGAAAAATTAGCATTCTCCTCTGTTAATGAGCAACGAAAGACGCGCCGCTGGGGAATATTTTTCAAATCTCTAACTTTCTTATATTTATTTATTCTTTTATTTATTGGATTAGGCTGGTTTAGTGATAATGGCGTTTCTATGTCGGATAAACATACTGCGATTGTCGAACTTCGTGGAGAGATTTCTGCTAGTAGCGTTAGTAGTGCAGCTAATATAAATGAAGGGCTAAAGAATGCGTTCAAGGACAAAAATACGCAGGGAGTAATTTTACGCATCAATAGTCCAGGCGGAAGTCCTGTACAAGCAGGGTATATTAATGATGAAATTCAGCGACTACGTGCCAAATATCCAGACATACCGCTTTATGCTGTAATTGAGGATATCTGCGCCTCAGGTGGCTACTATGTTGCTGTAGCTGCAGATAAGATTTATGTGGATAAAGCTAGCATAGTGGGCTCTATAGGCGTGCTAATGAATGGGTTTGGGTTCACGGGAACAATGGAAAAGCTTGGTATCGAGCGAAGATTACTCACAGCCGGTGAAAACAAAGGCTTTCTTGATGCCTTTTCACCGTCTAATCCGCAACAACAACAATATGCCCAAGGAATGTTAAACGATATCCATCAGCAATTTATTCAAGTGGTACAAAAAGGCAGAGGCAATCGCTTGAAAGACAAACCTGAAATTTTTAGTGGCATTGTATGGACTGGTCAAAAAAGTATAGACCTTGGGCTCACGGATGCACTGGGAAGCGCAGATTATGTTGCACGAGAAATTATTAAGGCTGAATTTATCGTAGATTTCACTGCAAAAGAAAGTTTTGTTGAACGCTTTGCCAAACGCTTAGGGTCTGCATCTACAAATGCTTTAATCAATGCCGGAAGCGGATGGAAACTACAGTAGCAGATCAAATAAAATTTTGTGAAGACGCCACAAATTTATATTACTTCGATACCCTCATGCAATAACATATCCACCAGTGCGATCAACGGCAATCCTATAATTGCATTACTATCATCACTCTCCATTCGTTCTATTAGTACAATGCCTAGTCCTTCGTATTTTGCACTGCCCGCACAGTGATATGGCTGTTCTTTAACCAAATAATTCGAAATCTGTTCGTCACTTAATTCTCGAAATTTAACCAGAGAAGAGACTAGCTTAGATTGCATCCTGCCACTACGACTATTAAAGAGGCTCAATGCTGTATGAAAAATCACTTCTTTTCCACTCATAGAGGTTAACTGCTTAATTGCATTCTCATAATTTAGTGGCTTTCCAAGCTGGATACCATCCAAAGTCGCCACTTGATCTGACCCTATGATAAGCGCATCCGGATAACTGCTAGCAACCGCACGTGCTTTTTCCTCAGCCAAACGACTAGCAGTAGCTTCTGGCATCTCTTCGGTTAAAGCTGATTCGTCTATATCAGGACTAGAAACCTCAAAAGGAAGTTGCAAGCGTAAAAGTAGCTCGTAACGATAAGAGGAGCTCGATCCCAAGATAAGTTTTTGATTGAGTTGTTGTATTTTCAATGGCAGCTATGATGTTATTTTTATATGATTTTTGACACCCGAGAACAAAAAATATATCATGCGCGCCATATGTCTACACGAATTGTTATAGACGCCCATGATTTTGTAAACTTTACCAGGTCGCTCCATGGTAAAATTACGCTTGACGAGTGCGCGCGCTTAAAAGACTACCTTGCTGACAGTCAAGGCAACCTAGAATACATAATAAATGGTATTCTAGGTAGAAATGATAAGTCTATGCTACAGGTTATCATAAAAGGAGAAATAAACCTTTCCTGCCAACGATGTCTTGGTAAATTGTCACATTCGTTAAATTTGAAATCAACTCTGTTTTTAGTAGAGAATGAAAAAGAACTTTCGTATCTAGATGAGGACGAATCAGTCGAAGGAATTTTAGCCGCTTCTGATATAGACATCATAGAACTTATTGAAGACGAAATTATTTTAAATTTGCCATTTTCTCCGCGTCATAGAGAAAATGATTGTTCGGCAAAAGAACTAATTGATAGTTATGCGGTAGAAAAGAAGCGTCCATTTGCTGCGTTATTAGAACTAAGAAAATTACACTAAAGTATTTAAGGAGATCAGTATTATGGCTGTCCAAAAAAGTAAAAAATCACCATCGAAACGTGGCATGAATCGATCCCATGATTTCCTGACTAGTCCTCCATTGGCGATTGAACCTAGCACAGGTGAGGTACATATGAGACATCATATAAGCCCAAATGGTTACTATCGGGGAAAAAAGGTCGTTAAAACCAAAGATGACTAGTCTCTGAAGTCATTGGTCTATACATAATGAAATTTTCAGATTAGCTCATATTTATAAGTATTTAAATTGGATATTACCGTAGCCATAGACTGCATGGGTGGTGATCATGGTCCCAAAGTAACTGTCCCTTCAGCTGTTGATTTTCTCCATCGCAATCCAACAACAAATATTGTTCTGGTAGGAATACTTGAATCGATAGAAGCAGAATTGCGCGCTCTTCGCTTCACATCTAACCCTAGATTAAAGTTACATGGTGCAAGTGAAGTGGTTGATATGGATGAATCGCCATCGCTTGCTTTACGCGGTAAAAAAGATTCTTCCATGCGGGTTGCAATAAACCTAGTTAAGAATGGCACAGCCCAAGCCTGTGTTAGTGCTGGAAATACTGGGGCTTTGATTGCAACGTCCCGGTTTGTTTTAAAGACCCTTCCCGGTATTGATCGGCCAGCTCTGGCTGTAGTACTCCCAACTATGAACGGACACACATATGTTTTGGATCTTGGCGCTAACGTAGACTGCAGCTCAGAACACCTCCTTCAATTTGGTGTAATGGGTGCCGCACTAGTATCTTCAGTAGAGAATAAAGACCAGCCAAGTGTAGGTCTATTAAATATTGGAGAGGAAGCGATCAAAGGTAATGAGGTGACAAAACAAGCTGCTGAGTTACTACGAGTTAGTGGGCTTAATTTTTATGGAAACATAGAGGGAGATGACATTTATAAGGGTACAACAGACGTAGTAGTCTGCGATGGTTTTGTTGGCAATGTTGCGCTAAAAACTTCAGAAGGAGTAGCGCAGATGTTTGCTATGTACTTACGACAAGAATTCAAACGAAACTTCCTTACAAGACTTGCAGGGCTTGTAGCTATACCTGTCATCAAGGCCTTTAAAGCTAGAGTAGATCACCGCAGATACAATGGCGCGAGCTTACTCGGGCTATGCGGAATTGTAGTCAAGAGTCATGGCTCTGCTGACAGCTATGCATTTGGATTCGCTATTCAGCGAGCAGTTGAAGAGACTCACGGTGGAATACAACACCAAATAAGCGAGCGCATGCTGAAGTCTCCGAATCAGTCAACCTCTCGCCCCAACTCACAACCCTCATCAAAAGAAGATGCAGCATGACGTATTCAAAAATTATAGGAACGGGTAGTTACTTACCTGAAAAAATTCTTACGAACCAAGATCTTGAGTCTATTGTTGATACAAATGACTCTTGGATACGCACTAGAACAGGTATTGAACAACGACATATTGCAGCAGATAATGAGATGGCCAGTGATCTGGCTGTTAACGCTTGTCTCAAAGCGATAGAATCAGCTGATATTAGTGTCGACAAGATTGATCTTATTATTGTCGCTACTACTACACCGGACATGACTTTTCCGAGTACAGCATGTATTTTGCAAAATAAACTTGGCATCAAAGATTGCCCTGCATTTGACGTGCAAGCAGTATGTAGTGGTTTTGTCTATGCTCTTGCCACTGCAGACATGTTTATCCGTGCCGGAAAATATAAAACTGCACTTGTAGTGGGAACCGAAATATACTCACGTTTACTGGACTGGAGTGACCGTAGTACCTGTGTACTGTTTGGAGATGGGGCAGGCGCTGTATTAATTACCAAGTCTGATCAACCAGGTATCCTCTCGAGTCATCTACATGCCAATGGTAGCCACTATAATACTCTTTCACTCCCTGGAAAAATTTCACATGGAAAAATTCAAGGCAATCCATTTGTTACTATGGAAGGGAATACAGTATTCAAGTTTGCGGTAAAAGTTATGGAGGAAATTGTCTATGAGGCTCTGTCCGAAAATAACTTACAAATATCTGATATAGATTGGCTGATTCCTCATCAAGCAAATATTCGCATCATTCGATCTACAGCAAAGAAGCTTGGAATCCCCATGGAAAAAGTAGTAACTACTATAGCTAAACACGGCAATACCTCTGCTGCTTCTATTCCACTTGCTTTAGACTTGGCAGTACGCGACAAGAGAATTAAGCCTAATCAATACGTGTTATTAGAAGGAGTTGGTGGTGGATTTACCTGGGGTGCGGTACTAATCCGCTGGTAAAACATGAAACTTTCTTTCGTATTCCCTGGGCAGGGATCGCAATCAATCGGAATGATGAAAGGATATTCCGAGCTCCCAATAGTAAAGGATACTTTTACTGAGGCATCGGATATCCTTCATGAGGATTTCTGGGCAATGGTTAACAATGGCCCGCCTGATAGCCTTAACCTAACTACTAATACTCAACCGCTGATGCTAATGTCAGGAATCGCAGTTTACCGCGCATGGAAAAGTTTAGGAGGGGCGGATCCTGCAGTCATAGCTGGACATAGCCTAGGAGAGTACACTGCATTAGTCGTTTCCGGAGTCATGACTTATGAAGATGCACTGTCAATGGTTCGGTTCCGTGGGAAAGTAATGCAGCAAGCTGTTCCAGAAGGAATAGGAAAAATGGCAGCGATTTTAGGTTTAGATGATAATGTTATACAAACAATATGTAATGAGGTTACAAGAAATTCCGAAGAAGAATCATTAGAACCCGCAAATTTTAACTCTCCTGGGCAGGTTGTAATAGCTGGACATAAGAATGCAGTATTGCGAGGTATCGAACTAGCTAAAGAGAAAGGGGCTAAAATGGCTGTACTATTGCCCATGAGTGTACCCTCACACTGCTCGTTAATGGCTCCAGCAGCAGAAAAAATGAAACAGCAACTAGAAATGATAACGTTGCAAGCGCCTAGTATTCCTGTGATACATAATGCCGATGTAAAGCAACATAAAAATAGTACGGATATCAAAGCTATTTTGGTAAAGCAATTATGCATACCTGTGCGATGGACAGATACTATCAACACTCTAACTACTGAAGACGTTACACATATAGCAGAATGTGGCCCAGGTAAAATATTGACCGGGCTCAATAGGCGTATAAATAAAAATTTACAAAATATAGCATTAACTGATACGAATGCTCTCCGACAGACAATAAGTATCTTGGTATAGTTGCAGGTGGGTATTACAGAGTATTTCAAGATTAATACTTACCAGTAATTAAATAATGAGAGGGACCATGTTACAAAATCAAATAGCTTTGATAACTGGCACTAGCCGAGGTATTGGAAAAGCAATAGCACTAAAATTAGGTAAGGATGGCGCTACAGTTATAGGTACCGCAACTACTGATGAAGGCGTAAAAAGTATTAGTAATTATTTGAATGAGGCTGGTATAAAGGGAAAAGGTATCATCTTAAATGTTAACGATACCGATCAAATTAAAAATCTTTTCACGGAGATACGTAAAGAATTTGGTGAAGTAACGATACTTGTAAATAATGCCGGTATAACTCGCGATGACCTGTTAGTCCGTATGAAAGATGAAAAATGGGATGAAGTTATCGGAACAAACCTGAAGGCAATATTCCGTCTTAGCCGTGAAGTGCTACGCTCCATGATGATGGCACGCTCTGGGCGAATCATCAATATAGCATCAATAGTAGGCTCTACAGGTAATGCTGGTCAGTCTAACTATGCTGCAGCCAAAGCTGGAATCTTGGGTCTTAGTAAATCATTGGCACGAGAAGTAGGTAGCCGTAATATAACTATAAATTGTGTCGCCCCTGGTTTTGTTGATACCGATATGACTCGGGCACTTTCTGAGAAACAACAACAAGACCTGCTCCAACACATCCCACTTAAAAGACTTGGAGAGCCTGAAGATATAGCGTCAGCAGTAGCTTTCCTTGCTTCTCCATCTGCCGGATACATTACAGGTGCAACATTACATGTAAATGGCGGAATGTATATGGAGTAGCTATAAAAAGTATAACTATAGCTAATTTCTCAATTTAATTAAGTTCAGCACCAATCATTGAAAATCACCTCTAATTTGAATTGATTCTCTAATTAATAATTATGTTTTTGTTAATCCTAGAATTTTGTTAAAATAGCGATGTTTTTAAAATAGCGACGTTTTGTTTACCCGAGAAAAGGAAGGGCCTTTAGATGGAAAAAGTTGAACAACGTATTAAAAAAATTGTAGCAGAACAACTTGGAGTAAATGAAGCTGAGATCAAAAATGAGTCCTCCTTTGTAGATGACTTAGGTGCAGACTCGCTGGATACGGTCGAGTTGGTTATGGCTCTTGAAGAAGAGTTTGAATGTGAAATTCCAGATGAACAAGCAGAAAAAATACATACTGTCCAGCAGGCTATGGATTATATGAATTCCGTAACTAATTAACTCTTGCATTAAA
>Ga0308016_10000813_pt1 | contig 15640 bp, 11 predicted proteins | sample Neamet233_FD_203129 | JGI IMG/M metagenome (GOLD analysis project Ga0308016, IMG submission 203129) | Marine microbial communities from water near the shore, Antarctic Ocean - #233 | ecosystem: Environmental > Aquatic > Marine > Unclassified | place: Southern Ocean | collected 2014-07-28
ATATAATTATGAAAACCTCCTTAAATATCAGGATATAGGTACGACTATTGATTTACAATTAAGTGGAAATATTCAAACATGGATTGAATATAATTTTATCATAAGCGAAGAGTTTGAAGGATTTAATGGGACAAATATGCATGACTTTAGTTTTTTTGTTTCGTATAACCCCTCAGAAAGAGTGAGCCTTCGTTTATTTACAAATATTGGTGAGTCTATTGTTTATGATGAAGAAAATCCTGAGACAGGTAATAGCATGTTTATTGGAACATTTAATAGTTTCCAAATTACTCCACAATTAAATATAAGTCCAAGTTTTCGATACTCTCAGCTAAAAAACAAAAGTGATAATAGTTTTTATTTTAGAGGTTATATCGCGCGTACTGAAATCAATTATCAATTTAACAACACTCTTTCTTTTAGACTTATTGGAGAATTTAATGACTTTGATGAAAACTTTTTTTATCAGCCCTTGTTAAAATGGAATCCAAATCCGTTTACAATTTTCTATATTGGAGGTACAAATGGATATTCTCATTTGAATAGCAAAAATAAGTTTGGAATTGAAAATAGTCAGCTGTATTTCAAATTTCAATATCAATTTAATTTATAGTATAAAGTATCCATTAAATATTCTAAACCATTCCATGACGATTTTTTTGTCAAGGAATAATTGCTAACAAGTGTTTGATGATATAGAATAATACTCATATTGAAATTTAAAAATATCTGACCTATTAATATGAATAAACCAAGTATGTCTTGATAAAAAAATGCTTTTGGAAGGGTTCGCATTATTTGTATATTTTCCAAAACCTATTTTAGTTTTATCAAAAAATAAAATAAATCGGAATTAGCTAAAAATGATCAGAAAAATATAAACTTAGAGCAGACATTAAACACAAAAATAGCACAATAGTTAGAGCAATTAAAGTATTACTTCTTGCATACGCGTGCTTTTTTTTCCTGTAAAGCCCTCTCAATTTATCTTCATCAATATTATCAGGATTGCTTTTTCGGAAATTAAATTCTTGTGTTAGTTTTATTTCTGCTTTTTTAACAATTTTTTCAGTTGCACTGACACCAATAATCACAATTCCCAAAAGAGATACTCCAATAATCAATAACATAAATAATATCATATCCTAAAGTTAGGAAATAATTAGATATTAATCTAAACCCACACAGATCTTCTGTGAGATCAAACAATCTAAATAAAGTTAGGTAATTTATTACCTTTAATAAAATTTTATTTTAATGATCCAGTCTTATAAAAAATCTCCCAAATTAGCTGAAGCTTATGATGCTATTTTAATTGGTACGGGGATTGGTTGTCTTTGTGCAGGCGCACTACTTTCAAAAACAGGGAAAAAAGTCTTATTACTAGAAAGACATTATACCGCAGGAGGCTTTACACATGTTTTTAAAAGAAAAGGATTTGAATGGGATGTAGGTATCCATTATATAGGAGAAGTTCAAAGACCTAATAGTGTATTGAGGAAATTGTTTGATTATGTTTCAGATAAAGAATTACAATGGGATGATATGGGAGAAATATATGACCGTGTTATTTTGGGAAATAAGCAATATGATTTTGTTAAAGGGGTAGATAATTTCAAATCCAAAATGGGTGAGTATTTTCCCAATGAAAAAGAAGCAATTGAAAGATATATCAATTTAATTTTTGCAGCCAATAAAGCAGCCTCAAAATTTTATATAGACAAAGCATTACCCAAAATGACTAGTGCACTTTTGGGAAAATATATGAGAAAAAAATACTTGAAATACTCTGATCGAACAACTTATGATGTTTTAAGTGAACTCACTAAAGATGAAACACTAATCAAGGTGTTGTGTGGACAATATGGAGATTATGGACTTCCGCCTAAACAAAGTAGTTTTGCAATGCATGCTTCTGTTGCAAAACATTATATGCAAGGAGGAAGTGTTCCTGCAAAAGGCTCTTCTGAAATTTTAAATACGATTGAAAAAGTAATTGAAAAAGGAGGTGGAACTATTTTAGTTCGAGCAGAAGTTGATAAAATCATTGTAAAGAACAATAAAGTTAAAGGCGTCAAGTTGACTGATGGGAATTGTTTTTATGCACAAACTATCATCAGCGGTACTGGTATTTTTAACACCTTTGAAAATTTACTCCCTTCAGATGTGATTTATAGTCATAAGCTAAATGAAAAATTAAGAAAAGTTAGTCCATCTGTAGGATATGGATGTCTTTATATTGGACTAAATGGTTCACCTGAAGATCTAAAACTTCCAAAAACAAATTTATGGATTTATCCTGACGACCTTGATCATGACGGTTGTGTAGAGCGATTTTTAAATAATAATAAAACAGAATTTCCTTTAGTATATATTTCTTTTCCATCAGCGAAGTTTTCTGATTGGAATGAACGTTATCCTGGTAAAAGTACTATAGATATAATTACAATGATTCCTTATGAAGCTTTTGCTAAATGGGATGGGACAGCATGGAAAAAACGTGGAGAAGCTTACGAAATTAAAAAGGAAGAATTTGCTCAACGTCTTCTTCAGCATTTATTCAAACAATTACCTCAACTAAAAGGTAAAGTTGAATTATATGAATTTTCCACTCCTCTTACAGCAAAACATTTTTCAAATTACAAACAAGGAGCATTATACGGAATTGATCATAATCCTAAACGATTTCGTCAAAAATTCTTAAGACCAAAAACAAAAATAAAAGGCTTATACTTAACTGGTCAAGATATTGTAACTGCGGGTGTGGGTGCTGCATTATTTTCAGGCTTAATTACAGCTAGTGCAATTACAGGTATCAATTTCATCAAAAGAATTTTTAAATAATATTTATTTTAATAATAGATTACATGAAGACTAGTGATGGTAATTATTTTTATTTTGAATAGTTACAAATGCTTACCAATAGTTTGATTATTATTTGAAAAATAAAACTTTCCCTACTTTATATTACATAAAATTTAGATCCTATTATCAATTTAATAATATAGAATAGTACTCAACTTAATCCACTTAAAAATTAAGAGAAATTTTTATCTTTATTACCAGATAAAGTTGCCTATAAAATGAAAAAAAACCTAAATATTGTTTGGCTTAAAAGAGATTTGCGAACTCAAGATCATTCTTCATTTTTTGAAGCAGAAAAATCTAAGGAAGATTACATTGCTATCTATATTTTTGAACCATCGTTAATATCTTATTCAGATACATCGATTAGGCATTTACAGTTTATCTATCATTCCATTATGGACATGAATAAACAACTAGAGAGATTTGGTAGAGAAGTTATCATTTATAATGCTGAATCTATTGATGTTTTTAAACAACTTAGTGAGGAATTTAATTTAAAAAAAATATTCTCATATCAAGAATCTGGAGTTTTAAATACTTGGAAAAGAGATATAAAAATATCAAAACTACTCAAGGAAAAGAGGGTCCATTGGCAAGAGTTTCAAAAAGATGGTATCGTTCGCGGTATCAAAAATAGATCTAAATGGGATAGTCAATGGTATAATTATATAAGTCAGGACACAATAATAAATAAATTCGGTTTTCACAAAGGTGAATTCGTTGATTCTAAATTTAAACTTAACTTGTCTTTAGAGAAAAAATTAAAAGAATACCCTAATTTATTTCAAAAGGCAGGTGAGATTTTTGCTTGGAAATATTTAGATTCATTTTGTAAAGACAGGGGTAAAAATTATAGCCGCCATATTTCAAAACCTAAAGAAAGCAGAAAATCTTGTGGAAGAATATCACCTTATCTAGCATGGGGAAATATTAGTATAAAGCAAGCCTATCATCATGTTAAAAAACATCCTAACTACGAACCCAATAAAAGAAGTTTTAATGGACTACTTACTAGATTAAAATGGAATAATCATTTTATTCAAAAATTTGAATCAGAATGTGACTATGAAACTCGCTGCGTTAACAGAGGCTATGAAATATTAAATTATTCAAATGATAGAAAATTAATTAATTCATGGAAAAATGGGGAAACTGGTTTTCCACTTGTAGATGCATGTATGCGCTGTCTCAAGGCGACTGGTTGGATTAATTTTAGAATGCGTGCTATGCTTGTTTCTCTGTTTTGTCTCCATTTTGATTGTGACTGGAGAAAAGGAGTATATCATTTAGCAAATCTATTTCTGGATTATGAACCTGGGATACATTACACACAATTTCAGATGCAAGCAGGAACAACCGGAATAAACACTATCCGAATGTACAATCCAATCAAGCAGTCTCAAGAACATGACCCTGAAGGCTTTTTTATCAAAAAATGGGTGCCTGAATTAAAATCCATCCCTTCCCAATTTATTCATGAACCCTGGAAAATGACCTTATTAGATAAAGAGTTTAATAATATCAAACTAGAATACCCAATGCCAGTTGTTGATTTGTCAAAAACTGGAAAAATAGCACGTGAAAAAATATGGGGTCACAGAAATAATCCAATAGTAAAAAAAGAAAATAGTAGAATATTAAATCTGCACGTTAGAAAAAATAGAGTAAAAAAAAATAACTCTTTATCCCATTAAATTTCAATATTCACAGACTCTTTAATATCTCGAGAAGAAGTGCCTAAATTTAACTGATAGGTTCCTTTTTCAATAATCCATTTTGATTTCTTTTCATCCCAGTAAGCCAAATTAGAAATCAGAATTTTAAGGATAAGTGTTTCAGATTGACTAGGCTTTAGAGTACTCGTTTTTTGAAATGCTTTCAATTCATTTATAGGACGATCTATATTAGACTTTAACTTAGACACATAGAGCTGAACAACTTCTTTTCCTTTAAAATCACCAATATTTTTAATTTTTAAAGAAATTTTTATACTGTCATTATTTTGGGTTACATTCATTCTTGAAAACTTAAAATCAGTATAAGAAAGTCCGTATCCAAAAGGAAATGAAACATCTAATATTGATTTATCAAAATGTCTATAGCCGACATAAACACCTTCTTCGTATTTTGTGAAATCTATATCCTTTATCTTTTTATTCAAAGGTTTTTCATTTCCAAAACTCAACATTTTTAGAGGATTAAAAGTAGTTCCTTCTAAAGGCATGTTTTTATTGGATTCATGGTCTTCTAAATTTATGGGAAAAGTCATAGGCAATTTTGCGCTTGGGTTTACTTTTCCACTTAGTATATCTGCCAAACCATTTCCTCCTTCTTGTCCTCCTTGCCAGGCGAGTAAAATAGCGTCAGGATTGGTTTTCCATGATGCAGTTTCTATGACACCTCCAATGTTTAAAACAACCACTACTTTTTTTCCTGAATTATGAAAAATATCACATATGTTATTAATATTTTCTTTTTCAATATTTGACAAAATAAAATCATCTTCTATTTTTCTGTCACCTCCTTCTCCACTATTTCTTCCAATCGTTACGATTGCGATGTCAGTACTAGAAACTATTTGCTTTAATTGTGAATCTATATATTTTATTTCTGGAGGACTATAAGGGTCAATCATGGCTTCCAATCCTTCTTTTTTTAAAAAACCTTCTTTGTTTTCAGATTTAAAAACTTGGAAAACTTTTTTAGCATTCTCATTTATGCTGTATCCTGCATTTTTCAATCCCTCTTCTAAAGAAACAGAATATGCTTCGTTTACGTCTCCTGACCCTGTACCTCCTGAAATTAAATCATATGAAGTAACACCAAATAGAGCTATATTTTTCATCTTTTGAATGGGAAGAGTTTCTTCATTCTTAAGAAGAATCATTCCTTCCGAGGCAGATTTTCGAGCTGTTTTGGCATGATCTTCTAAATCAGGATCTTCATTGAATTCATATTGCTGCATCTTTTTAGAACCAATAATTAATTTAAGAATTCTTTTTACAGAAGCGTCTATTGCCTTTATGGATAAATCTCCATTTTTATATCCTTTTTTTAAGGCTTTCCATTGACTATTAGTTCCTGGCTCTAGTAGATCATTCCCTGCCATAATCATTGCAGAGGCGTTAATTCCTCCAAACCAATCTGACATTACCAGACCCTTAAAATTCCAATCTTCACGCAATATATCAGTTAGTAATTCTTTACTTTCAGCAACATATATTCCATTTACTTTATTATATGAAGACATGATCGACCAAGGATTAGATTTTTTAATGATTATTTCAAAACCCTTAAGATAGATTTCACGCATTGCACGTTCAGAAATAATGACATCGTTATTGTTTCGATTTGTTTCTTGATTATTTGCCACAAAATGTTTGACTGAAGCACCTATTCCTTTCGATTGTATACCATTTACCATAGCTGATCCGATGTTTCCAGTAAGAACAGGATCTTCTGAATAGTATTCAAAATTTCTACCACACAGGGGGTGTCGATGAATATTTGCACCTGGACCGAGGATCACATCAACTCCGTATTCCAAGGCTTCATCACCCATAGCGATACCCACTTGTTTAACAAGATCTACATTCCAAGTTGAAGCTAGTAAAGTTCCAATAGGAAAAGCAGTACAATAATAAGTTAAACTATCGTTAGGTCGATTGGGAAGAATTCTAAGCCCAGCAGGGCCGTCTGATAAGTTGATTGCTGGGAGCCCGAGACGTGGTGTTGGAACGATTGTTCCGACCACACCTGGAATACCTTTACCAGACTCAATAAACCCCATGGCAGAAGCCATACCCGATCCTTTGAGAAGATGTATTTTTTCTTCAATAGTAATCTGAGACATTAGGTCTTCAACTCTTGACTCAATTGATTTTCTAGAATCTTCGTAGTTATCAAGTTTTCCATTGGAATTTCGATCAAGAAAAGTATATCCCCCAACCTTTAGTTCTTTTAAATTTTTTTGATCAGCAAAACTATCTTCAAAATCAAGAAAAGTTGAAGTAATGTAAAAGTAGCTTATAGAAACAACTAGAATAAGAATAATGGATGATACTCCAAAAATTTTAATTGCTAGTTTCATTATTTTTTTATTTACTTTTAATATATTCTTAAAAGTAAATAATCTTAAATTAAATAATTCATTATAGAAAGAAAATATGAAACAAAAAATAATTTTACTTCTAATAATATTTAATACTTCAATAGCTTTTGCTTTTGAAGTTGACACATTAATAATACAAAGTAAATCAATGAATAAATTGATTTCGAATATAGTTGTTTTACCCGATAATTATGAAATTCAGCGGGGTCCATTACCAGTTTTATATTTACTCCATGGAGCTGGTGGTAATTATTCTGATTGGACAAAAAAATTGCCTGAGATCAAAAATTATGTGAATCAATATAATATGATTATTGTTAATCCTGATGGTGGGATAACAAGTTGGTATTTTGACAGTCCAATAGATCAAAAAATGAAATATGAAACATATATTTCAAATGAGCTTATCGAAGCAATAGATAAAAAATATAACACTATACCAGATAAATCTGGGAGAGCAATAACTGGTCTCAGTATGGGTGGACATGGCGCATTTTATCTAGCTTTTAAACATCAGGATATTTGGGGTGCTGCTGGTAGTATCAGTGGCGGATTAGATATCCTCCCTTTTCCAAAAGGGTGGGATCTAGAAAAAAGACTTGGTGAGTACTCTAAAAATAGGATAAACTGGGAAAGTAATTCTGTAATTAACATGGTTTATTTGCTTAAGCCCAATAGCTTGAAACTTATATTTGATTGTGGAGTAGATGATTTTTTTTATGATGCAAATATTAGATTCCATAACAAAATGAAACAAAGAAACATTTCTCATGAGTTTATTTCACGTCCAGGCTCACATAATTGGGAATATTTCACAAAATCTTTACCCTATCAATTACTCTTTTTTAACGACTTTTTTAATATTATAAAACTAAATTAAACTTGCTTTTAAATGTGTAAATAAAAAATAATTCCAAACGAAACAATCTGAAATTAATCATCTTTATTTTTTAGATATTTCTTCTAATATTCTTGGGATTGAGCGTTAAATGAATGAAGTTGCTCTTGAAAGAAAAACTCAATTTGAATGGGTCTACAACACACTTCACAGTCTTCAATATATTGCTGACTTTGATCTGAAGGCTCAAGTAACATTGAAATTTCTTCCCAGCAATATGGGCATTGAAAAAAATGTTCTTGCATATTTTGAAAATAAAAATCCATTAATATCGAATGGATTTAAAAAATAAATAAGATTTGATTATTTGAAATTAAAGATCTTTAATTAGTCGTTATTACTGATTATTTCGATAATTAAAATTCATTGTTTAAAATATATTAGCCTAATATTCTACCAAGAAAGATTCCAAGTGCTAAAGCAATTAAAACTAAAACTCTTAATTCTACTCCAAGATATTTAGCAACGTCATCTATAAATTGAAGTACTTTTTCTTTTAAATCATTTAAATCCATTCTCTAAAGATAAAAATATATTCTTATTTATCCTGATTATACTTATGAGTAGTTAGGGTGTGTTATCATTTTCTTTTTAGTGGTAAATATTGAACTGGTCTTAATTCAGTTAATCCTTTTTCTTTGATTATTTTTTCAATATCGATTATTGATGAGGGCACAAAAGCACTCAGATTTTCTACTCCTGTTGCAGTAATAACAGCAACATCTTCTATTCTAATATATAATTTTTCCTCAGGTATCCAAATCATAGGATCTATTGTAAAAACCATTCCAGGCTTTAAAGGAACTTGGTGTATAGATCCAACATCATGAACAGCCATTCCAACTGGATGCTGAAAATGACCTCTAAATTTCAATCCATTTAAGACAGCTTTTAAATGATGTGGATTAGAAAAAAAATTATCGTCAAGATATTTTCTCATGTCTCCAGCTGCTTTATCTAAAACCTCATTTGAGGTAATACCTGGCTTTAAATAGCTGAATAAAGCATCTCTATAAGCTACTATATATTCATATAATGCCTTTTGTTCTTTATTAAATCTTCCATTAACTGGCCAAATTCTTGTAACATCACTTGTGTAATTATGATAATCTGGAGCATAGTCCATTAGTACTAAATCACCATCATTTAACACATCTGTTTTTCTGAAATAATGTCCCATGAAGGCATTTGTTCCACCTCCAATAATTGCTGGATAACCATCACCCTGGGCGCCGTGTTGATAAAAAATATATTTTGCCGCAGCATCTAATTGATATTCATAAACACCTGGTTTTGTTGACCTCATAGATTCTATTATAGCAAGCCCTGCAATTTCTGTAGCTTTACGTATTACTTCAATTTCTTTTTGACTCTTAATCAACCGCATTGTATCCAAAAGAGGAGAAAGATCCTGAATTTTAAATTCAGGAAATCGTTCGTTTAATAGTTTTTTGAATCGTGCTTCACGTGTAATTTGTGAATCCCAAGGATCAGCTGCTGCACGTGCATGTCCATAAAGTATTTCGTCTCTACTGTCATTACCCATCTCAGCAGGACTCATAGGAGTGAACAATATTGGAGATTTACCATTAATGAGCCCTGTCCTAATAAGATCATTCCCAAGAGATTCTATTGGAAGTACACTTGTCACTCCAGTTAGCTCTTTAACTAAATCTGCATCATTAGCTGATAATATTTTTCCTTGATTTCGTTCTCTCGCTTCTTCTCTATGGGGTAAATAAATTGTTGAACTTCTATTTTTACCATTTAACAATAGGTAAGCGTGTCCCTCTTCAAGTCCACATAAATAAAAAAAGGTATTTGTTTGTCTAAATACTTTAAAACCTGCTACACTTGATGCACTTTGAATTAAGGCTATTGAGTTTTCTCCAATTTCATCAAATATTTTATCTCTGCGAGCTTCAAATTCTGATATTGAAAAATCAGTTTGAAAATAATGTTTTTCTTGAGCTTGTAAAAAAGATTCACTTTGAAGGAAAAATAATAATGCTAATAATGCACTCTTTTTAAAAAACATAACAAGTTATTTTGGTTGATTAAAAACTAATTTTAGTTAAAATAGATACATTAGTGATATTGAAAATTAATTATCAAAACTACTAATCAAAATTATCAATAATGAAAATATTTAAAATTAAGGGTTTAGTAATGTTTAACGTTATAATGATACTGTTTTTTAATTATAATTTATTTGCTTCAAATGATGGCTATCCAAAAAATACTAAAATTGATGTAATCAATTATGTTTTTAATATCGGGCTTTCTGATAAAACAGATAAAATAACTTGCAAAGCTTCAGTTGACGTTCAATTTCTTGTTGCTAATGTTAAAGAATTAAGATTAGATTTAGTTAATTATTCAAGTGAATTAGGATATAAAGGAATGATTGTAACTAGTGTTAAAGTAAATGATAAAGAATTAAAATTTAAACATCAAAACAATGAGCTACTTATCTATTTTAATGAAGTTTCAAAAATTAATCAGAGGAGAAAGTATATTATTAAATATGAAGGAATTCCAGCAAATGGACTAAAAATTGGAAAAAACAAATATGGAGATAGAACGTTCTTCAGCGATAATTGGCCAAATCGTGCACGCAATTGGCTAGTATCAATTGATCATCCTTACGACAAAGCTACGTGTGAATTTATTGTAACAGCTCCTGATCATTACCAAGTAGTCTCAAATGGTTTAAAAATAGAAGAAACCAATTTATCTGAAAACAAAAAACTTACCCACTGGAAACAATCAGTCCCTATCGCTTCATGGTTATATGTTCTAGGAGTAGCAGATTTTGCAGTTCAATATATTGATGAATTTAATGGTAAATCAATTCAAACTTGGGTCTTTAAACAAGATAGAGATGCTGGATTTTATGATTTTGCTCAACCAACAAAGAAAGCACTAGAATTTTATAGTAATTATGTTGGTCCTTATTCCTATGAAAAACTAGCTAATATTCAATCTAACAGTGTAAGCGGAGGGATGGAAGCTGCTTCAGCGATTCTATACAGTGATAATTCTGTTAAAGGTGATCGAAACATTCGCTGGAGGAATGTTGTCATACATGAGATTGCTCACCAGTGGTTTGGTAATGCTGTAACAGAATATGATTGGGATGATGTTTGGTTAAGCGAGGGATTTGCAACTTATTTCACATTACTTTTTATTGAATACGAATATGGACGAGATGAATTTGTAAAAGGTCTTCTTTCAAGTCAAAAAAAAGTGGATACCTTTTATAAAGAAAATCCAAGTTATACGATTATACATGATAATTTAGAAGACATGAAAGATGTTACTAGTTCACAAACTTATCAAAAAGGAAGTTGGATATTACATATGCTACGTGGTGTTTTAGGTACTAAAGTTTTTTGGGAGGGAATTCAAGTGTATTATAAAAAATACCGAGATTTAAACGCAACAACTGATGATTTCAAAAGAGTAATTGAAGATGTATCTGGGAAAGATTTAACAAATTTTTTTAATCAATGGTTATATAATCCTGGAATCTTAAAATTAAATGGCTTTTGGAATTATGATAAAAAGGCAGGTCAAGTCGTCTTAAATATTAATCAGGTTCAAACTGATGGCAGTTTATTTGAAATGCCTATTGAAATAGAAATAGAGTTTGAAAATATTAAACTAAAATCAACACTGATTAACTTAAAAAAGAAACATAATGTTTTTAAAATTAAAGTTGACGCAGAGCCAAAAAATATAAATATTGATCCTAATTTATGGGTTTTAATGAATGTTAATTTTGAGCAAAAAATTGATTAAAAATTATCCTTTTTTATAATGTCTATCTTTTTTTATTTCAATCAATTGTTTATTTGGATTTTTAACATATTTTTCAAGCCATTGATCTTGCTCCCATAATAAGTGAAGAATAGTCTCTTTCGCTCGATATCCATGACTTTCTTTTGGAAATATTACTAATCGAGTAGTAGCTCCAAGACCTTTTAAAGCATTGAAATAACGAATACTTTGCATAGGATATGTCCCTGAATTATTATCTGCTTCTCCATGAATCAATAACAAGGGTGTTTTCATTTTATCGGCATGCATAAAGGGAGACATATAGTTATAGAGTTCCGGTGCATCCCAATAACTACGTTCTTCACTTTGAAATCCAAAAGGAGTTAAAGTTCTGTTATAGGCTCCACTTCGAGCTATTCCTGCAGCAAATAAATTAGAATGACTCAGAAGATTTGCGACCATGAAGGCACCATAACTGTGACCCCCTACCGCTACTTTATCAGGATCAATATATTTTAGATTATTTAATGCATCAATAGCTGCCTTTCCATTAGAAACTAGCTGCTCTCTAAAACTATCATTGGGCTGTTTGTCTCCACTTCCGATGATAGGGAAAGCGGCACGATCTAAAACTACATATCCTTGAGTAACCCAATAAATTGGAGATCCCCAACTTGGATAAATAAAGCGGTTGGGGTTACTTGTTTTTTGAGAAGCACTGTTACTATCCTTAAACTCTCTGGGGTAAGCCCAGAGAATCATTGGTTTTCGTTTTGGTTTTAATTTATCAAACCCTTCGGGCAGATATAATGTTCCACTTAACTCAAGACCATCATCACGGAAATAGGTTATCAATTCTGATTGAATTTTCTTTAATGATTCAAAGGGATTTTTAAAAAATGTTAGTTGTCTAATTTTCTTGTTGCCTATCTCTTTAAAATAATAATTTGGATATTCGTCTTTGGATTCAATTCGAACAAAGAGTTCTTCTGTTTTTGTATCAAAATTTAAAATATTTTCAAATTTAGTTTCATAAGTGGATTCATATAAACGTTTCTTTTTCAGTGTTTCAACATCTATCTTATCAACGAACGGATATTGTCCTTTATCAGAAAAACCATCTCCAATAAGAAACAAGTTGTTATTTTTAATATTTAAAACATTCCTTCCAAGGTCATTCTTAATCATTACAAAACCCCCTTCATCACTGTAAATATCTTGATAATTTCGATCATTTATTTTTTTGAGTTCTTGTTTTGGATTAGAAGGATTAAATAGATATGTTTTTGTATTTCTGCTATTCCACCATCGATCGATAATAATGGCAGTTGTTTTATTGCCCCAATAAACACTCCTAAAACGATTGATTGTTTTAACTACTAATTCAGGATTTTCAGAAAAGGGAGCCTTCCACTGATAAAGAGCATCTCTAAACTTTACATTATTTTCAGGATTTCCTCGATCAAGTGCTTCTATATAAGTTAATGTTGCTGACTGGTCGCTTCTCCAACTAAATGATCTTGGAGTTGTTTTTGTAGCCATAAATCCTTTAGGAAGTTCTTCTAACAAAGGATCATCTGCTATAAGTTTAATAAGCTTTCCTGAAGTGTCGTAAACGGTTGTTTCAATTGGAAACCTAAAATAGGGTACTATGTATGAAAAGGGTCTTTTAATTTTTCTAATCATTACATAGTTTCCGTCTGGAGAAAAGACAATTCGTTCAAAAAGAGCGCTAGTAGCCCATATTTCAGAATCACCATTTAATAAAACTTCATATAGTTCAGATGTTGATAGTTGTTCAAAGTTGTATTCATCAATAGGGTTTTTTAATAAATCTTGATAGGTTCTGTTTTGAGCTTTTGCCCCATTATTTTCAGTAATCACAGGACCTGTTGGTACTTGTTTTTTAGAGTTGATTATTCCTTTTAAGCTATTTACTCTTACTTTAACTAATAGTCTATCTCCTGACTTAAACCAATTAATTGAGTTTCTCAGAACAGAATTTATTTTTAGATCATTTATTTTTTTAGCCTCTGTGCTGGAAACATCTAAAACCCAAAGCTCAACCCCTTCTGGAGTTGTATTAGTCATAGCTACCATAGATTGATCAGGTGAAAAAACAAAATTTGAAAGCTTACTTTTATCAGGAAGTCCCTTTATCTGAATATTATTTTTTTTATCATTTAAGAAAACTATTTTCACATTATTGTAATAGGTTGTTCTACTTCCTATATATGTTGAAGGATTAACTCTTAAACCACCTAATCTTAATTCATTTTCAGAAAGTTCTTCAATTGATTTATACGCCGATCTATATAAAAGAATCATAAAAGTATTATTATCATCTTTTAAAACTCGCGGGGCTAAATCAATATCTACAAGGTCCTTAATTCCATCTTTTGGTGTCTGATAGCCAATACTTCCCTGTCCATGAACATTAAATGATATAGAAGTGAAAAGGATAAATGTTAATGTAATAAGTTTCATGTTTTTATTTTTTATTCATTAATAAAAATATATAAATTATTGATACTTTTTGAACCAAGCTAAAATATGTGAAACTTTACTGATTAAATTGCTTGGACGTTTTGCTATTCCATGACTAGCTTCAGGTATTTCCACAAATACAGTAGGAACTTTTCTTAGTTTTAAGGCGTGGTATAATTGTTTTGCTTCACTTGGGGGTGTTCTTAAATCTTCCATTCCAACCATTACCATTGTCGGAGTTTCAATATTACCTACTAAAGATAAGGGTGAAAATTTCCAATATATTTCAAAATTTTCCCAAGGTTGTCCAGGAAATCGAGAATTTGCATATTGAAAATAATTATCTGCTACAAGGGTTTTACTAATCCAGTTCATCACTGGCTTTATAACAGCTGCTGCCTTAAAGCGATTATTTTTACCAATTATCCAAGCGGTCATTATACCACCAGCACTCCCACCAGTAACATAAAGTTCATCTTCATGAGCGATTCCTTTTTTAATAAAAAAATCTACTCCATCCATGACATCATTATAGTCTTGTCCTGGATAATTGTGATACAGTAAATTAGCAAACTCTTCTCCATAACCTGTGCTACCTCTTGGATTAGGGTAAAAAACAATATATTCTGCTGAAGCAAAAAGTTGTATTTCTGCTGAAAATCGATTTCCATAATTTGAAATTGGACCTCCATGGTTTTCGACAAGAAAACGATATTTTTTATTTGAATCGTAGTTTGGTGGATATACTACCCATCCTTGGATTTGTCGGTTATCAAATGAAGATTTGTACCATATAGTTTCTACTTTGGCCAGATTTCTTTTTTTAAGAAGTGGATCACTGATATTTGTAATTTTTTTTAACCCATTAGAGTTAATTACAGCAAGTTCAGACGGATGAGAAGGAAGAGTAAAGGTATACGCAATACTTCCATTTTCAGAAACAGAAAAAGAACCTCCACCATAAGGACGTCCAATTGATGTCCCTCCCAATTGATTAGCAATATTTGTAACTTTTCCTGATAAACTTAAATAGGCAATTTTCGTATCGCCTTGTTTATCATAGCTAACATATAATCCTTTACTATTTGAATCCCAAACATATTGATTTATGCTAGCATCTATTTTGGAGCTAAAGACTTTATCCTCTGAGCCATTAATTAACATTATTGATAAACTTCTATTTTGATAAGTTTGAACTTTATCTTCATAACCTGAATAGGCTATATATTTTCCATTTGGGGAAACTAAGGGTTTAGAATCTGGACCATTACGGTCTGTTAATATTTGAATAGTTTTATCAATTAAAGAAACACTCACTATTTCGGAATTTCTAAAACTATATTCCCAATCTTTACTTCTATTTGCAGTAAAAAATATTTTTGAGTTATCATTTGACCATGACAAAGGACCTTTATGGTTAAAGTTTCCTGATGTTAATTGGTTGATTCCAGATCCATCTGAAGAAATTGTAAAAACATGATTAAAACCAGGAT
>Ga0308016_10000815_pt1 | contig 15634 bp, 11 predicted proteins | sample Neamet233_FD_203129 | JGI IMG/M metagenome (GOLD analysis project Ga0308016, IMG submission 203129) | Marine microbial communities from water near the shore, Antarctic Ocean - #233 | ecosystem: Environmental > Aquatic > Marine > Unclassified | place: Southern Ocean | collected 2014-07-28
TGTTTGCCGATATCTAAAGTCACATCATATATTGCTTGTTTGCTGCTATATGAGACATCAAGATTACGGACTGACATTTTCGGGTTTTCTACCAATGGTGCCCCCACAGTTTTTTCTGGGTAGTCAACCGATGCTTCAGTTGCCTTTTCAGCTGAGCGATTAGGTGTTTTTATTTTTATTTTTTTCATAATTCTCTTTTAGTCTCTACATCCATCTGCGTTCTAACTTCTTTCGCAAAACTACAGCGAAAGTGTTCATTATTATCAAGAAAGCCAGCAATACCATAATTGCTGCCGATGTTTTTTCTACAAAGGCTCTCTCCGGACTGTCAGCCCAAAGAAATATCTGAACAGGCAATGCAGTAGAGGGATCTGTAAATCCAGCTGGAACATCTACAATAAACGCCACCATACCTATCATTAAAAGAGGGGCAGTTTCACCTAATGCTCTAGCCATCCCAATAATTGCTCCAGTAAGCATTCCAGGCATAGCGAGAGGAAGCACATGATGAAGCACGACTTGCATTGGAGACGCACCCACTCCTATAGCGGCCTCTCGGATTGATGGAGGAACTGACTTAATGGCTGCCCTGCTTGAGATAATTATTGTTGGCAAAGTCATTAGGGTTAAAACTAAACCTCCAACTAGTGGAACTGAGCGCGGTACATGAAAAAAGTTAATGAAGACAGCCAAACCCAGCAAGCCAAAAATTATAGATGGCACAGCTGCGAGATTATTAATATTTACCTCAATTAAGTCCGTCCATCGATTACGTAAAGCAAACTCCTCTAAATAAACTGCAGCCGCAACCCCTAGTGGAAAAGCAAGAAGTATAGTAATCAATAGTGTATAAAATGAGCCCATTGCTGCACCACGTATACCTGCTAGCTCGGGCTCACGTGAATCTCCCTTTGTAAAAAAGTTCAAGTTGAATCGTTTTTCTATATCTCCAGACTTTATCAATTCTTTCAACCAAACTTCTTTGTTTGTAGTCATCCGTCCTTTAAAAGGGCCATTTTTTTCGCCCAGGGTCTTGTAATAAGTATCGATATCATCATCAGCGATCAGCCAAAATTTTACTTTATTATTTAGTAAAGCTGGATTATCTCTGAGTCGATCACGGAGAGTATAACCGGCTCCATTGCTAACTATGCTGTATAATTCTCGCTTATTTTTTCGTCCACTAACTTCTGTAAATCGACTCCTTAATCCCAGCTTAACTACTCCATGAAAATCACCTAACGACATTTGTTCTGCGTCAGTCGGATCAGTGACGTTTAAGACGCTCTGGTCGTAGGTCACCTCTAGATTTATATACGTAGATTGAAAAGCCTTGTGACCCTTACCAATGATGTCAGCAAACAAAAGAAATACGCACATTAATCCAAATATGATGGCAGCAGCGCCATAAAGCCTGAAGCGTGTTTCTGCACGATGTCGTTTTTTTAAACCCATTTGAATTTTTTGTTCGCGTGCAACTGAAGAGAGCTTAGTCATATTGCTCCCTATATTTATTTACGATACGTAGAGCGAAAAAATTAAGCGCTAACGTTACAACAAATAACATTAATCCTAAAGCAAACGCCGCTAGTGTTTTAGGGCTGTCAAACTCCTGATCCCCAACAAGGAGAGTCACAATTTGTACAGTAACTGTCGTTACAGTCTCTAACGGATTAATAGTCATTTTTGCTGCTAAGCCGGCTGCCATGACTACAATCATAGTTTCCCCTATAGCACGAGAGACTGCTAGTAAGACTCCCCCAACTATACCGGGTAATGCCGCAGGAAAAATTACCTTTTTTATCGTCTCCGACTTAGTAGCACCTAGCCCTAATGATCCGTCTCGTAGGCTCTGAGGAACTGCGGTAATGACATCATCTGCAAGTGAAGAAACAAAAGGTATTATCATTACTCCCATTACAAGTCCGGCAGATAATGCACTTTCTGAGGATATCTCTAGTCCAACACTTGCTCCATGTTGACGAAGAAAAGGAGTGACTGTAAGCGCAGCAAAAAAACCATAAACCACGGTTGGAATTCCAGCCAAAATTTCAAGGACGGGCTTGGCAAAATTACGTACTATAGGCTTTGCATATTCAGCTAAATAGATCGCAGACATCAGTCCTGCTGGTACTGCTATAGTCATTGCAATAAACGAAATTAGTAAAGTCCCTACAAATAAAGGTATAGCGCCAAAACTACCGGAAGAGCCTACTTGATCTATGCGAATAGCCATTTGAGGGCTCCACTCGGTACCTAACAAAAAATCTGCAGCCGGGACTAGCTGAAAGAATCTTATAGCCTCAAATAATACTGATAGAACAATCCCAAGAGTTGCAAAAATTGCTAAACAGGCAGCTGCTAAAAGTGTTCGCTTAAAAATCTTCTCAACCATCTGCCGAGCTTTTAACTTAGGTGAAACTTTCACCCAAGCAAGAGCCATACACAAAATAGAGACCGATAGTACTATTATAGTCACTAGTTTTTTAGCTGTATTATTTATCTCGCTCAACAACTGGGAGGCGAAGACTAGTTGAGGATCAGAGGTTGCAGGATTAAGGGCGCCACTTGATATGTTTTCTATACTATTTATTAAAAGATTGTGATGGTTGGCTGAGGAAGGCTTCATGTTTTCTGGCAAACTATCCAGCACTAAAATGCTAATTATATGGTCATCAAACAATGACCATATAATTAATAACCCAAGCGCAGGAAGCGCGCACCAAATTGCAGCGCGTATTCCATAGAAAAAAGGTAGGGACTCGAGGTGCTGTATTCCCCCAAGAGGCTTTGCTAGACTAATTGCCCTCACTCGAGACAAATAATAAGCAAATATGCTGAGTCCAAGCAGAACTAAAATTAAAGAGTTTAATTCCATCGTTATACCAGTAGTTTCTTAAAGGGATTTTTCCCTCTTATTAAGTTAAAATCAAACTATTATATTAATAAATCTGCTTGTAAGTGTCACAGTTAGCCTAATACTAGGCCTGTAATTATGACGAGATTAGGAAAGAAAAAAATCGCCAAATGAAGAAATTTAATTAAGGAATAGACATGGAGACTCTATTTTTTATATTCCTTGCATACATTTCTCGTAAATCTTTTTGCATCGAGATCATGCCTTTATCTGCCAGATATCCTTCGGGACCCCAAGCTTTTTCACTACTGAATTCTGTGGCAAACTCGGCAATACCTGGGATGACTCCTATGTGAGCCTTTTTAATATAAAAATATAGTGGGCGTGAAATTGGGTAGCTTTTATCAGCAATATTTTCAAAAGTAGGATCTCGTGCTTCCACTATTGAACCATACACTTTGTCACTATTTTGATCTAGAAAAGAAAACCCAAATATTCCAAGCGCATCGGGGTTAGCTTCTAGTTTCTGTATGATCAAATTATCGTTTTCACCAGCTTCAATATAAGTGCCATCTTCACGTAATGCGTGCGTAACAGCCTTAAAAACTTTGCTACCTTTTTTACTATAAGCACTTAGAGGGATTCCTAGCAGACTCATTGTTTGCTTAATGGTGTTTGCATCATTTGCTGCTCTCAAAGCCTTTAAAGATTCAAATTTCGACGCTCCACCCTCCATTGCAAGCTCAGAAAATGCATCACGAGTCCCAGAGGTAGGGGGTGGTCCAATAACTTGAATTTTGATATTTGGTAACAAAGCATTCACATCCTGCCAAGTTTTATTCGAATTTTCAATCAACTTGCCATTAGGGCCAGGAATTTTAGCAGCTAACGCTAAGTATAGATCTTTAAGGGTTAAGCTCATTTGTTTGGATTTTTTAGAATTAGCTAAAATGATACCGTCATATCCAATGAGAACTTCTATTATTTCAGTCACGCCGTTTTCTTGACATTGTTTAAATTCGGACTCTTTCATACGTCGTGAAGAGTTTGTTACATCTGGATACTCGGTACCAATACCTGAACAGAACAATTTCATACCACCTCCTGAACCGGTAGCTTCAATTTTTGGTGTTAAACGGCCAGTATTTTTTCCAAAACGCTCTGCTACAACTGTGGCGAACGGATATACTGTCGAAGAGCCAACAACACTTACGTAATCTCTCGAACCTGCTAGCGAATAAGCGCTTAATAACATTAAGATAGATGATGAAAAAATCAAAAATGCTGTGTGAATTTTTGTCACTGTTTTCTCCGTGAACTATAACTTGTTAGAATCATTTTAAATAAACTAAATGACAGTAATATGACAATTAATGAAATAAGCAGCAGCCAAAGGAAAACACTGGTTAAATGGTAAATATCAGATGATTAACGATAATTGTATCAGTACAATTAACCAAACATATATTAAATATTAGATGACATATGAACTTTAAATTTATTGGCCGCTGTGAATCTTTAGCTCTCAATATCGATCATTTTACTGAATGGACCGGACGTATAGTTTCATGGATGACTCTCTCCATGGTTCTACTGACGGCTATTATTGTAACTCTGCGTTATTTTTTTGAAGTTGGTTCGATTGCCCTACAGGAATCTCTAACTTACATGCATGCAATTGTTTTTTTAATGGGAGCTGCATTTACTTTAAAAAGAAAAGGTCATGTAAGTGTCGATATATTTTATCAGAAATTTAGCCTTCAAGCTAAAGCGTTAATTCAGGTATTAGGTACATTAATTTTCTTAATACCAGTGTGTATTATAATTTTAGTACTCAGCTGGGATTACGTAATAAACAGCTGGGCTATAAAAGAGGTTTCTAGAGAGACCGACGGTCTGCCTTGGGTCTATCTACTTAAAACTTTATTACTTCTTATGCCTGTTTGTTTAATCATACAAGGACTCTCAGAGCTTATAAAAAATTTTTTGCTGCTTTTAAAATACAAAAAAAATAAATCATGTGGGAAAACGTAATGTTGGAATATATACCTATAATTATGTTTTTCTCAGTTTGTGTGGTCTTAATGGCAGGCTACCCAGTAGCTTTTTCACTCGCAGGTACTGCACTATTATTTGCCTTTTTTGGGAATATCGCTGGCAACTTTGATATGGCTTTTTTATATGCCCTGCCAAATCGACTATACGGCATAATTGATAATGCTACGCTTATAGCTGTTCCATTGTTTATCTTTATGGGTGTTACCCTGGAAAAATCTAATTTAGCGGAGAATCTACTAAATAGTTTATCTAAATTATTTAGAGGTTTTAAAGGGGGTCTGGCGATATCTGTTGTTTTAGTTGGTATGCTATTAGCTGCAAGTACAGGTATTGTTGGAGCTACAGTAGTAACTATGGGGCTCATTTCTTTGCCGACCATGCTCAAACAGGGCTATTCGCCTGCAATAGCGGCTGGGACTGTTTGTGCAACAGGAACTCTTGGTCAAATTATCCCCCCATCGATCGCGCTGGTCCTACTAGGCGATATTCTTGCCAATTCTTACCAACAATCTCAACTATCTTTAGGTATATTTGCTCCTAAAACAGTCTCCGTCGGAGATCTGTTTTTAGGTGCAGTTATTCCGGGTGCATTATTAGTACTAATGTATGTAGCTTACTTATTTTTAATTACAAATATTAAGCCGCCTGCTACGTATAAATTTTCAGCTGAAAAAGCAAAGCAAGAAGACATTATTCAAATCCTAAAATCTTTACTTCCGCCTATATTGCTGATCATCTCTGTACTAGGATCTATTTTATTAGGTGTAGCTACTCCAACAGAAGCCGCAGGTATAGGAGCGCTTGGTGCAGTTTTATTAGCTATCAATGCAAGGAGTATCTCTCTTGATTTAGTTCGACAGGTAGCTCAAAAAACTACTGAGATAACGTCGATGATTTTTCTCATTTTAATTGGCGCTTCGCTTTTTTCTCTTGTTTTTAGGGGGTTTGGAGGAGATATCTTAGTGGAAAGCTTACTAAGTGAAATACCTGGGGGAGTTTTTGGTGCCACTTTCTTAGTAATGATAATAATATTCTTTCTTGGCTTTATTCTCGACTTTATAGAAATAACTTATGTTGTTGTCCCGATTGTAGCTCCGGCACTTCTAAGTCTAGGGATTGACCCAGTATGGCTAGGAATTATGATTGCTATAAATCTACAGACATCGTTTCTAACTCCACCTTTCGGTTTTGCTTTATTTTATCTTCGAGGTGTGGCCCCAAAAACTGTAACAACCAAAGATATTTATAAGGGGGTTATACCCTTTATTGCCATACAGCTTGTGTTGATGGTTCTATTGTCTATCTGGCCATCCATAGCTACCTGGTTGCCATCATTGAAGTATTAAATATTGTTCAACAGATTTTGATCACGTGAGTAGCTTTTCTTTTTTTAAGTACTTTATTAATTCCTGATATCCCCCTATATAAAGATCATTATGGAGAATTTGAGGTACCGTTTTTGCTGGTTGACCTATTTTTTTTGATAGGTCTTCTTGGCTAATACCCTCCTCATGAATATCTATATAAATAAATTCTATAGCGTTAGTCTGGAGTACAGCCTTAGCTTGGTGACAAAAGCCACATGCCCGATGACCAAAAATAGTAAATTTATCCATGCTATGAGACTCACTGTTGTAATTAAGAACGCAAAATGTTGATTAATGCTGTCTAAAATAAGATTATTTAATGCGAGTTAAGAATAAGCTCGGGGCTATGGGTTTGATTTACGCAATTAACCTCTTACTATTCATGGTTTGCACCTTTATAATTATTAACATTATATTCTAAAGGAAAGTCTAGGTGTCAAAAACTAAACAAGGTGTCTCAACATTCCAAGGGCTGATCTTAGCGTTACAGCAGTTTTGGGCCGATCACGGATGTGTTATTTTACAACCTTTAGATATGGAGGTTGGCGCTGGTACGTTTCATCCTGCCACTTTTTTGCGTGCTATAGGTCCAGAAACTTGGAATGGGGCTTATGTTCAACCCTGTAGAAGGCCAACGGACGGGCGTTATGGCAAGAACCCGAATCGGCTACAACATTATTACCAATTCCAAGTAGTTCTAAAACCCTCGCCTTCCTCTATACAAGAGCTATATCTAGAATCTTTAAAAATGCTTGGAATAGACACAACTGTTCATGATATTCGTTTTGTTGAGGACAACTGGGAATCCCCTTCACTTGGGGCATGGGGTCTGGGTTGGGAGGTATGGTTAAACGGAATGGAAGTTACCCAGTTTACTTATTTCCAGCAAGTTGGGGGACTTGAATGCTTCCCAGTTACGGGAGAAATCACCTACGGGCTTGAGCGTATTGCTATGCACCTGCAAGGTGTTGATGATATTTATGACCTAGTCTGGGCAAACAGTCCTACTGGTAAAGTAACCTATGGTGACGTATTTCATCAAAACGAAGTTGAAATGTCAGCCTATAATTACGAAGAAGCTGATACAGCCTTCATGTGCAAAACCTTTGATAAGTTAGAGTATGAATGTCAACGACTGGTAGAAAAAGGGTTGCCATTACCAGGTTATGAAATGGTCATAAAGGCATCGCATGCTTTTAATCTACTTGACGCTCGGCATGCAATATCCGTTACAGAACGCCAACGATATATTTTACGGATTCGAACCTTAGCCAAGTCTGTGGCGCAAGCATACTATAGTTCTAGGCTTAACCTTGGTTTTCCTCTGGCTTCGAGAGAGCTAGCTGATCAAGTAATAAAAAGTTCTGGAGAAAAAACGTAATGGCAGATTTTTTAGTCGAGATTGGCACAGAAGAACTGCCACCTAAGTCTCTAGTGAACCTTGCAAGATCTTTTCATGATCTTTTAACTTCTGGTTTTAGAAAGAATTCTCTTACCTTTTGTAAAACAAAAAATTTTTGCTACGCCTAGAAGAATTGCTGTCTTAATTACGGACTTGGACGAACAAGCTCCTAGCAGAGAAGTAGTTATTTGGGGGCCTCCTGTAAAAATTGCATTTAATGGGGGGGGGAATCCAACAGCTGCAGGTGTAGCATTTGCTAAAAAAAATAACATTGCAACAGAGTCGTTAGCGAAGATGGTTGAAAATGATCGAGGCCAAGACAAGTTATGCATTAAAACTGTTAGTCTAGGGGCTAAAACTAAAGAAGTTGCAGGTACAATTATAGAGTCTGCTTTGAATGCATTACCTATTCCGAAAAAAATGCGATGGGGCTCTAATTCGTTTGAGTTTGTTCGCCCCATACATTGGGTCTTAGTTTTATTTGGAAAAGATGTTGTTAAATGTCAAATGATGAACCTAAATTCTGGCAATATAAGCTATGGCCATCGGTTTCACAGTAAAGGACAACTAGTAATAGCAACACCATCGGAGTATCAAGAAACGCTCCGTTGTGCTTATGTAATCGTAGATTTTGAGGAGCGCAAAGAACTAATACGCTCTACTGTTACAGAAATAGCCAAAAAAGCTGGCGGTACGGCCGTCATTAACGATTTATTATTAGAGGAAGTTACTGCACTTAATGAGTGGCCTATTGCCCTTTTAGGTAGCTTTGAAGAAGAATTTCTAGCTGTACCAACCGAGGCTATAATTTCTTCAATGGCAGAACATCAAAAATATTTTCACCTAGTCAACTCTGACGGAAAACTGCTACCTATGTTCATAACAGTCTCAAATCTTGAAAGCAAGAATCCATCAGAGATTGTTAATGGTAACGAGAGGGTAATTCGACCAAGGCTTTCAGACGCAGCCTTTTTCTATGATTCTGATAAAAAAACTTCGCTTGAACAAAAACGCGCTTCTCTAAAGTCTATTGTCTTTCAAGAAAAATTAGGATCTGTATACGATAAAACAGTTCGTCTCAGTATGCTCGCAAAGTATCTAGCTCCAATTGTTGGTTCTGATATTTCCTTGTCAGTTAGAACAGCCGAGCTATGTAAGTCTGATCTAGTAACAGACATGGTTGGGGAATTCGAAAGTTTACAAGGAGTAATGGGTCGTTACTATGCTATAAATGATGGTGAAGATTCTGAAGTCGCGGAAGCAATATTAGAACACTACATGCCCAAATTTTCTGGTGACGCAGTTCCTAGAACGTCCACAGGAGCAACTTTAGCAATTGCTGATCGCCTAGATACGCTAGTCGGCATATTTGGTATTGGGCAACCGCCATCTGGCTCAAAAGATCCTTTCGCACTTCGTCGATCTAGCTTGGGGCTCTTAAGAATAATAGTTAAGCACAAAATAGATTTGGATCTTTATAAGGCGCTTGAGATTGCAGCATCACAACATAGCAACCTAAAAGACAACGATGTAGTTGTAAGTAAGCAAGTGCTCACTTATGTTTTAGACCGCTTTAAATCTTGGTATGAGGATGAACAAATACCAGTTGAGGTTTTTTTATCTGTTGCTGCAAGAAAACTTAGCAATCCGCTTGATATACATCAGCGCGTTAAAGCTGTTTATGCTTTTTCTGCTTTTCCGGAAGCGGCTTCACTTGCTGCTGCTAATAAGAGGGTCTCGAATATTTTAACCAAGAACAATGGCGAAGATTTACCTGCACAAGTTGACGAGTCTCTTTTAGTGGAACGTGCGGAACAAAACTTATCTAAACTATTAAGTGCACTAGAGAAGGAAATTAAGCCACTCTTGGATGATAGGTCCTATTCAGCAGCATTGAAATTATTGTCAAGACTAAAGGCTCCTGTAGATAATTTTTTTGATAATGTTATGGTGATGTCTGACGATAAAAAAACTCGTGTTAATCGTCTTGTGCTATTACGTCAATTAAGGTCTCTGTTCCTTGAGGTAGCTGATATATCGTTATTGGTTCCAGCAAAATAACAACACTAAAGCAAATGATGCGAACCGAAAAAGCGGGGTTATCTACTGATTAAATTAATAATCCTTGATCGAGATGGCGTAATAAACCAAGACTCTGATGATTATATTAAGACTGCCACTGAATGGATACCTATACCTGGCAGTATCGATGCTATAGTTCGTCTTTCTCACGCAGGCTATAAAATAGTTGTTGCATCAAACCAATCAGGTATAGGCCGTGGTTTTTTTGATCGTACTGCCCTAAACGCAATGCACTCTAAATTTAAAAGTCTTCTGCTTTCATCCAATGTAAAACTTGATGGTATTTTTTACTGTCCACATACACCAGATGATAGCTGCAGATGCAGAAAACCAGCAGCGGGACTATTGGATGACATCAGCAAAAAACTGGAGGCCAATCTCGAAGGGGTGCCACTTGTTGGTGACAGCCTTCGCGATCTGCAAGCTGGGCTCATACATAAATGTGATCTGATTTTGGTTCGCACAGGCAAGGGTGCAAAGACTGAAATAAAGCTTATAAAAGAGAAGTCCCCTATTTTAAAAAACGTGAAGATCTTTGATGATTTAGCAAGCACAGCAAACTACCTTTGTAATCTTAAATAATTATGAACAAATTTATTGCTTTTACACGATCGATACTGTTTTACGCTTTTTATGGTGTATTTATAGCTTTTTTCGGTACATTTATCTGTATTTTTGGTATTTTTCTTCGTCATAGTGTAAGGCAGAATATTGCTACTTGGGCAAATGTCCTTATTGTCAAATGGTTAAATTTTAGTTGTGATATTAAGCTGGTAGTTGACGGGCTAGATAACATTCCCAACACTCCTTGCGTTGTGCTAAGCAAGCATCAATCGGGCTGGGAGACTTTCTATCTACAGCGGCTTCTAAGACCAGTGAGCACTATCCTAAAAAAAGAGCTATTCTGGATTCCTTTTTTCGGTTGGGCTCTGTATTTTATGCATCCTATAGCTATAAACAGGGGTAATCCAAGAGAGGCTCTAAAGCAGATCTTGTCTCAAGGGATAGATCGTTTAGCTTCTGGAAAAAATGTGCTAATTTATCCTGAAGGAACAAGAACACAGCCCGGTAAAATTGGTCGATACGGTAGAAGTGGCGCGGCTTTAGCGATTGCTGCTCGCGTACCTATAGTTCCAATATCTCATAACGCTGGGTGTTGCTGGCCAGCTCACAGTTTTATTAAGTGGCCGGGTCAAATACATGTATCTATTGGTAAGCCAATTGACAGTAAAGATATGGATAGTCGCCTTCTCACCGAATACGTTAAAAGTATCATAGAGACCAATCAAAAAAGTCTGAGGCACAAGTAGCGCTTTAAAAATCTAGATTTTTTACAGACAAAGCATTTTTCTCGATAAAGTCTCGCCGTGGCTCAACAAGGTCCCCCATTAATGTGGTGAACATTTGATCAGCAGCAATGGCATCTTCAACAGTCACCTTCAGCATCCTTCTTGCTTCTGGATTCATAGTAGTATCCCACAACTGAACAGGGTTCATTTCACCCAAGCCCTTATATCTTTGTATGTTATAGCCGCGCTTGGACTCTGACATCAACCACTCTATGCCTTCACTAAAGTCAGTTATTGGTCTCTTTGTATCACCCGACATTATATAAGCACCTTTTTCCAGTAGCCCTTGCAGCTTAGTTCCAAGGGACACAATCGCTGCATACTCTAATGACGCAAACAAATCATGCTTAAGAGAATATGTGGTTGGGACGCCATGTGCTGTTATTACAACTCTCAAGAAAGAAGTTTGGCTATCATCGGCAGCAGGTTCTATATCGTATTGTTTACTGCCAGAAACTTTGGCTTCATCCATCATCGATGTGAGCAGTTTAGCCATTTTAGTGAGTGATGTATTATCTTTCAACTCAGATACTTCTATTTTGGGCAGAAAAATTAGTGCTTTTAATATTTCTAGGGGATATGTTCGAGACATCCCTTCAATGACACTCGTAACACGACGGTTTTCTGTTACGAGCTCCTCAAGCGAGCTGCCGGAAATTCCTGGAGCATCTGCATTAACATGTAGGCTGGATCCATCTAACGCCGATTGAGTCAAGAATTCTATTAACTCTTGATCATCTTTAAGGTATTGCTCCTGTTTGCCCTTGCTAATTTTATACAGCGGTGGCTGTGCTATATATATATGGCCTCGCTCGACTAATTCACGCATCTGTCTAAAGAAAAAAGTTAATAACAATGTGCGTATGTGAGATCCATCAACATCCGCGTCTGTCATAATCAAAATGGTATGGTAGCGAAGCTTATCTGGATTAAACTCTACCGACCCTATTCCACAACCCAGCGCTGTTATGAGTGTTCCAACTTCAACACTAGATAACATCTTATCAAATCTTGCTTTTTCAACATTTAATATTTTTCCTTTTAAAGGAAGAATTGCCTGCGTCCTCCTGTCTCTCCCCTGTTTTGCCGAGCCTCCAGCTGAATCTCCCTCAACAAGATATAACTCTGAAAGAGCCGGATCCTTTTCTTGGCAATCCGAGAGCTTGCCAGGTAGACCTGCGATATCTAAGGCGCCCTTACGGCGCGTCATGTCTCTGGCCTTTCTCGCTGCTTCGCGCGCTCTTGCTGCCTCGACCATTTTAACAACTATGCACTTGGCCTCTTGGGGGTTTTCTAGCAAATAATCGGTGAAATGTCCTCCCATTTCTTGCTCTACCGCCGCCTTGACCTCAGAGCTTACTAGTTTCTCTTTAGTTTGAGAGGAAAACTTCGGATCGGGAACTTTGACAGAGACAATGGCTGTTAGCCCTTCTCTAGCGTCATCTCCAGAAGTGCTAACTTTGTTTGTTTTTCCTATTCCCTCTTTTTCGATATATGTATTTAGACTTCTCGTGAGTGCTGACCTAAATCCAGCCAAATGAGTTCCGCCGTCTCGTTGTGGAATATTGTTGGTATAACATAGTATATTTTCTTGGTAGGTATCGTTCCATTGCAAAGCAACCTCTACTCCAACACCGTCATCTCGAAATATAGAAAAGTGCATTATTTTATTTATAGTTGCTTTGTTGGTGTTGAGGTAGTCTACAAAAGACCTCAAACCCCCTTTGTATTCAAATATATCCTCTTTTACTGTTCTTTCATCTCTTAAGACGATTCGAACGCCGGAATTTAAGAATGACAGCTCACGCAGTCTTTTCACCAATACTTCATAATGAAACTCGATATTAGTAAAAGTTTCAGCTGAGGGAACAAAATGTATCGCGGTTCCTGTTTCTTTTGTTTTACCAATTGCTGCTAATGGGGCATCAGGTACGCCATGCTTATAAGTTTGCTCATATATTTGCCCTCCGCGATGGATGGTGAGCTTAACGGCTCTTGATAAGGCGTTTACTACGGAAACGCCTACTCCATGCAAACCCCCAGATATTTTATAGCTATCTTCATCAAATTTTCCTCCCGCGTGCAGTACCGTCATGATAACCTCGGCACCTGAAACTCCTTCTTCATGTATCTCTGTAGGTATTCCACGGCCATTATCAGAAACTGTTACTGATTCATCTTGATGAATAGTTACGATAATTTCTGAGCAGTGCCCTTCTAGAGCTTCGTCTATAGAGTTATCAACTATCTCAAAGACCATATGATGAAGGCCGGTACCATCGTCTGTATCCCCGATGTACATGCCTGGGCGCTTTCTGACAGCATCTAAACCTTTTAAAACTTTAATACTGTCCGAATCGTAGACTTGATCTTTACTCATACAAACATCCTAAATTATAAAAATATAAATGTCATAATTCACTTTTGGATAATTTTTCCATGTTCCACGTGGAACACTCTTATATGCTTATCCTCTTCGGGCCAGGTGCTTAGTACATCCTGTTTAATGACTCCAGTTACGAATGTTTGTGCCCCTAAGCCAAACAATAACTTACCTACTTTTTTTCTATGGAGCAAATCTAGCTCAGATGGCAGGTCATCAAGCAAATAGAGGCACTGATCGCCAGTTTTTTCATGGTACAAGTAGCCTTGTGCTATTTGCATTGCAGTTACAACAATTTTTATTTGGCCTCTTGATAAAACTTCACTTGCTGGACTCGTGTTATAACTTATTTTTAAGTCCGATCTCTGCGGACCATGAGTGGTAGCTCTCATTTGAAGGTCTCTTCGTTGATCCGCGTCAAGCACATCAATCAATTTTTTTTCAGTATCCCAACCAGAGTAATATATAAATTCAAAGCCGCTTAGTTCTGTAATTTCTCCTATAACCCAATTTATTTTTTCAATCAGTCTAGCAAGATAAGTCTTACGGTATTTATCTATTTTTTCTGCTAATGCAACGAATTCTGCATCCCACGCTTTTAATAAATCAACGTTTATTCTATCACACCGTAACAATGAATTCCGCTGCTTAAGGACTCGTTTGAAGTTTTTGAGTACATCTCTATAAGCATGTTCCACGTGGAACAACCCCCAATCTATATAATGCCTTCTATACTGTGGGCCTGCATCTAGAAGCCTAAAAGTATCGGAGTTCATGACCAATAGCGGCATTATATCCGCTAGAGAGGATGCACTCGTGATATTCTGATTATCGATTTTAAACTGAAATTCTTTTCCTCGTGTGCGGGTAACACCAAGTGACATGGGGATTCCATTTTTTTCTATCCGACCATGCACAGTACATGATTTTTCTCTTCCATTAATGATGGGTTCAAGTGTGCGAGACCGGAATGATCTGCCGCGGCCAAGAACATGAACCGCTTCAAGTAGGCTAGTTTTTCCGCTGCCATTTGCACCATAGAAAAAATTAGATGTCGGAGACAATTGTAATTCGTTATTCAAGAGATTTCTTAGACCGTGTATACCAAGTTTTTTTAAAAACATGTGAATTTAATCAAAGGCGCATTGGCATGACGACATACACAGCATTTTGATGTGCAGGATCTTCAATTAAAACACTACTTCCAGCATCAGAAAATGTAAAACAAGCTTCTTTTCCGGACAAAATATTAAGTATATCAATAACATAGCTAACATTAAATCCTAATTCTAGGTCTGAAGAATCATATGTTACAGCAACTTCTTCTCTGGCTTCTTCTTGCTGATTAGTAGCTACAAGTGTCAAAAGTCCCTTAGCAACTAGGAGCTTAACTCCTCTATATTTTTCATTAGAAAGGATGGCAGCTCGGCTAAACCCACTCTGAAGATCTTCACGCATACCTATCATTTTCTTGTCGCCATCCTTAGGAATAACTCGATCATAATCAGGATAAGCACCATCGACTAACTTAGAAGTAAAACGAAACCCATCAGTGACAACCTTCATATGGTTATCGCTAAGCTCCACTGTCGCCTCTCCATCATCCGGAAGAAGACGAGAGAGCTCGATCACTGCCTTTCTAGGCATAATAGCTTGTATTTTTTCGCTATTGATCTCGATTTTACTGGAATCCATCATAGCCAGGCGATGTCCGTCCGTTGCAACAGCTCTAACTCTGTTTTCGTCTACTTCTAACAACATGCCGTTCAAGAAATAACGAACATCTTGTTGGGCCATTGCAAAAGAAGTACGGCTAATTAGTTGTTTGAGCTCCAAATTTTTGATGACGAAATCTTTTCCTGTATTTCCTTCATCTATGCTTGGGAACTCAGCTGCTGGCAAAGAGGCTAAGGTGAAGCGACTACGGCCGCAAACTATTTGCACCTTTCCACCTTTTTCATTGAACGTTATTTCTGTTGCTTCGGGCAAGGACTTGCATATATCCATTAACTTTCTCGCAGGCACAGTAATTTCTCCATCTGCTTCTGCTGCTTGAAGTTTTATATGGCCCACTATTTCGACCTCAAGATCGGTTCCCGTCACAGACAAACAGTTATCTTTCAGCACTATTAACAC
>Ga0308016_10000816_pt1 | contig 15630 bp, 14 predicted proteins | sample Neamet233_FD_203129 | JGI IMG/M metagenome (GOLD analysis project Ga0308016, IMG submission 203129) | Marine microbial communities from water near the shore, Antarctic Ocean - #233 | ecosystem: Environmental > Aquatic > Marine > Unclassified | place: Southern Ocean | collected 2014-07-28
ATGATGTATATCTACCACAAGAGGACAAGTTGCATCAATTAAATTTATCTTTTTCTTTTTTGCTTTTTCCCAAACTTCTGGAGGAGTTCCATGTGCACGAAACAAAACAGGTTTATCCGGAGGTACCTCATCTAGACTTGCGACTACTTTAGATCCAACTTTGGCCAAATTATCAATTACTCTTTCATTATGAACTATGGTTCCAAGCATATAAACTTCACCATGTTTATCGACTGTATCATATGCTAGGTTCACTGCGTCCCTAACACCGAAGCAATACCCAGCATCTTTTGCGACATAAATCTTCATCTATTTAGCTACATCTATTTTATTTCTAATTGAATTTACAGCTGTTTGAATAACCATTTTTTTCACTTCTTCTAAAGTTCCCTTAACCATTGCACCAGCTGCAAAGGCGTGTCCTCCTCCTCCAAGTTTTTTTGCGATATCATTGATAATCAGATTACCTTTGGAACGAAAATTAATTCTACAAGATGTTTTAGATTGTTCAAAAATCATTATAGAGACTTCTACACCGACAATACTTCTGGCCATATCAGAAAATCCCTCTACATCAGATTTAGTAGCTTCGGCTTCATTTAACATACCTTTTGTAATTAAAAACCATGCAATACGACCATCTAATTCATAATTAATATTTAATAAAAATGCACCCATTAATTTCATGCGTGATTTAGCACTATTCTCATAGATTTTCTGATAAATGATATGTGTTTTAACACCATTATCTAAACATTCAATTGCAATTTCATGACACTTATTGTTTGTATTACTGTATTTAAAACATCCAGTGTCAGTCATTACTGCAGTATAAATACCTATCAAGCTTTTTTTATCAATGGCCTCAAGTCTAACTGTTTTTAAATAATCATATACCATACAACCTGTTGCCGCAGCAGTTAAATCGACACAGTTGTAAGTGAAATTATGATTTTGAGGATGAGGATGGTGATCAATATTTAATGTTTTTAAATTATATTTCTTAACAGCATCTGATATTTTTCTTGTTCTTGAAAAATCTCCAACATCAAAAACGATCACTAAATCAACTTTCTTAACCCATTCTTCATCTTTTTTCTCATTGTAAGTCTCAAATATTTTGTCATCATTAAGAAATTCATATTCAAGTGGAAGAGGAGAATAATTAACTATGCGAATATCTTTTTTAATCCCTTGTAAATGGTAAAAAATCCCACATTCAGCACCTAATCCATCACCATCTGGGTTTTCATGTGTTGTTAGCATTATACGATGAGAAGATGCTATCACTTCATTAACCTTCAACCAATTAATTTTTGTATTATTAAAATCCATTTTATTTTTTATAATTCCATGAAACTTCATCTAGCCCTTTTATAGACTTTAATTTTCGTCCAACATTAAATAAATAATCAGATAATCTATTTAGATAATGTTTATGCAGATTAGGGACTTCTTCCTTCTCACTTAAAGCCACTAAAACTCTCTCTGCATCACGACATTCTGCTCTTGCAATATGAATCCGTGAACATTCTTCTGTACCACCAGGTAGAATAAATTCGGTTAAAGGAGGTAATTCATTATTAATGATTTCAATATTTTCTTCTAACCATTTCAATCTTGTTTCATTAAGTAATCTCATTTCCAAATTAGGGACTGCTAATTCACCTCCTAAATTGAATAAATCTTGCTGTATTTTCTCCAAACTTTTAGACAAATCTTTATTTAAAGGAACTCGAGACCATCCTAAAATAGAATTCAGTTTATCAATTGCTCCAAGAGCATGTATTCTTAAACTGTTTTTAGAAACACGCTCACCATTTCCTAATCCAGTTTCACCAGAATCACCTGTCTTTGTAGTTACTTTAGTTATTCGCATCAGAAGAATAGATAAGAAACAATAATAAATAATGGCAATAATACTGGAATAGACCATTTAATTAGATATCCAAAAAAACTAGGCATATCTATTCCAGAAGATTCAGATATTGATTTAACCATGAAATTAGGAGCATTTCCGATATAAGTATTCGCACCCATAAATACAGCACCAGCAGATATAGCAAGTAAAGTATTTGGCATCTCTCCCATTAGAGTTATGGGATTTCCACCTGCGGTATTAAAAAAGACTAAATATGTAGGTGCATTATCTAGAAAACTGGATAGAATCCCCGTTAACCAAAAGTACATATAATTAATTGGCTCTCCATTAGAATCAGAAACAGATGCGACAACATAAGAGAGTGCACCATTTGTACCCGCTTTTAAAATTGCTATAGCTGGAATGATGGTTACAAAGATTCCAGCGAAAAGTTTTCCAACCTCTAAAATTGGGAACCAAGTGTACTCATTTGCTTTTCTTATACTTTGTGACGTAAGTGTCCAACTAATGTAGGTTAGAATTAATAAAATTATATCTCTCGAAATATTTTGTATTTCTAAACCAACATGATAAACTTCTATTTGGTAGCCTGGTTTCCAAAAACCAGAAAGTAAAACTCCACCAATTACTCCTGCTAATAGGAGAAGATTAAACGTGCCTTCAACAGCAAGCTTCTCTTCATTTAATTTTTGAGGACCTTTAAGAACTTCTTTTTTATAATAATATGTATCTAAAATAAAGAAAATAATTAATAATGAAATTGCCATAAAAACCATTGGCTTAAACATTGCAGAAGTTGTCCAAAAAAAATCAACACCTTTTAAAAAACCGAGAAAAAGAGGAGGGTCCCCAAGAGGAGTTAGTGAACCTCCTATATTTGCAACAAGAAAAATAAAGAAGACAACAATATGTACTTTTTTTTCTCTAAAAGCGTTAGCTCGGAGTAAGGGTCTGATCAAAAGCATTGCTGCTCCAGTAGTTCCCATCCAACTCGCTAAAACTGTTCCAATTAAAAGAATTACAGTGTTTAATATTGGTGTTCCAACTAATGAGCCCCTAAGGCAAACACCACCAGAAATAGTAAAGAGAGCTAATAATAATATAATGAAAGGAACATATTCAAGTAGACCAACATGAAGTAATTCATAAAGAGTTATCTCAAAACCATAAGTGACTAAGAAAGGAGCAATTAAAGAGAGTGCCCAAAATAACGATATCTTTCCAAAATTATGATGCCAGAAATCTGAAGCTATTAACGGAAAGATTGCAATAGAAAGAAGTATCCCAACAAAAGGTATTATCCAAAAAATAGCAAGATTCTCTCCAGCAAGATGTGGAGCAGAACCATGAGCCGTATCCACTCCAAAAATTATATTTGGAAGGATAAGCATTAAAAAGATATTTACTACTTTATTTTTCATTTAATTATGTTAATAGTTATTTAAGGATATAAAATTACATTCATTATCATCAATAATGGAAATATCATCGGAAATTTATAAAATGTTTAGTAGGAAAAATTATACTTAAATTTAGATATGGATATTTTTCTTGCTATACTCATTTTAGCGACTGCAATTACAGGAATGGCCGTTGGGGTTATTTTCAATAGAAAACCTCTTTCTGGTTCCTGCGGTGGTTTGAATAATGATGGCCTTTGTACTTTATGTGGTGGAGTTCCTGAAAATTGTGAATCGACTGATTAAATACTAATTAAACTATAATTTTATAAATTGGATTTATTATTTTTAGGTCTCCATATTTTCTGATTACTCTAGAGCCATCTTTTTCCTCTAAAATCCAAAGTACTTTTACCCCTTCAATATCTTTTATTTTTTTAAAACCAGTATCATAATCCATTACCATTAAAGCTGTAGCCCAAGCATCTGCAATCATACATGTTGTGCTGAATACCGTAACAGATAAAAGATTTGATTTAGTTGGAAACCCAGTTTTAGGGTTTATAGTATGCCCTAAAATTTCCCCATTATAATCAATAAAATTTCTATAATTTCCTGAAGTTGCCATTGAAAAATCCTCTAGTTCTACTATTCCAATGAAAGAAGGGGAATTGTTTTTTTCTGAATTAGGTGTTTCTATTCCAATTGACCAAATATTACCCATTGAGTTTTTTCCTTTACATCTAACCTCACCACCAATTTCAACGAATAGGTTCTCAAATTTTTCAGTCTTTAAATATTCGAACACTATATCAACACCATATCCTTTTGCAATGGCATTTAAATCTAATTTTAAAAAGGGTTGATTTTTTGTAATTGCTCTATCTTCTAAATGCAGTTTTTCAAACCCGGTAAAATGGAGTACTGAATCTATATTCTTTTTATTAGGTATCCCTATTTTGGGATTGGGACCAAAACCCCATAATGACATTAAATCATGAATGGTAACATCAAAGTAGCCATCTGTTTCATCAGAAATATTTAAAGAATGCTCAATCACTGTATTTAAGGTATTTGATATCTGAAATGGCTTATTAATTATTGTCTTGTTAAAAATTGAGATTTCACTGTTTTCATCCCACGTACTCAAAACACTATTTAGATGAATTAAAATAGAGTCAATACCATCTTTAATTTGATTTATATCGTAATTATTATTTGAAGAATTCATTTTAATGTTGTACGTGGTTCCCATAGTAGAACCATTAATATGTATATATTCGGTAGGTCTTGAACAACCAATCAATAAAAAAAAGAAGCCCATTATTATATGGGCTCCTAAATAACAAACTTTAGTTTTTGTTCTAACCAAAGCTATCGTAGGCGATCATTTCTTTTTCAACACCCAAACTATCTAACATGTTATCGCAAGCATTAATCATTGGTGGTGGACCACACATATAATATTCAATCTCCGTTGGATCATCGTGTTTTGAGAGATATTCATCTTGTAAAACCTGATGGATAAACCCCGTAGAACCTTTCCAATTATCTTCTTTCATTGGTTCTGATAATGCAACATTATATGTAAAATTTGGAAATTGCTTATCGATTTCTTTAAATTGATCATCATAAAACATTTCTCTTACAGATCTAGCTCCGTACCAGAAAGAAACTTTTCGACCAGATTTAAGAGTATGAAATAAATGGAATAAATGAGAACGCATTGGCGCCATTCCTGCTCCACCTCCGATGTAGACCATTTCTCTTTCAGTATCTTTAATAAAAAATTCACCATAAGGGCCCGAAACAGTAACTTTATCTCCTGGTTTTAGATTAAACATATAAGAAGAAGCTAAACCAGGAGGCGCTTCATTCCATAATGGTGGTGGTGGTGTTGCAATACGAACGTTCAACATGACCCTATTACCCTCGGCCGGATGATTTGCCATTGAATAAGCTCTGAATACGTCTTCATCATTATGAGCGACAAGATCCCAAATATTGAATTTATCCCAATCAGGATGATATTCTTTTTCTACATCAAAATTGCTAAAATTCAAATTATGATATTCAGGTATATCTACTTGAATATATCCACCCGCTTGAAAATTCAAATTTTCACCTTCAGGTAAGTTAAGTACTAATTCTTTAATAAAAGTTGCGACATTATTATTGGACTGAACCGTGCATTCCCATTTTTGAATACTAAAAATTTCATCTGGAACATGAATTTTCATATTTTGTTTTACTTTCACCTGACATGCAAGACGCCAGTTATCTTTTGCTTCACTTCTTGAAATATGACCAGTTTCTGTTGCTAGAATATCGCCACCTCCTTCTAGGACCTGACATTTACACATCGCACACGTTCCTCCTCCTCCACATGCTGAGGGTAAAAAGATAGTCTGATTTGAAAGCACATTTAATAATGTTGATCCTGGACGCACTTTTACCTGATTATCAGGATCATCATTAATTAATATTGAAACATCACCTTGAGGAAGCAATTTGCTTTCAGCAAAGTTAATAATAAGAACTAAAGAAATAATTATTGCAGAAACTACCGTAACACCTAAGATAACTTGTTCCATTATAAATCTATCCCGCTAAAAGCCATAAAGGCCATTGAAATTAAACCAGTTAAAAGCATAGTAATACCTACACCTCTTAATTCTTTTGGCACGTTAGAATACCTTAATTTATGCCTGATCGCAGCCATTGCTGCAATAGCCAGTAGAAAACCAACGCCTGATCCAAAACCATAAACGATGGTTTCAGGGAACGTGTATTTTCGTTCAACCATAAACATAGATCCTCCTAAGATTGAACAATTAACCGCAATTAAAGGAAGAAATATCCCAAGGTTATTGTATAGAGTAGGAGAAAACTTATCTAAAGCCATTTCTACTAACTGAACTGCAGTAGCAATAACAGCTATAAAAATTATATAGTTAAGAAAATCAAGGTTTGCATTTGGAAACCCAGCCCAAGCTAATGCACCATCTCTTAACAAAAAATTATGGACTATCCAATTTAATGGAGCGGTTACAGTTAATACGAATACAACTGCAAATCCCAATCCAATTGAGGTATCAATTTTTTTTGAGATAGCTAAAAATGAGCACATTCCTAAGAAGTATGCTAGAATCATATTATCTATAAATACAGACTTTGTAAATAAGCTAACGTAATGTTCAATATTCATTTAATCACTCTCTATTCCAGCCATTATTCGATGTAGCCATACTATTAAGCCTAAAATTATAAATGCGCCAGGTGCAAGCACCATTAACCCCATATTTTCATACCCACTGCTATAAAGTGAATTTGGAATTATTTGTATTCCGTAAATAGAACCATTTCCGAAGAGTTCTCTGAATACAGCTACAGATATCAATATCCCCCCGTACCCTAAACCATTTCCAACTCCATCTAAGAAAGAACTTTTAGGATCATTTTGCATAGCAAATGCCTCTGCTCTTCCCATTACAATACAATTTGTTATTATGAGCGCTATAAAAACGGATAACTGCCTACTCATATCATACATATATGCTTTTAAGATTTGGTCAATTACTATTACCAGTGTAGCTATTACAGATAGTTGCACGATAATTCTAACTTTATTTGGGATTTGATTTCTAAGTAAAGAGATTGTTGTATTTGAAGCAGCAAGAACAGCAATAACTGCCAGAGTCATTACAACAGCTGTTTTAACTTGAACAGTGACTGCGAGAGCAGAACAAATGCCAAGGACTTGTAGACTTATTGGGTTATTAGCCATCAGAGGGTCTGAAAAAGCTAATTTAGATTTTTTATCTAATATTGCCATTATCCTATTGTTTCTCTTATTGTTTTGAAATACGGTTCATACTTCGCAAGGTCTTCTTTTAAAAATTTCTCTAGTCCTTTACTAGTTATTGTAGCGCCAGAGATACCATCAACTTGTCGGTAAGCCTCTTTTGATGATTCGTCGACTGATCCTTTTAAAACTTGTATTCCAACTAAATTTTTATTTTTATCTAAAAATCTTTTTCCTTTAAAATTTTCTTGAAACCATGGTTTCTCAACTTCTCCGCCCAAACCAGGTGTTTCAGCATGTTTATAGAAAGTAATGCCCTTAACTGTTTCGCAATCAGGCTCAATTGCAAAATATCCATAGAGCGTAGACCAAAGTCCTTTCCCTGATATTGGAATCACATAACCTTTTATTTCTTGCCCAACTTGATGAAGATAAATTGGAAAAAAGTCCATATTTTTTTCAGTATCTATTTCTTTGGGATTTTTATTAGTTTTTTCACCATTTTTGTCTAGAACCAAACCAACAATATTTTTCTTATAAACAGATTGAACCTCTTCTATAGTCCATTTACTGGAGGACTCTGGTTTTAGACCAAGAGCACCTAAAATATTTTTTTTCATATCAATTTCAATATTTATTTCTTGCAGTGGTTTTAAGCTTGTTGCAGCAACGGATAATAAAAAACCCATAAATATCGTAATGACTGATGTGAAAATTAAAGTGTAAGAATTACTGCGCATATCTTAGTAGTCGTTTTTTTATATTACTTTTTATTACAAAATAATCTATTAACGGAGCAAAAGCATTCATTAATAAAATTGCAAGCATAATTCCCTCAGGATATGCAGGGTTAATACTACGTATAATGACCGTTAACATTCCAATGAAAAAGCCATATATCCATTTACCTAATTGTGTGTGTGTACTTGTTACTGGCTCAGTAGCCATGAATACGGTACCAAACAAAAAGCTCCCCATTACAAAATGGTAATGCGGAGGAATAGTTAACATAGCATTTGTGGAGTACGGGGATAAAAGATTCATTAGAAGTGCAGTTGAAAATAATCCTAATGTTGATCCAACCATTATTCTCCAAGAGGTAATTCCAGTAAAGACTAAAAAAGTAGCAGCTATGATTATAATTAATTTATTTGTTTCACCTATTGATCCTGGAATCCATCCCATGAACATATTATACCATGAAAAATCAAAAACAGTATCTAAAGTTGCCTTATTTAAAAGAGTGACTGCATCACTATTTATTTGTCCCGCTGGTATACTTAACGCTGTAGCTCCAGAAAAACCATCCGGAGCAATAGCCCAAACCTTATCACCTGAAATGTGTGCAGGGTATGTGAAATATAGGAACGCTCTGGTAGTAAGGGCTGGGTTAAAAATATTCATACCAACACCACCAAAAATCTCTTTTCCAATAACAATACCAAAACTAGTACCTATTACTACTTGCCATAATGGTATTGTAGCTGGTAGGGTCAATGGAATTAGAGCACAAGTAACCAAAAATCCTTCAGAAATTGGATGCCTCCTGATAATTGAAAATAATACTTCCCAAAACGCACCCGTTGCAAATGTAACAGCAATTATTGGCACTATTTTAAATAATCCAGAAATAAAATTTCTTTTAAAATCTGATTCAACCATTTTAAAAGTTAAAGATTCTTGATATCCAATATTTAATGCTCCAAAGAAATAACATGGGATTAATGCGATGACAACTAGAATCATAACTCTTTTTATATCTATGCTATCTCTTATATGTGGTCCAGATTTTGTTTTTTCATCGGTGCTAAAAAGGATAGTATCCGTAGCTTCATATAGAGGTTGTAATTTTTCTAGTTTACCATCTTTTTCAAACATTGGCGCAATTTGATCAAGTATATTTCTAAGCCATTGCATTTTTTTACCCCTCCGCTTCCAGTAGATCTAAACCATCACGAATTACTCTACCAACATCAATTTTGCTCGGGCATGAAAATGAACAGAGCGCAAAATCTTCTTCATCGCATTCCCAAATACCTAACTGCTCCATCTCTTCAATATCTTTGGCTAAGATAGCTCTATATAGTTGGTTTGGGAAAATATCCATAGGCAAGACTCTCTCCCATGCATTAATTGGAACCATGGGTCTAAGCTCACCATTTTGAGCAGTAGAAAATTTAAATAGAGTGTTTTTTAAATTTAAAAAGGCTTTGGTTAAACTATATTTTGTTGAACTACTGCCAATTGATAACATGCCTAAGAATGGCCTTTCTACTGAATCACTTATTACAGTTAATGATGAATCATAAAACCCTAAGTAACTACTCAATGAGACTTCTTCACCTGTCAAAACATCACCAGAGACTAAGCGAACTGGACTTTCACCTATAATTTGATTTTCTAATAATGTTTCAATGGATGTTCCGGTGATTACTTCTGTTGTGTACGCTATGCTTGCCCCAGGTCCTCCGACAGTCACCCGAATTTTAGGATCGTAAGAACCTGTTTCAAATAATTTCCCAAAAGTAATGACATGTTGAGCATTAATTGTCCAAATAAGATCTTTTGGTTTAATTGGTTTAATATGATGTATTTGAACACCAACATTACCAGCAGGATGTGGTCCAGATATTTCTACATTTTCTGCATCTTCAAAATTAAAGTTCTGATTTGAAACGAAGTATATTTTACCATCAGTTAATTTACTAAGCACAGATAAACCTTTTTGAAAAGTCTCTTTGTTTTGAGCAATAACATTTTCAAGATCAACTGATAGAGGTGCGGTATTAATTCCAGAAATAAATATATCTCGAGGATTTTCCTCAGGATTAGCAATTTTATTAAAGGGCCTTTGTCTAATTAAATGAAACAGATTTGCATCTAATATATAATTGAGAATTTCAGATCTTGTTTTAGACCCTAGCTTCCGTTCGTCAAAAGGTTCTTGTTTTATTTTATCTTGCCCTTCAATTTTTATTTCAATTTTTTCAAGAACTCTTCTGGCACCAAGTTGTATCTTAGAAACTGTTCCGTTCGCAGGTGATGCCCATTTTATTGCAGGTTTTGTTTTATCAAAGAATAGAGGAGTACCAATTTTTACGACATCACCTTCTGAGATTAATAGTTTTGGTTTTACGTCTCGGAATGAATCTGGCATAATACCTACTTTTTTAGAATTATTAACAGTAGTTAATTCTCTAGAAGGTATTCCTAAAATCTTTATATCATGACCTTTTTTTAAGGCAATTTTTTTCAATTTTTTACTTTTAGTTAATTAGTTTGAATAAAGAATACTAACGAGTTTTGTATCCATGTTGCTAATGGAACCCAATAAATTCCCAATAAAAAGGTTGGTACAGCCGTTAATAACAGCATGATACCCATTACTCTTCCTGGTTTTTTTATGACATCATTTTTTGAACCTGAAAAATACATTACCTTCACTACACGAAGATAAAAATATAAAGAAATAACACTATTCACTCCACCAATAAATACAAGATAGTACAATGATTCACCACCTTTGATTAGAGAAGCAAAAATATAGAATTTCCCAACAAACCCTGCAGTCGGTGGAAGTCCAGTTAAAGAAACCATAAAAAGGGTCATACAAGCACCAACAGTAGGCATCTCCCATCCAAGCCCTTCATAATCCTCTAAAGATTCCCCACCGGTTTTATTTTTAACCAATACTACAACAAAGAAAGCTCCTAGGTTCATAAATAGATACATTACTAGATAGATCATAATAGCATATATGCTATCTCCTGACATTGCAGGCATAGCAAGAAGCATATAACCAGCATGGGCAATACTCGAATATGCCAACATTCTTTTAATATTCCCTTGTTGGATTGCAACTACATTTCCAAGGGTCATTGTAATGATAGCAAGAATACTAAGTATCTCTGCCCAAGGAATTCCTGTATTTGAAATATAATCTAGACCTTGCATTGCTCCACCATCAGCAAGTACTTGATTAAAGAACCTTATCATCATTGCTAATGCACCAGCCTTAGGAGCAACAGATAAAAAAGCTGTGACCGTAGTAGGAGAACCTTCATAAACATCTGGTGTCCAAAAATGAAATGGGACAGCAGAAATCTTATATCCAAATCCTGCTAAAACCATTATTATTGAAACAATTACTGCTGTATTTGATTCTGATGGAAGAGTAGATAACGCTTGTTGAACTTTAAAGTAATTTGTTGTCCCAGCTAAACCGTAGATATAACTAAGACCAAAGAGCATAATTCCAGATGAAAACCCGCCATAGACTACATACTTTAAGGCAGCTTCATTTGAACGAGTATTCTGTTTTAAATAACCCGCTAAAACAAAAGACATAATAGAAACAATTTCAATTTATAAATAGAGCATTAAAAGGTCTATCGCTGAGACCATTAAAAAAAGACCAAATGTTATTATACCTAAAAGTGTGAAATATTCACCTTTTCTATAAATTTTTAGCTCATCGTTCTTCAAACTGACTATAGAAACAAAAATGGTTGCAAGGATGATTAAAAGCTTAAAAAATTGAGAGAAAGGGTCTTTTACTATGGAATCCGTAAAAAGAGAAGTAACCTTATTATCTTGTATTAAAATTGAGATAGCTACTATTATTAACCCAAAAACAAGGAAGATTCCAACATTTCCAGATTTAGACTTATCTATAAATAAATCATAAATGATTCCACAAAGAATCACTCCTACAAGAATTAATTCAGGATAATAATAAGAAAGGCTTTGGAGATTATTCATAAGGACAAGACTACATACTAGCTAAAGTTGACAATGAAACTACATGCTCAATAATAACATCCATTGTACTTGAAATGATATCAAGATAAGGAGCTGGATATATTCCAAAGAATAAAGTAATTAGAAGAAGTGGAATGACAGTAAATAATTCTCTACTGTTAATTTCTGGTAATTCCGTATACTTCTCATTTAATTTCCCAAAGAAGACTCTTTGAAAAGCCCATAGAAAATAAGCAGCATTAAGTAAAATCCCGATTGTTGAAGCAATCACAATCCCTTTATATACTGGAAAAGCCCCAATGAAACACATTGCCTCACTTACAAATCCTGATAGCCCAGGTAAACCTAAACCTGCAAAAAATGCAAGCGCAGTAATCGCTGTATAAACAGGCATTTGAGTTGCTAAGCCCCCAAAGCCTTCAATCTCTCTATGATGAGCTCTGTCATAAATTACACCGACTAAAATAAATAACATGGCAGAAATAGTACCATGATTAAACATTTGAAAGACGGCTCCCCCGAGCCCTGCCTGAGCGGCCTTCAAGTTATAACCATTTGATTCTCCGGCAGCTATTACCGCAGCCATACCTATGAGTGAATACCCCATATGATTAACGCTTGAATATGCTACAAGTTTTTTAAGATCGGTTTGCGCTAGAGCACAGAGCCCACCCCAAATAACATTAATTAGTCCTAAGAAAGCTAATGCGCCAGAAAACCAATAAACTCCATCGGGCATAAGACCGTAGTTAACACGTAATATACCATACACACCAAGCTTAAGTAATATCCCAGCTAAAAGAACCGAAATAGCTGTAGGCGCTTCAACGTGAGCTAGAGGAAGCCAAGTATGAAATGGAAAAACCGGAACCTTGATAGCAAAGCCAATAAACAGGAGTATCCAGATTACCTTAATAGCACTAATCCCCCACCAAAGAACACCATCTAGAGCAGTTGGTGCTATTCTTTGCAATTCTAAAATATCAAATGTTTTTCCGCAAGTAAAATAAAGTCCAAGAATACCAATCAGCATTAGAACCGAACCAAATAATGTATACAAGAAAAATTTTATGGCAGCATATTCTCTTTGAGGCCCACCCCACATTCCAATTAAAAAATACATTGGTAGCAACATTACTTCCCAGAATACGTAAAACAAGAAAAAATCAAGGGATAGAAAAACACCCATTACACCCATATTAAGTAAAAGAAAAAGAGCATAATATCCCTTGACTGCTTTTTCAATAGTCCAACTAACAAAAACCCCTATAAAAAAAAGTAACCCTGTTAAAATAACCATTGGCAGACTTAAACCATCCACTCCCAGAATATAAGATATATTCAATGACGGTATCCATTCAGCTCTTTCCATAAATTGCATAACACCAATGGAGTTATCAAAATTTCTATAAAGAACCAGCGTCAATAAAAATTGAAGACCAGTGGTTACTGCAGCAGTAATCCTAATTAGATCTTTCTTTTCACGCGGTATAAATCCAATTGCCCCTATCCCAATAACAGGAAGCCAAATTAACCAACTGAGAATATATTCCATCCTCTCCCCTACTCACACATTTAAATTAAAATGATTGAATGATCATTAGAATGATCACCCCGGCTGTGACATACAGCACATAATTTTGAAGTCGCCCTGTTTGTATTTTTTTAAGAGCATTACCAAAAATATTTATAATTTTACCATTCCCATCTACCAATACTTGATCTATTCCATAGTAATCAAGCTTTCCTGAAATACGACTTACCACATTCGTTATACGACCAAAACCATTTATAAAATATTTATCATACAATTCCCAATCTAACCAAGAAATTCTTCTGGCAAGACGAAGCGTTGGCTGATAAATAAATTTATTATAATTCTCATCAAAATAGTACTTATTTAGACTCCATTGATATAAAAAACCTGCTTTTTTAGCCCAATTTTCTGGAGAGAATACTTTTTTTATATACATTAAATAAGCAACAAAAACCCCTGAGAAAGCAACGGCAATAGAAATATACATTGCAAGATAATGCGCATGATGCGCGCCCTCTTCTATTTGATGAGCAGTTAGATTACCTGGCACAACGGCATCCCTAGGTATAATTAAATCAGTAAACCATCCATGAGTTGACATTGGATTAAAATAAGGCAGCGTATACCAAATGAAAAAACTTAGACCACCGAGCAAAACCAGTGGACCGACCATCTCTTTTGGTGATTCATGAATATCATTTAAAAGTTCGGGCTTCTTAGAATCGCCATAAAAAGTTAGAAACATCATCCTAAACATATAAAAAGCTGTCAAGGCAGCTGCGCTAAAACCAAAAATGGGCAATAGTATATGCTGAGGATTATGCTGAGCAAAGGATAGCGCTCCAGCAAGAATCGCATCTTTAGACAAAAACCCAGAAAAAAGAGGAATACCCGCAATAGCAAAGGTACTTAAAAGCATAGACCAATGTGTTATAGGCATACGTTTTCTAAAGTCACCCATATTTCTCATATCTTGAGGGTCTGTCTCATTATCATGTTTTTCATGCAGCGCATGATGCATTGCGTGAATAACCGATCCAGATCCGTAAAATAAATTAGCTTTAAACATTGCATGAGTTAAAAGGTGAAAAAAAGCTGCTGTATAAACACCAGTCCCCACTGCTAAAATCATAAAACCGAGCTGACTAACTGTTGAGTAAGCTAATACTTTTTTTATATCATTTTGGGTTATTGCTATTGTTGCAGCAAATATAGCAGTAAAAGCTCCTACATATGCGACTATTAAAAGTGCATCAGGAGTAAGGATAGGAAAAATACGCACAGACAAATAAACCCCAGCTGCAACCATTGTCGCCGCATGCATTAGTGCCGATACTGGCGTTGGACCCTCCATTGCATCTGGCAACCAAATATGTAGCGGAAATTGTGATGACTTCCCCATAGCACCAAGGAACAAACCTACACCAGCCAATGTGAGGGTAGTTCCTTTTATCAACCCTGCAGAGACACCTTCAAAAATATCAGAGAAAGCAAAAGATCCTATTGCAGTATATATGAGCATGATACCTATAAAAAAACCAATATCACCAACTCTGTTTGTCAAAAAAGCTTTTTTACTGGCATCAGAGGCAGAATCCTTCTCAAACCAATGACCGATAAGAAGATAGGAACTCACTCCAACTAGCTCCCAAAACATATACATGGACATTAGATTATTAGATAAAACTATACCATTCATAGAAAAAGTAAAAAGACCTAAATAGGCAAAATACCTAGAATATCGAATATCACCCTTAAGGTACTGTGTAGAAAAAATGTGCGTACACGTTGATATAAGAGCAACTACCAATAGCATAATAACTGTAATATTATCAACGAGGAAGCCTAACTTAATTTCAAAATCTCCCATATCTAACCAAGTAAAAGAGGCTTCCTGACTGAAAAGAGGATTGTATTCAATAAGCATACCAACAAACATCGTAATCGAAAGAATTAAAGTGATAATTATAGCGCTTATTGAAACCCAATCACCTTGCCGAGGAAGTCGCTTTCCAACAAATATTTGAATTAAGAATGCGAGAAGTGGCAAAAATAGAATAAAAACTGAATACTTTATGAAAATATTATCCATCAGTTTTTTAATGCCGAGGCATCATCCACATTTATAGTATTAAGGTTATTATAAATATTAATGACTATCGCAAGAGCGACAGCGGCTTCGGCAGCGGCCAATACTATAACAAACAATCCAAAAATGTGTCCATCAAGATTCATGCCTCCAAAT
>Ga0308016_10000826_pt1 | contig 15530 bp, 16 predicted proteins | sample Neamet233_FD_203129 | JGI IMG/M metagenome (GOLD analysis project Ga0308016, IMG submission 203129) | Marine microbial communities from water near the shore, Antarctic Ocean - #233 | ecosystem: Environmental > Aquatic > Marine > Unclassified | place: Southern Ocean | collected 2014-07-28
TGACAACACTGCCTGTTACTTTTTTTGCTGGTCCCAGTAAATTTACTAATGCCGTCAAATAATAAGGACCCATATCAATTACTGGACCACCTTCTTTTTTTGCAAACCATGGTTCAGGATTAGGATGATATGATTGAACTCCAGGAAAAGCAAAGATTGCATTGCCAAAATTAATCTTACCAATAATTTTTTTATCCACTAATTCCTTTGATTTCTGAATACCACCACCTAAAAATGTATCTGGTGCATTACCAATATAAAGTTTTTTCTTTTTTGCTAATTTTAAAAGATTTTTTCCATCTTCAAAATTGATCGCTAGTGGTTTTTCTGAATAAACATGTTTTCCATTAATTAAGGCTTGCTTTGCTACTTGATAGTGTGCTTTTGGAATTGTTAGATTAAGAATAATTTCTATCTCACTATCTTTTAATAACTCTTTTACTGTTAATGCCTCAATCTTAAAGTTTTTGGCGCATTTTAATGCATTATTATGGTTAATATCTGCGCATTTAATAATTTTGATATTATTAAAGTATTTTTCAGCTCTAAAATAAGTTTCTGAAATATGTCCACAGCCAATTAAGCCGACTTTAAATATTTTATTCATAGAGAATTATACGCCTTGTCTTTGCTTATTCTTTCCTTCTTTATGAAGTTTTAAAGCTTCTTTATTCTCTTCTGTGGTTGGAATTTCTAATGTTGGACTATCCCAAAAAGCTGAACCTTCTAGCCATTGGTAAGCATGTGTTTTAATTGAAATTACATAAGTCACATCTGATTTTTTTGCTCTTTTAAAAGCTTCTTCTAAATCTGAGATTGAACTCACCTCTTCTGATTTAGCCCCCATACTTGCAGCATGTTTGGCAAAATCAACACCAACAAGGCCTGGTGTTTTTGAACTTTTAAGTAAATTATTAAACTCTTTTCCACCTTTGAATAATTGAAGTCTATTAATCACTGCAAAACCACCATTATCACAAACAATTATTATAAGTTTATTCTTGGTGATTACTGAAGAATAAATATCAGAATTATTTAATAAATATGAACCGTCTCCAATAAATGAAATTACTTCTTTATCTGGGTTGGCCATTTTAATTCCTAGTGCACCAGATATTTCATAGCTCATACAGCTAAAACCCCATTCTGTTTCGTGTGTATTTAATTCTCTTGGTCTCCAAACTTGGATAACTTCTCCAACTAATCCCCCGGCTGCAGTAACCGCAATATCTGAAGGATCAGAATTTCTATAGACAGCACCAACAACTTGAACATAACTAGGTACTTCCTGATTTGTCGGTGCACTTTCTTTATCCACATGTTCATTCCAAGCTTTTAATTCTATTTGAGATTTATTATTCCACTCGTCTGGTGCTTTCCAATCTCCTAGAGCAGCTGATAATTCATTTAAAGAAGCTCTGGCATCTCCTACAACTGCTTGAGCCAAATGTTTATTTGCATCAAATCTTGAAACATTAATTGAAACAAGTTTAAAGTTTTCATTTTCAAAGTTAGTCCACGAGCCTGTTGTAAAATCTGCAAGTTTAGTTCCAACTGCAATTGCAAGATCCGTTTGTTTTGCAAGTGAATTCGTATTTTTTCCACCTAGTGCACCTATTTGTCCAGCATAGTGTGAATGATCTCTCTTCATTGTAGAATATCCCATTACAGTTTGAGTAACTGGAATATTATGTTTAATAGCAAACTTACTTAGCTCTTCCATTGCATTAGAATAAAAAACTCCACCACCAGAAATAATTATTGGATTTTTTGATGCCTTAATTTTTTCTGCTGCTTCTTTAATTTGAAATTCATCAGGTCTAGGTCTTCTAATAGCATGAATTTTTTCTTTAAAAAAATCTTCTGGATAATCAAAAGTTTGTCCTTGAATATCCTGGCTTAAAGATATGCAAGCTGGTCCACAATCTGCTGGATCCAACATGGTTTGTACTGCAGCTGGAAAGGATTGAATTATTTGTTCTGGTCTTGTAATTCTATCAAAATATCTAGTTACAGGTTTAAATGCATCATTTGCAGTAATTCCCGGATTATTAAAATTTTCTACTTGTTGTAAAACTGGATCAGGCATTCTATTTGCGAAAGTATCGCCTGGTAAAAATAAAATTGGTAATCTGTTGCTCATTGCAACGGCTGCAGCTGTAACCATATTTGTTGCTCCTGGTCCGACCGATGCTGTTGCTATAAAAATTTGTTGTCTTCTTTTTGCTCTAGCATAACCTATGCCTGTTAAAGCCATGTTTTGTTCATGATGGCCTCTATATGTTGGTAGTTCTTTTTGATTTTCTTCTAAGGCTTGACCTAAGCAGGCTACATTTCCATGGCCAAAAATTCCAAATACACCTGGGAACAAAGGTTCTTTTTTACCATCAATTAATATTTTTTGAGCAATTAAGTATTTAACCACTGCATGAGCACAAGTAAGTTTAATTTTTTTCATTTATAAATTTAGTCTTTTAATAAGTATAATTAGTATATATATTTATATTTATAATTTAAAAAACCACATTAAGTAAACTTAAAAATAAATATTTATGTATAGCAAATTTGGACAGTTCATTGACGGAAAATGGCAACAAGCAGAAAAAAAAGAAACTTACGATGTTATTAACCCAGCTACTGAAGAGGTAATTGGAAAAGCCTCAAAAGCATCTTCAGTAGATGTACAAAAAGCATTAAAATCTGCAGAAAAAGGTTTGGAAGTTTGGAAAAATACTGCACCTTGGCAAAGGTCTTATGTGCTTAGAAAAATTGCAGACTTAATGAGAGAAAGAAAAGACGTTCTTGCTAAATGGTTAACCCTTGAAGTTGGAAAACCACTTGCAGAAGGTGTTGGAGAAGTTGGTGGTGGAGCTGATATTTTTGAATGGAACGCTGAAGAGACAAAAAGAATTTATGGACAAACACAACAAAGTAGATTTCCAGATACTAGAGTGCATGTTTACTATCAGCCAGTAGGTGTGGTAGCTGCTTTGATACCTTGGAATTTTCCAATCGTTTTAGCATCAAGAAAAATTTCAACTGCTTTAGCAGCAGGTTGTTCTGTTATTTGTAAACCAGATACAATTACACCTGGTGCTGTAATGGAATTGGTAAATATTTGTAAAGAAGCTGGTGTTCCTGATGGGGTTGTAAATCTTTTATCTGGTGATCCAGCAGAAATTTCAAATGAATTATTAGAATCTGATATAGTTAAAAAAGTTTCAATTACAGGCTCAACAAGAGTTGGTAAAATAATTTTAAAAAAAGCAGCTGATAAAGTTCAAAGAGTTACAATGGAGTTAAGTGGGCACTCTCCCTTTATAGTATGTGAGGATGTGGACATGAACAAAGTTGCTGACATAGCTATAACTGGTAAATTTAGAAACAACGGTCAAGTTTGTATTTCACCTAATAGATTTTATATTCAAGAAAATAGAAAAGATGAATTTGTTAGCGCTTTTATGGATAGAGCAAAAAAACTTAAAATTGGTAATGGAATGGATGAAGGTGTTGAATTGGGGCCACTATCCACAGCTAAAAGATTAGAGGAAATAGAAAAATTAGTTGAGACCACTAAAAATGAAGGCGCTAAAGTTTTAATGGGTGGAAAAAGACCCTCTGGTTTTAATAAAGGATATTATTATGAACCAACAGTTTTTGATGATGTTAAAGATAATTTCACAATTATGAAGGAGGAACCTTTTGGTCCGCTTGTACCAATTTTAACATTTAAATCTTTTGATGAAGTTATTAAGAGAGCAAATGATAATGACCTAGGTTTGTGTAGTTATTTATATACAAACTCAATGGATCAAGCTCATAGAGGATCTGATCTTTTAGAGTCAGGGTGTGTTGCAGTTAATACTGGTGTGGTCGCACTTGCTGAAGCTCCCTTTGGTGGCATAAAACAAACTGGTTATGGACGTGAAGGTGGATCTGGTGCAATCAAAGATTACTTGAATGTTAAATATACTCACATGGGTTTAAAAATATAATTATGAGAAAAAATAAAATTAAAGAAATGATGAAGGCAGGCAAACCTGTAATTAATGGATGGTTACAAATTCCAAGTACAGTTTCAGCTGAAGTAATGGCACATCAAGGTTGGGACTCACTTACTATTGATATGCAACATGGGTTAGTTGATTACACTAATGCATTACCAATGTTACAAACTATATCAACAACAGATGTAACACCACTTGCAAGAGTTAATTGGAATGAACCAGGACAAATAATGAAAATTTTAGATGCTGGCTGTTATGGAATAATATGTCCAATGGTAAGCAATAAAGAAGAGGCGGAAAAATTTGTTCAAGCATGTATGTACCCACCTCATGGATACAGAAGTTTTGGTCCTGTAAGGGGCTTAATATATGGTGGATCTGATTATGCAAAACATTCAAATGATGAAATGCTTAAACTTGCAATGATTGAAACAAAAGAATCTTTAGAAAAACTTGATGAAATAATGTCAACACCTGGGCTTGATGGAATTTATGTTGGTCCAGCTGATTTAAGTTTAGCTATTGGTGAAGAGCCTGGTTTTGATAGACCAGAAGATACAAAAGCTTATTCTGAAATTTTAAGAATATTAGAACATGCAAAGAAAAATAATATTTTTGCTGGTATTCATAATGGTACGCCTGAGTATGCACAAAAAATGATTGATAAAGGTTTTAATTTTGTGACTATAGGTGCTGACCAAAGAGCATTGGCTGCTGGTTCAAAAGCTATAGTTGATAAAATGAAAGGTTTTTCTAAAAAAGAAGAATCTAAAGCTTATTAAGTAAGATCTTTAAACTTTTTTATATAAAAACTCTCTTCTATCAACAAATTCTTCAAATGTTTTTATTGTTACGACTGATGGTAAAATAAATATTGATCTTTTGTCTTCTTGGTTTCTAATAATCCTAAAATATCCTCTTTTAATAGCTGTATCGATATAAACATTTGATGTTAGATAAGATTTTTCGATAAATTTTAAAAGTTGATTTTTAGTTATTGTTTCATTCTTGTAATAAGCAAGCATAACCATATGCAACATAATCCAATGCTGTGCAGTTAAAGAAAACCATTTAAGTAAATCATTTGACATTCTTCCAGCAAAGTCTCCCAATGAAATTTCTGCTATATTTATTCTTTTTTGAATTTCTTTTGTGTAAGGGCTGTTTTTATAAGTAAATGTGGAAGATTTTTTTTTAATCTTTTGTGTCATCTAATTTTTATCTCTAAGTTCTTTGTAGATATTATTAACTCTATGAACTTCTTTAGCAATATTAAAATAACCCTCATATTCAATATCATTAGGAGTTACATCAAAATGATAATGACCAGCTACATTTTCTTTAGTGTAGGAGTGAAAATGTGTGTGCTCACCAGATTCTCTTAAATCAAGATTACCTCCAGTAGGATCTCCTGTCCAGAGTACGCTATAACCTTGTAGCTCAGGGCCAACAGGCTCATAAAATTGTAAAAAATCTTTTATGCATTTCATTTGCTTAGCATCATAGTATTCATGTTTAATATCAGCATAATCAGGCTGCACGTGTGATTTAATTTGTCCATTTAAAATTCTAAAAACACCAGCTAAAGCAATATGCTCATTATCCTTAATTGGTAAATTATCAGACAAAGCTTTCCTCATTGCTTGAGGAAGAGAGCCTTGATCTCCAGATCTACCCTTTATTTTAATTTTTATAACTTTTCCTTTAACGCCATCTGTATAATAAACATTTCCTAACCCACCATGTTTTCTTGCTGTATATTTTTCAGCAATACACTCTTTGTTTGTTCCAACCCTAGCTATGATTGATTTTGATTCAGAGGTAATTAAGTTTTCATTAATTACTAGTTCTCCACAATGACCATCCAGACATGACATTGCACCTGAACCAGCACCTAATGCATAAGATTTTTCAGATCCAATTTTTTTTGAAATTTCTTCATAATCAAATTCAGCGCCCAAATGCTTCGGGTCATGCATATAGGGCTCTCCACCTACATCTATAATTCTTTCATTTCCACTTATCCCTTCAGCTGGACATCCCCACTCTTTTAAATTAGGACAATCTTGCACAGAAACTTCTACTTGATGATAATTTTTTTTTAATCCACTCTGGAGTGCTTCTGAAATTTTGTCTAAAGAAATTTCTTTAAAATCTGCTTTTTCAATTTTTAATTGCATTTATTTATTCCTATTTTTTAAATCAATTTTATTTAATATTATTCTTGATGTCTATAAGAATTATATATAATATCTATACCTATTTATAACAATGAAAGAAATTATCAATGATTAATAAAGATTTAAAAGTAGCAGTTCTTGGTGCAGGAGCAATGGGATGTTTATTTGGAGGCCTTTTGGCTGAAAAAGGTTTAGACGTAATTTTAATTGACGTATGGAAAGAACATGTTGATGCAATAAATAACAATGGCTTAAAGATGGATGGTCATGGTGGTGATAGATTTATAAAAGTAAAAGCAACAACAGATACTTCTAACTTAGAAAAAGTTGACGCTATAATTGTAATGTGCAAAGCAACAGCCTTAACACCAGCTTTGAATAGCATTAAGAATATTGTTGGAGAAAAAACAGTTTTAATGTCTTTTCAAAATGGAATTGGTCATGAAGCAATTATGCAAGAAATTATTGGTAAAGAGAAAGTCCTTGGAGGCACAACTACCCAAGCAGCAAATATTTTAGGACCTGGGCATATTAAAAATCATGCAGGCTTACCCTCTTGGATTGGAGAATATGATAAAGGTGGTATGAGCGAAAGAGTAAAAGATGTTGCAGAAACTTTTACGGCTTATGGTTTGGAAACAATCGCATCAGAAAATGTTAAAAAAAGAAAATGGATGAAATTATTTGCATTAACAGCTATTGGACCATTGTCTGCGATTTTTGACCTCAATCATACTGAGCTTTATATAGATAATAAGGAACAACTAACTTCAAGAGCTTTAGGTAAACAAATTATTTTAGAAACAAGAAAAGTTGCTTTAGCTGACGGTGTTGAAGTATCTGAAGATGAATGTTTGGATATGTTTAATAAAATTGTTGATTCAAAACAAACTAATAAATCATCAATGGCATTTGATATTCTTTATAAGAGAAAATCTGAAATTGACTTTATTAGTGGTGCGGTTTCAAAAATTGCTAAAGGTCACGGAATTGAAACACCTTTAAACGATTTAATGTATAAAATGATCAAAATTAAAGAAGGAATGTTTATTTGAATAAATGATTCAAGTAACAAAATTAAAAAAATTAAAAAATAATTTTCCAGTCTTAACTGGTGATAAGGCTCTTTCTAAAAAACTATGTGATCAGCTAATTAAAGAGATTAAAGACATGAATTCCTTTGATGATACGATTATGGGTGGAAGAAGTAGGATTAACAAAGGTTCAAAAAATTTTAATATATATTTAAAAAAGTCTAACGTTTCACAAAAAATTTTTACGTATTTTAATAGTAAAATTTTTTATAAAAAAATAGAAAAAATATTTGATCAAAAATTTAAGAAAAGTTCATGGTCTAATGTATTTGTACCAGAGATATTTGATGAAAAAAAATTTACAACAAAGAGTAAAGTAACCTCATCTGAATTACAAAAAATATTTGGTAATAGTTATAAAAATCCTAAAGTTAATTTAGATATGGATTTCTCAGTTTCTAAGAGTGGGTATCAACTAAGACCTCACAGAGATGATATTACTCGTTTATTTAATTTCTTAATTTATCTAAACGATATACCAAAAAAAAATGGTGGCTCATTAACTCTATATAAAAAAAAAGGTGTCAAAGATTTAAGAAAAAGCTTTAGTCGGTTTCCAAATATTAAGGAACTAGATGTAACTAAGGAATTTACCCCAAAAAAAGGAACTATTATATTTTTTCAATCAACTCCTAATTCTTACCATGGTGTAAAAAAATTTAAGGAATTTAGAAATGAAAAGAGGTATTTTATATATGGAAGTTATGCTTTAAATAAACCAGTCATATGGAGCTTTGAGGGCAATAAATATTACCCAGAAATTTCTGATAATAACAAAAAGATGCTGAGCTCTTTTCATGACTCCAATTATTTGATTAAATAGATATTAGATATGAATAAAAATTATAAAACTCTTTTAGAAAAGCATGGTTACCTTAAAATTAAGAATGTTTTAAATTTTGATTATGATCTAAAGCCAATATTAAATGATATGGAGCTTGTGATGAACGAATTGATATTAAAATTTGTGTCAATAAAACTTCACCAAAAAGTTTTAAAATATGATTTTAAAAAAAAATATAGCTATATATCTAAATTAAAAATACATGATCTTGATCAGTATTTTAATACCCGGCTACCAAGAGATCATGTAAAAAAAGATAGCGATTATTTTGCAACTAATTCTTTATGGAATTTGATTAATAATAAAAAGATTTTAAATGTTGTTGAAAAAATTTTAGGCCCTGAGGTTTTATCTAATCCAGTTCAAAATACTCGTATTAAGCAACCTGAAAAAAAATTACAAAAAAAATCTATCTTTAATGGTTTAAGTGGTAGAACACCCTGGCACCAAGATGCTGCAGTGCTATCTAAAAAAGGTCAAAGATTAACGGATATGGTTACAGTCTGGATTCCTTTTACCAAAACAACTATTAAAAATGGTTGCATGATTACAGTAAGTAAACTCAACAAATTAGGACTATTAAATCACATATCAAACTCTAATGGTGAAGTTCAAATCAAAAATAGTGAAATAATAGACAAACATAAAGCAGTGGCATTAGAAGCAAATATTGGAGACATTATATTACTACACAAGCATTCTGTTCATTGCTCACTACCAAATAAATCTAATAATTTTAGAATTAGTGCAGACTTAAGATATAATAAAGCTGGTCAGCCCTCAGGTAGAGAACCTTTGCCTAGCTTTTATGTAAGAAGTAAAAGTAAAAAAAACCTAAAAATTATCAACTATAAACAATGGCTAGGCTTATGGGAAAAAGCTAAAAAGAAATGTATTCCAAGAAAATATGCCTTTAAATACACAATACCAACATTCAAAGGAACCAAAAAAGATTTAATTAATCTTATTTAGTTTTCTTAATAATCAAAGTATATATTTTTTATGAAAAAAATTTTAATTATCCAAAATATAAATGAAGCTGGTCCTAAATTATTAACAGATCACCCTGATTATGAATTTGAAATAATTGAAGACATTAATGACCCATCTTTAAAAGAAAAAATTGCAGATTGTGATGGGGCTTCTTTAAGAACTGCAAAATTATCTAGTGAAATTATAAATCTTGGAAAAAAACTAAAGATCATTTCAAGACATGGAGTTGGATATGACAATATTGATTTAGACGCATGTAAAAAAAATGACATTACAGTAGCTATAACAGCAACAGCAAATGCAGTAGCGGTTGCTGAACATGTAATGTTTATGCTTCTTAATATTTCCAAAAGAAAAAGTATGTACGATGATTGTGTTAAAAAAGGTAATTTTAATGACAGAAATAAATTGCCAAAAACTATTGAAATATGGGGTAAAAATATCTTAATTGCTGGATTTGGTAGAATAGGTCAATGTTTAATTAAAAGATGTTTGGGTTTTGAAATGAACGTTTTTGTTTATGACCCATTTGTATCTGCAGAAATAATAGAATCTTTTGGAGGAAAAAAAGTTGATGACTTAAAAGAAGCCGTTAAGACTATGGACGCTATATCACTACACATACCTTTAAATGATGAAACAAAAAATATGATAAACTTAGATTTATTAAAGACTATGAAAAAAAATTGTATAATAATTAATGCTGCTCGTGGTGGGATTATTAATGAAATTGACCTTGATAAGGCCTTAAATGATAACTTGATTTTTGGTGCTGGTCTGGATGTATTTGAAATAGAACCACCAGAATTAAATAACCCTCTACTTAAAAATGATAAAGTTTTTTTAAGCCCACACACAGCAGCTTTTACTGAAGAATGCATGATAAGAATGGGGAAAGAGACAATACAAAATATTATTGATTTTTTTGATGAAAAGTTAGAAAAATCTAAAACTGTAAAATTATAATATAAAAATTAGTTTTGAAAAACTTCTAACTTACTCTTTTTAAGAGTTCCTGTTAAATATCTATAGCCAATCTTTGCGTATTCAAAAGGATTTGCTTTTGAAGGATCTTGTTCGGCCTCTACTACTAACCATCCTGAGTAATTTTTTTCTTTCAATACATCAAACAAAGGCTTGTAATCAATACACCCATCACCTGGAACTGTAAATGCACCCTCTAAAAATGCCCCTCTAAAACTTAAATCTTCTTTCAAAGATTTTTCTAAAACACTTTTTCTAATATCTTTACAATGCATATGAATTAATCTTTCACTAAAATCATTTAATATTTTTAACGATTCTCCTTGAGCAAATAACATGTGACCAGTATCTAATGTAAGTTTTACACTATCATGCGTGTTTTCAAGCAATCTCACTGTATCCTCTTCAGTCTCTATTACAGTGCCCATATGATGATGGTAAGCAAGTGGCATCCCTTCATCTTCAAGATATTTTCCCATTTCTGAAATTTTTTCATAGTATTTTTTAGACTCTTCAAGATCCATTTGTGGTCTTGTAGATAATTTTCGATTTGGATCTCCTTGGATTGAACCAGAAACTTCAGCAAAAACCATGCAAGGTGAATTACAATCTTTAAAAAGTTTTAACTGTTCTTGAATTAGATTTTTTTCTTCATTAACACTATTTGTTCTTAAATTGGCTCCATACCAACCTGAGCAAAGATTTAGGTTAAATTCATTAAGTTTAGGAATTAATTCTTCTGATTTTTTTGGAAATTTACCACCAGACTCAATTCCAATAAACCCTGCCTGACTAGCTTCAGACAAACATTGTTCTAAAGAAGTATCGCCTCCCAATTCAGGCATATCATCGTTACTCCATGCTATTGGTGCTATTCCTAATTTAATTGACATATAAAATTATTAAAAAATTAAATGTATTTCTAAATTATGATCTTTTGTGTATCAAGAAAATTATTTTTATAATTTATATTTAATTCATCATGAAAAAAATTCTTGATTTTAATCTTTAATTCTGTTGTAAATTCTTATGATTAATTTTACTTTAATGGGAGCAGGACGGATTGGAAAAATGCATGCTAAATTTATAGCATTACATCCAAAAGCAAAATTAAAATATGTATATGATGTTAATTCTCAGTTTGCTGAAGAAGTAGCAAAATCAACAGGTTGCTCAATAGCATCTTCTCCAGAAGAAGCTATCAACGCTGACAGTATAGATGCAGTTCTTATAGCTTCTGCTACTCCAACTCACACTCAATTTATTACAATGGCAGCGAAAGCTGGAAAAGCAATTTTTTGTGAAAAGCCAATTGATTTAGATATCAAAAAAGTAAATGAATGTATGGAAAATATTAAGGGATCAAACGTTCCTATTCAAATTGGTTTTAATAGAAGATTTGATGCCAGTCATGCAAAGGCGCAACAGGCAAAAGTAAAAAAAGAAATTGGTGAATTGGAAATGGTTGTTATTACAAGTAGAGATCCTGAGCCTCCAGGAATTGATTATTTAAAAGCTGCAGGAGGATTTTTTAGAGATACTACTATCCATGATTTTGATTTAACTAGATTTATATTGGGGGATGATCCTGTAGTTCAAATATCTGCATTTGGAGGTGCTTTATTTGATAAAAATGCGCAACAGGAAAAAGATCTGGATACTGCTATGTTTATTTTAAAGTCAAAAAATGGAGTTTTAATTCATATAAATAATTCTAGAAGAGCTGTGTATGGTTACGATCAAAGAGTTGAAGTATTTGGTAGTAAAGGAATGGTAATCTCTAATAATCAAACTCCTACTTCTCTAGAAAGATACACAAGTACATCTACAAATGAAAAAGAGCCTATACATTTCTTTTTTATTGAAAGATATGAGCAAGCTTACAGAGATCAATTCAATGAATTTGTAAAATGTGTTGAAGATAAAACAAAACCATTAGTTGGATTTGAAGATGGCAGAAATGCTTTGATAATAGCTAATGCAGCATATCAGTCGTTTGAAAGTGGTAAAGTAATAAATATAAAATTCTAATATGTCCAATAAATATATATCTGATCAATCTAACCAATTTAAAAATAAGATAATAATTGTAACAGGAAGTACTCAAGGTAGCGGAGCTGAGACTGCAAAATTACTAGCAAGCAGAGGTGCTAAGGGAATAACTATTTGTGGAAGAAATAGTGATAAAGGAAATAAAGTAAAATCTGAAATAGAAAGCATGGGTACAGAATGCTTATACGTTCAAGCAGATTTAGAGAAACTTACCGACTGTAAAAAAATAGTTTCTGAGACTGACAAAAAATTTAATACCGTAGATTCTTTTATTAATGTTGCTGCTTTTACCGAGAGAGGAACGATCTTAAGCACAACAGAAGAAAATTATGATAAAAATTTTAATGTAAATGTAAAAGCTCCCCTTTTTATGATGCAAGATGTTATAAAAATAATGCTAAGAGATAAAAAAAAAGGAACTATAGCACATATTTTATCAATGGCAGCTTATAGCGGTATGCCTTTTTTAACTGCTTATAGCGCTTCAAAAGCAGCTTTAGGAATAATGATCAAGAACGTTGCTAATTCAGTTTCAGGACACCAAATTAGAGTTAATGGCGTAAACCTAGGTTGGACTGATACTCCAGCAGAAACAACTATACAAAAAAAATTTCATGATGCTGATGACAATTGGCTTAAAGAAGCAGAGGCAAAAGTTCCATTTAAAAGACTTAATAAACCTCTAGATGTTGCAAAAATATTAGCTTTTTTATGTTCAGATGAATCCGGTATTATGACTGGAAGTATTGTTGATTTTGATCAAACAGTTGCTGGATGGCACTCCTATTCAGCTTATGATACTAAAATCTTGGATGATAGTATCTTAGGTGAATAACTATAATTCTTTATATAGTTAGTTAAATGGAAATAATTGATGCACATCACCATTTTTGGGATCCATCTAGAGGAGATTACTCATGGATGCCTCAAGATAATAAAATTTTAAATAGAAAATATGTTTTGGAAGATCTTGCTAAAGATTCAAGATCAATTGATTTATACAAAACAGTTTTAGTACAAGCAGCTGCAACTAATGCTGAAACAGAATATATGCTTAATATCGCTGAAAATTCAGATTTAGTTTCTGGAGTTGTGGGATGGGTAAACTTTGAAGATCCAAACCAATTAAAACAGTTAAAGACTTTTGCTAAAAATCCAAAATTTGTAGGTGTGAGACCTATGATACAAGACATCCCTGATGAAAATTGGGTTTTAAACAAAGATTTTGATATTTTTTTTAAAACTATTATAGATCTTGATTTGAGTTTTGATGCACTTGGGTTTCCAATTCATTTAGATAATTTTTATATTATTGCATCTAAGTATCCATCTTTAAGATTTGTAATTGATCATTTAATGAAACCAAAAATTTGCAATAATGATCAAAAAGAATTTGATCATTGGAAGAATGTAATGAGTAAATTTTCTAATTTAGATAATGTTTATTGTAAGTTTTCTGGAATGGTTACTGAGGCTTGTAAAAATTGGACTGAAGATGATTTAAAACCTTATACAAATGAAATTTTAAGAATATTTACAGATAAAAAGATATTATGGGGGTCTGATTGGCCAGTATGTAATTTAAGAACAGACTATATTGGTTGGTTTAACACTGCACAAAATTTAACTAATAATTTGAGTTTAGATCAAAAACAAAATATATTTTATGAGAATGCAATAAAATTTTACAAACTAAAAATTTAAATTATGAAAAAAAATAAAATAAAAGACACAGGCTTAGAAGTTACAGAATTAAGTTTTGGTACATCTTCGCTGGGAAGTATGCCAGACACATACGGTTATGAAGTGTCTGAAGATAGAGCTCAAAAAACTCTAAATAGATTTTTTCAAGGGCCTGTTAATATGCTTGATACATCAAGAAATTACGCAATGGGTGAAAGTGAAAAAAGAATTGGAAAAGCAATTAAAGAAAATGGAGGATGGCCTAATGGTTTTCTTTTATCTACAAAACTAGACAGAAATATGGACACCTTAGTTCTTGATAAAAATAGAGTTAGAGAATCGTTAGAAGAAAGTTTAAAAACGTTAAATGTAGACTCTGTTGATATTTTATTTTTACATGATCCAGAATATGCAAAAGACATTAATGATATTACAAAAAAAGGTGGCGCAATGGATGAGTTATTTAAAATTAAAAATGAAGGTCTTGCTAAAGCAGCAGGTGTTGCAATGGGTAAAGTAGATATTATGTTTCCTTTGCTAAAAGATTGGGATTTTGACGTGATAATTAATCATAACAGATATACCCTAATAAATAGAGAGGCTAATGAAATGTATGATTATGCTTCTAGTAAAAATATAGCAATTTTTAATGCTGCTCCATACGCAGGAGGAGTTTTAGCAAAAGGTCCTGATAATTTTAAAAAAGTAACCTATCAGGATGCTACGGAAGAGAAATTAGCCCCTGCTCGTGAGTTTGAAAAAGTTTGCAAAAAACACAATGTGGAATTAGGCGCAGCTGCACTTCAGTTTTCTTTAAGAGATAATAGAATTACCTCAACGATATGTGGTGTAACTAGTGTTGAAAGCATAGAAAAAAATTTGGTTTGGGCTAATGCTGAAATTTCTGGTGAATTTTGGGATGAAATATCAAAACTACCATTTTCTACTAATGACCCTGAGTCTGAAAGAGTTTTCACATCAGGATAATTTAAATTGTATATGAATATTCTTAAGGATAGCTTTGGTAGAAGATTTCCATACATACGACTTTCTATTTCGGATATTTGCAACTAGAAATTTTTTTATGGGAAGAGAGCCCCAAAAAGAATTACAACCATTTAAAACATTTGATATTGAAAAAGCTAACAAAATTGCAGCAGAAAGAATGGGACAAATAGGAATTGATGTAAGAGACCCTTCTCAGGCTGTTGGAACTATGTCTGGAGGAGAAAGATAATGTTTGGCAATATCAAGAGCAATTTACTTTGGAGCAAAAGTATTAGTATTAGATGAACCTACGTCTGCCTTAGGTGTTCATCAAGCATCTATGGTTTTAAAATATATAGTTAAAGCTGCTGCAAATATATTGGCTGTGATTTTAATTACTCATAACGTTCACCATGCCTATCCTGTTGGAAATAGTTTTGCAGTTTTAAACAGAGGTAAAAGCTTAGGAACTTTTCAAAAGAAAGATATTAGTAGAGAAGAATTATTAAGTATGATGGCTGGTGGGGAAGAACTTATTAAACTAGAAGTTGAACTTAAAGAAATAGATCGTCTCAATTCCTAATTAAATAAAGATTTTTTTTAAAAATTAATTTCAAAGATTTAAAAAATTATGTTTTAATATTCTAAAATAATAAAGGAGAAGTTTATGAAAAAATATATTGTAATGGGTAATTATACAGCAAAG
>Ga0308016_10000827_pt1 | contig 15518 bp, 14 predicted proteins | sample Neamet233_FD_203129 | JGI IMG/M metagenome (GOLD analysis project Ga0308016, IMG submission 203129) | Marine microbial communities from water near the shore, Antarctic Ocean - #233 | ecosystem: Environmental > Aquatic > Marine > Unclassified | place: Southern Ocean | collected 2014-07-28
AATCGCCTATTTTCTCTTCGTACTTAATTATCCAGTGTCAGATCTCTGTCTATAATTCTATAGTTATTAGAAAGCGGTCAAGAACACAGAAAAACCAGATCTTGTTCTGATGGAATATAAAAGAAAACAGGAACAATGAAAAATAGATATTTTCGATACACTCTATAGATATAAACCTATGAGTATAAAAATAACTTTGGAAAATTAAAATTAGAATTTCTTATAAATTACAGAAACCAAATAATTTACATGATAAGTAATTGTAATTACATATAAAAAATTATATCCGCCTACTGCAAAGACTCTACACTAACAGTAGAACCATCTTCTTCTTTATATAATCCACTCCATTTCTAATCTATACATTCCTTATGAGAAAGCAATACATATAGATTTAAATAGATGAGTATGATATGTTTTAATCTCTCATCTTATGCTGCAATATTTTGGAGAACGTTTTGAGCTATGATTTTTGTCACAATTTGTCATGTTCATTTTATCCAGACTACATACGCTATGCATTGGTAATGATTAGAAATTTTTTATTCTGGTTTTCCCGTAACCCATATTTGTTTAGTAGGTTTTGTCGTGACAAATACGGGAGGCTTGACGTTTGAAATCTCCAAATTTAGTAAGCGACCTCGCGCGGCATATAACTTTGCGGCAGCTCCAAGTCTTTGAGTCCGTGGCGCGTAACAATAGCTTTACGCGTGCGTCAGAAGAGTTGTTCCTTGCCCAACCCACCGTATCAATGCAACTCAAAAAACTTGCCGACACCGTCGGTTTGCCACTATTCGAACAGAGAGGAATACGCATTCACCTAACTGAAGCAGGTAACGAGGTATATACAATATGTCAGGAAATATTCGACAACATCACTAACCTTGAAGCAAAAATATCGGATATCAAAGGGGTCAAATGTGGACACTTGCGGCTAGCTATCATCACTTCGTCTCAATACCTTGTACCGCATCTGCTTGGTCAGTTTGGTCGATTGCATCCGGATGTTGATTTTTCCCTGAGTGTTGAAAATCGAGAACACATTCTTGAGCGCCTTACCGGATATGAGGATGATCTCTGCATCCTGGGTGAGCCACCGCCAGAACTTGATGTTATATCTTACCCATTTATACCAAACCCGTTAGTCGCGATGGCAAGCTGCAACCATCCGCTAGCAGGCGTACCAAATATTCCGCTCAAACGTTTCCTTGAGGAACCATTTATTCATCGTGAACCAGGCTCAGGTACACGTGACGCCATCAACCGTTTATTAGCAAGCAAAGGACTAAAAACACCTGTCGGCCATATGGAACTTGCCAGTAATGAGGCACTCAAGCAGGCAGTTGTAGCAGAACTGGGCGTATCAATACTATCTATGCATTCACTAGCACTGGAAGGCACATCGGGGCCCATTGCAATATTAGATGTCCAAGGACTTCCTATTCATCGATACTGGTATCTGGTCCACCCAAAGAATAAAAAACTATCTCCTGTAACACTTGCATTCCTGGAGTTTGTGAAAATGCAGGGACAAAAGGTAGCCAACAAATTTAATGAAGAAATGGAAATAACTAGAAAAGCTCATATGCGTAACTATACGGAATCAAAAGATTAAAGATTCTATTATTTAAAACCGCCTATTTAATAATAGAATGAAACAAAGCCATAAGAAAATATATCGGTATAGATTGGAAGAGTAATGAGGGTGTGGTTGCTACTCTCAAAAAAGTTGAGAATTATGAGTGATAACAAATATGGGTGATGTGATAGTCCTGATAGGCAACCACATTGCCCATTTTCATACGAATACAACTTAGTACTTCTGAGAATTAGTGAGCCTATGACGCAATCAAGTTTTGTTAGCCTAAGTCACTATTTTACTTTGGTGGCGTGCCTTCACCGTTAGAAACAACCGCATCAATTTGTACCAGGGCATCCATAGAGATAGCTGAAACGCCAACTATTGTTCTTGCTGGAAGATCGCCATTGAAGAATGTTGTATAAATTGTGTTTACGGCATCAATATCTTCAATATTTTTAAGTTGGATATTTATTTTAACTAAATCGTCCATAACGTGATCGACACTTTCCACAATTGCTTTAATATTTCTTAAGCATTGTCTAGCCTGCTCTTTTACACCACCTGCTACTATTTGACCGGATTTAGGGTTAATAGGCAATTGAGCTGTAATATGATTGTAATGAGAAAAAGCTACTGTTTGTGTGTGTATAGAATTTTTTGGTGCATCCTCAGTATTGTTTGCTCTTATGATGAGTCCATGCCTATCTTCAACAGCTTGAGGAGGAGTACCATCTCCGTGTGACACAACTACATCAATTTGCACTAAAGCATCCATAGGCAAAGCTGAGGCTACAACTGTTGTTCGTGCAGGAACATAAGCACTAGTTCTAGCAATACCAGCATCCGGGAAAAAGGTTGTGTAAACTTCATCTACAGCCTGAATATCTGAAAGGTTCCTAAGAAAAATATTTATCTTAACAATATCATCAAAAGGAACGTCAATACTTTCTAAAATTGCCTTGATATTTTTTAGGCACTGTCTAGCCTGTTCTTTTACACCGCCTGCTACCATTTGACCCGATTTAGGGTCAATAGGTAATTGAGCTGAAATGTTACTGTAATGAGAAAAAGCTACATTCTGTGTTGATACAGAACTTTTTGGTGCATTTTCCGTGTTTCTTACAATTTTCCCAGGTTGTTCACTTCTTGGAACGGCAGCTGCGGGATTAGATTCGACCCGAACTCTCGTCTGATCACGCATAAAAGTCTGTGACTGATGGTTACGCATACTAAACGGTGGAATGAGATCGCAAGCCTTTTGTATAGATGAAGGTGAAGGTGAAGGTGAAGGTGTACCTTCACCATTTGAAATAACTGCATCAATTTGCACTAAAGCATGACTTATAGGTAAAGCTGCAACTGCGACTGTCGTGCGGGTAGGAAAATAGCTTTGAAAGAATGTTGCATAAACTTCGTCTACAGCATAGATATCTGAAATATTCTTAAGGAATATATTAATTTTAACAACATCGTCCATAACATGGTCGATACTTTCTACAATTGCTTTAATATTTGCTAAGCACTGCTTCGCCTGCTCTTTTACATCACCAGCTACAATTTCACCAGTTTTAGGATCTACAGGTAATTGAGCTGAAATATTATTGTAATGAGAAAAGGCTACCGATTGTGTAGATACAGAACTCTTAGGCGCATTTTCCGTGTTTCTTGAAAGTTTTATGATGCTTCCGCTCATGTCAATATTTCTCCTATTTCAGCTCATCATTTAATACTAAAGAAAGATAGGCTGCAAATATAAATTTATAACTACTTGATCTAATGGTGCCGGCACCAAGAATCGAACTCGGGACCTTCTGATTACAAATCAGCTGCTCTACCAACTGAGCTATGCCGGCATAAACATAATTATAGTGACTATTTAGATAAGGACAAAACCGAAAATTATAATAAAAGGAAACTCAAGACCATCTGTCTAATATTGCAAATATAGATCATTTTATTGTTAAAAGACAACTACTTTAAAGTAGCCTTATTTCCGCATTGCTTTCTCAGAAGCTGTCAGCGCGTCAATAAATGCAGGTCTACTGAACAGACGCTCAGCAAACTTCAATAATGGTGCGGCCTGCTTAGGCAAATTAACTCCATAATGTTCAAGCCTCCACAAGAGCGGTGAAATTGCCACATCAAGCATTGAAAAGTCATCCCCCAACATAAATTTCTGTTTAGCAAATACCGGGGAAATTACAGTCAAATTATCACGTATTGCTGCTCGTGCTTTTTCAGCCACTTTTGGAGTTCCATTCTCTAGCGCATCGATATGGCAAAAAAGTTCTTGTTCAAAACGATACAAAAATAATCTTGCACGGGCACGCATAACCGGGTCTGCAGGCATCAATTGTGGATGAGGAAAACGATCATCAACGTACTCATTGATGATGTTAGATTCGTATAAAATAAGCTCTCTCTCAACTAGAACCGGTACCCGTCCGTAGGGACTCATTACTGCTAGATCTTCAGGCTTGTTATCCATGTCCACATCAATAATCTGGAAATCCATACCTTTTTCAAACAATACTATCCGGCAGCGATGGCTAAAAGGACACGTAGTTGCTGAGTATAATGTCATCATAACTTACCCTCGCAAGTAGAATTATCTTGAATATATTTACCCATGAACATCCCTCCAGAAATCATGCTTCAGTGCATAAGTAAGCCCTAGCATTCCAAAAAGGAAGAGCATAACAATAATTCCTATTTGTTCGCGTTGGGCTGCAGCAGGCTCTCCTAGATAAACCATAAAATTTACCAAATCAGCAACATACATATCGTATTCTAATTTAGTAAGCGTACCTGGTTTACTTAATTCTAATTTTTTAACATCATGCTTACCACCTTGCCCATCGTCAACTTCCTCTACCCTGAGCCGCTGCTCTCCCTGCAACTCATACAGCACATGAGGCATTGCAGCTTTTTCATACAACAGATTATTCCAGCCCGTAGCAGTAGAGTCATCTCGATAGAACTGGCGCAAATAGGTATACAACCAATCTGCTCCACGTGAACGTGCAATTACTGACAGATCTGGAGGAGTTACTCCTAACCATTTCTGAGATTCCTTCTTTTTCATAGCAACCGTCATTAGATCACCTGGCTTCTGCCCCGTAAAAATAAGGTTTTCTTTAATTTGCGCTTTACTTAACCCCAAATCTTTTAGTCTGTTATAGCGCATAAAATTAGCACTATGGCAAGTAAGACAATAATTTACAAAGGTTTTTACACCGCGTTGCAAAGAAGCCATATCTGTTGTTTCGATTGGTGCACGATCTAGTACCACTTCTGTTCCGCCTGCATGTGCCAGCAGTGGAGATAGGCAAAAAAGAAATAATAAGACTCTTATTCTTTTCATCAAGACACTCTCTTTGGTTCTTGCTTGCATTTATCTATTTTGCTATACCAAGGCATCAAAAGGAAAAAAGCAAAATAGATAACCGTAAATATCTGTGCAAGCGTTGTGTATAAAGGTGTAGGTGTCTTTGTTCCCAACCAGCCAAGGACAAAAACACTAATTACAAAAAGAGTAAGTGCTATTTTGGAGTATGGTCCTTTATAACGAATTGATTTCACTGGACTGCGATCTAGCCAAGGTAGCAGACAGATTATTGCGACTGAACCGCCCATAAGTATTATTCCCCATAGCTTTGCATCTATCCAGAGGAAATTGACAGTAGCGGCTCGTAACATTGAATAATAAGGAGTGAAATACCATACCGGTGCAATATGGTCAGGCGTCTGCAACGTATTAGCCGGAACGAAGTTATTATATTCTAGGAAATAGCCACCCATTTCTGGTGCAAAAAACATAATCCCACAAAATACTATCAGGAACACCACTACCCCAAAAATATCTTTTACTGTGTAATAAGGATGGAATGGTATCCCGTCTACCGGTATATTTGTCTCAGGATCACGATTCTCTTTAATTTCAATGCCGTCAGGGTTATTTGAACCAACCTCATGAAGAGCTATCACATGAACTACTACCAGCGTAACCAATAAAACAGGCAGCGTCACAACGTGATAAGCAAAGAAACGATTAAGTGCTGCATCAGAAAGCGTAAAGTCACCTAATATCAGATGCATCAGGGGTTCACCGATTAACGGAATTGCTCCAATCATGCTCACAATTACCATAGCTCCCCAGTAAGACATCTGTCCCCATGGCAGAATATAGCCGGTAAATGCCATCATCATTAAAACAAAAAAGATCATCGAGCCAATAAGCCACAATAGCTCCCTTGGCTTACGATACGATCCGTACAGCATCCCGCGGAACATATGTAAATACACCACTACAAAGAACATAGATGCGCCAGTTGAGTGCATGTAACGAATCAACCATCCGAAATCTACATCACGCATGATGTATTCAACAGAGGCAAATGCCATGCCCACATCCGGCTTATAATTCATAGTGAGAAAAATTCCAGTAAGCAACTGATTTACCATAACTAACATAGCAAGAGAGCCAAAGTAGTACCAGAAATTGAAATTTTTTGGTGCGTAGTATTCGGTGAGATGCGCCTTCCAATTAGAAGTCAAAGGAAAGCGTTTATCTACCCATGCTACAAATGATGTTAGTCGTTTACTCATTTATGCATCTTCCTTACTTTCCGAACCAATTAGCAAAACATTCTCGCTCAGATAAATATGCGGCGGCACTAACAGGTTAGTAGGTGCAGGAACATTCTTGTAGACACGACCCGCCAAATCAAACTTGGAACCATGACATGGACAGAAAAATCCGCCTAACCAGTCTGGGCCAAGATCTGCTGGTGCAATCTCTTTACGATAAACCGGAGAACAACCAAGGTGCGTACAAACACCTGTAGTCACTAAGATTTCTGGCCGGATTGAACGGGTTAGATTCTGAGCATACTCAGGCTGCTGCTCTCTCTCTGAATTAGGATCAGATAGTTTACCGTCAAGTGTTGTAAGGGTAGCTAACATTTCAGGAGTGCGACTCAAAATCCATACTACCTTGCCACGCCATTCCACCAATAACAGCATACCAGGCTCAAGTTTACTGATATCAACTTCAACCGGAGCTCCTGCAGCTTTAGCACGTTCACTAGGCATCATACTAAGAATAAAAGGCGTAGCCCAAGCAACACTCGCAATCCCTCCAGCCACTGACGTTGCAGTAATCAGGAATCGTCGTCTTCCAGTCATTCCGTTCTTTTTATCAATATCTTCCATATATCTCTGTTCTTATCTTCCTTGCACAGGAAATTATAAAATTTGGAGTAAAACCATATTATTTTAACATAACAGAGGAGGATAAATAAACCTTATCCTCCTATATTTAGATCTATGTGGGGCTAAATACTCCATATTCCTGACTAGTATTTTCTTTTATACCAACTAATCATTCGAACAATTTTTAGAAAACCTTGCTAGTCAAATCATCTCTAAAAAGGTATCATATTTTCCATCAATATTAGGAAGCGTGGCCGAGCGGTTTAAGGCACTAGTCTTGAAAACTAGCGAAGGGGAAACTCTTCCGTGAGTTCGAATCTCACCGCTTCCGCCATTTAAATATCGAAAGAATGCGCAGTTCTTGATGGATTAATGCGACAATTTGTCACATACTAGTCATTAGTATAATGAAGTATTATTAAAATCTTCCATAAGAATAGGTGCAGCCATTTATGTCTCACAAATGGTTTATAATTTTCTCTTTGCTAATATTCCCATCAATTTCATTTGGTGATGAAATTGATAAAAATCTATCCTTCCATATAGTAACTAAGAGCATCCTGGCTGCAGAAAGTTCAAATCATCAGTCCGCTAATAAGCAGCAAGACAATATAAATATAACAATACAGAATAACGGCAAAGTAATTGTTGTTGACGCATACTATTCCGTTCCGGCTGATTCGCAATTGGTATGGGCGACATTGACAGATTTTAATAATATCTCTAATTTTATTAAAGGTGTGGCGTCCAGCAAAATTACAAACAGAACAGGAAATACTTTACGTGTTGCCCAGACCTCAGAGATAAGATTCAGCGGTGTTTCCTTTAATTTCGAATCCGTAGGAGAAATTAAATTAGTCCCATTTAAAGGATTCAGCACGCGTATGATTAGTGGGAATATGAGCAAAATGCATGAAATTACAAAAATAAATTCAGACGGAGATAAAACATATATTTCCTATCATGCAGATATTGTTCCTAATATGTGGATACTTAAATATATAGGACACGGTTTTATTGAAACTGAGGCAAGAGAGCGACTCCAACAAGTCAGAAACGAAATTATCAGAAGAAAGAAGGCAGGCAGTCCAAGTAAGACGAAGGGAACCCTGCGCACACCAGAAATTTAGAGACCAAGTATAGCTCTCTATAAAAACATTCTCGGCCCGAAAATTTTTATCGCAACAATATCAATTGTGGCTTTGCATCATTGCCTATATATATAAACCCATCCTGGTGATATCGTTTTACCAATTCTTTGGCGGACTCAAGAGTAATCCCAAAAACTAACAAGCTTGGTTCATTAACCCATAATCCTGTTGGATCAATGCTTTCCCCCTTCAGATAGAAGAGCTCACGAGATTCTATTTCTGCAATCAGCTTCTGCTCAGCAACATAATTTTCATTATCAGATATTTTTCTTCCGAAAGGGTTCCATGCTGTTATGTATGCAGCCTGATCATCATTAGTTTGAAACCATTTAACAAGCTCAGCGCTTGATTTCCCGACCTTCAAAACGAATGACTCGGGAATATTGACTAAATAGTCCGTTGCAAGGTAAGCATCGACAGTTTCAGTAGCAATTAATGTTTCAGAAATTGGAAATTCTCCTGTCTAAAATAGCAACGGACAATGAGCCAACTGACAGCCGGTCACTCTAATCTATTACATTTATTCATAGCCATTATTTGCACCCACACTTTTAATGTGGTCTATGATATAAACTCACAAAAAGAGGGAAATAAAACGAGAGAGCACAAGGTGGAAAATGGAATTAAATCCAAAAAATCTGCAAAAGAAATATTAGATATGTTTGCATTAGGCGTTTATTAAATAGCGTTACACCTGATTTTTTCATTAATCAAATAGTTTACTTTTCTCCGCAGGCTAATTTCCAGAAAGCCATGCCAACGCTGTCAGGTGCGACGGGGATCCATTTGACGGATTCATCATAAATAGTTTTTCCAATCACTTCACCTTTGCCCATATTTTCTGACAGTTTAATTTCATAAACGGGCTGTTCCTTAGTTTCTTTGCAGTCGTATCTCCATTGACCTCTGATCGATATATATGGCTTTCTGGCATTTGTCTGAACCATCTTATAGTCATACAAAACCCACATTTCCACTTTGTTTCCGGACCTGACAATAGTAGCAGGATTGGCGTAAACGGTAAGTCCAATGCTTTTGTTGGTATCAACCTCAGTCCACTCTGCAATTGCAGAGCTACTCGTAACAGACAGCACTAAGACCAATAATAAATTTTTCATTTTATCTACTCTTTATGTATTACATCTCTACTACATATTTGTGGCGGAGAAAGCGGGATTCGAACCCGCGGTACGGGAAAACCGTACGCACGCTTTCCAAGCGTGTGCCTTAAGCCACTCAGCCATCTCTCCTTAATCATCAGTCTAATCGACTTTCTCTAATACTATTTATTACTCAATTCGAGCCAACATTTCAGACCTTCAGCGTTAAGATTAACATCCATACTTAACAGGCCATGAATTTCATCCTGCGGCAAAATACATCCATGTAATCTGATCCGCTGTGCAAGTAATTCTCCAAGCTCTTTCACCAGAAGAACGTTTCCATTAGCTCTCTGATTATAAGTGTTACTAGCTATTGTTACATAGTCATCAATCAGTTCATGCAGCATGGTGGCGTGGTGGGTTAAATTTCCAATACGCGAATAATGGGTAAGAAAAGCGTATTGCGGATCATAACTCATGATCCGATCTAAAGAATGATGAGCCGCCAAAGGATCAAATTGCACTGGTGTGGTGGTTGGAAAAACAAATTCCATGCCATCCACATCAAATTCCCGGTAAGATACGCCGAAAGTATCCCCGGTAAAGAATGACCGGCTTCTTTCATCAAAAATACAAAAATGGTGACGAGCGTGACCCGGTGTATCAATAAACAACAGCGTTCGACCATTCATCTTAATATGGAAATTATCAGCTGCCTCAATTATACGACTTGCATCTACTGGGCGAATCTCACCATACATACTCCTAAATTTCTCTTCCCCGTAAACCGCCATTGTACTTTTAATTAGTCTGGAGGGGTCCACCATATGGCGTACAGCACGAGGGTGCACAACTAATTTTGCATTAGGGAAGCGGCACATAAATTCCCCAGCACCACCTGCATGATCAAGATGTATATGCGTAAGAAACACATAGGAGATATTCTCAGGAGAAATATCTTTTTGGCATAATACTTCCATTACCCCCGGAACAGAAAAAAAAGTTCCTGTGTCTACCAATGCCGCTGTGCTGCCTTCAACTATCAAATGAATTGCAGCAAGTCCGGGGCGATAGTACTCTGAATCAATAGCACTAATGCCATGATCATAATCAATGATATTAGGTGGCGTCATGGGTGCTACTCAATAAAAGAAGTAATGCTTGTTTCCAGGAATAGTGCCATGCTTGTGTTGTTGATTCATGTTGCCGATTTCTTTAACTGTTCAAGTATTGCCGGATTCTCCAAGGTAGAAACATCCTGAGTTATCTCCTCCCCTCTGCCTATAGCACGTAACAAACGTCGCATAATTTTACCGGAACGAGTTTTTGGTAGATTATCCCCAAAACGTATCTCCTCAGGTTTTGCAATTGGACCTATTTCTTTTGATACCCAGTTTCGTAACTCAATAGCTATTTTTTTGGCATCATCACCCTTCGGGCATAATCCTTTAAGTACTACAAATGCCACTATCACTTCACCTTTGATTTCGTGAGGCTTTCCCACTACCGCAGCTTCTGCAACTAATGAATTAGCCACGAGTGCCGATTCAATTTCCATAGTACCTAAACGGTGACCGGAGATGTTCAAGACATCATCAACACGCCCCATTATCCAAAAATAACCATCTGAATCACGGTGTGCAGAATCACCAGCCAGATAATACTTGCCTCCAATATCATTGGGGAAATAAGTGTTCTTGAAGCGATCTGAGTTACCCCAAATTGTGCGGGCTAATGAAGGGAATGGGCGCTTAATTACCAATAACCCACCTCCCTCATTTTTTACCTCATGACCACTCTCATCAACTATAGCCGCCATAATTCCTGGTAATGGAAACGTGCAAGAACCTGGCTTAAGCGGAATTGCCCCCGGTGCCGGAGCAATCATGTGGCATCCTGTTTCAGTCTGCCACCAGGTATCTACAATTGGGCAACGAGACTGCCCAACTACTTTATGGTACCAAATCCAAGCCTCCGGATTAATTGGTTCACCTACAGAGCCCAACAATCGTAAGGAGGAGAGATCATAATCCCCGGGTAGTTCTGGTCCCAATTTAATTAATGAACGAATTGCAGTAGGTGCAGTATAAAAAACAGTAACTCTATGGTCCTGAATTATTTTCCAAAAGCGCCCTGCATCAGGAAACGTGGGCACCCCCTCAAATACAATCTGCGTAGCGCCCATTGCCAACGGACCATAAGCAACATAACTATGGCCGGTAATCCAGCCCACATCGGCTGTACACCAAAAAATATCTGTTGGCTTATAATCAAAAATCCATTTCATACTCACCATTGCGCCCAATAAATATCCGGCGGAAGAATGTTGTATGCCTTTGGGCTTTCCAGTAGAACCAGATGTATAGAGAATAAACAAAGGATGCTCGGAACCGACCCATTCTGGTTCGCAGTAAACAGGTTTATCGGCAATAAGCTCATGCCACCAAATATCACGTGAGCTGTGCCACTCTATATCTGTACCGGTGCGCTGGTATATGACTACAGAATTAACAGAGCCTGTTTCACTCATATCAAGCGCCTTATCTACTACCGGCTTCAAAAGAATGCTCCTGCCTCCCCGCATCTGTTCATCTGCAGTAATTACAGCTACAGCAGCGGTATCTTCAATACGTTCGTGTAGGCTCTTTGCTGAGAAACCCCCAAATACCACAGAATGAATTGCACCAATTCTAGAGCAAGCCTGCATTGCTACTACTGCCTCAATGCTCATAGGCATGTAAATAATTACTCGATCACCTTTTTTAATATTTAGCGATCTGAGTCCATTGGCAAATTGACATACCTGTAAATGAAGATCTCGGTATGTAATTTTAGTTATACTGCCTTCATCAGACTCGAAAATAATTGCAATTTTGTCCGCATTAACCTCGAGATTACGATCAAGACAGTTATAAGAAACATTTAACGTGCCATCTTCAAACCACTTAAAAAAAGGATAGTTATTTTCATCTAGCACTCGCGTAAAAGGTTTACGCCACTGAATGTATTCTCGAGCCAGTCTTCCCCAGAAACCCTCATAATCTTCTTCTGCATCTTTGCAAAGAGAGTAATAATCCTCTTTATTTAATAAATTAGCCTGATTTGCAAAAGAATCATCAGGGGCGAAAAGACGGTTTTCATGTAAAACTGATTCAATCGTTGCCACTAAAAACTCCGGAGATTATTATTCTTCAAGATACTGTTTATCTGAAAAATTGTACCACCTACACTTTTTGAATCAAACCAATGTTTAAATTGACATGAAAAACAAAATATTAAATCTATCCTATAAAAATAGATTGTTGAAAAAATTATGGCAATTCGGCTTATTTGTTATCCCCACAAATAAAAATTTAGCAATCAACATTAATTTTAAAACACTAAGTATTTCTTTCATTTATTGAAATTTTTTGCTATTATATTATGATAATTTTTGTGGGCTCTTTAGCCCATTTTTTGTTTCTGGCGATGCTATGGAGCTATATGAAATATTAGAACCAACCATAACCAGCTTGGGTTATGAATTGGTTGATGTAGAAAGATCCTCTCGTGGAAGATTATTGAGGATATTTATAGATAAACCTAACGGCATTAGTGTTGATGACTGTAGTGCGGTAAGTAATCATTTGAGCAGATTGTTTGAAGTCGAAAATATTGTTTATGATCGACTGGAAATCTCCTCACCTGGACTTGACAGACTATTAACAAAAAAGTCTGATTTCATCCGTTTTGCAGGTGAGTTAATCAGGCTAAGATTACGTTTATCATTGAAGGGGCAAAGAAATTTTGTTGGTATTTTACGTGAAGTAAATGATGAGATATTAAGGTTGGAAGTAGACGGAAACATTCTTGATTTTGAGTTAAATAATCTTGAAAAAATCCGTTTAGTTCCGAAACTATAAATAATTGAGAGTTTGGCTGGAGATAACATGAGCCGCGAAATATTACTATTGGTAGATGCGCTAGCACGCGAGAAAAATGTTGGAAGAGACATAGTTTTTTCTGCTTTGGAGCAAGCATTAGAATCAGCTACAAAAAAACAATTTCGTGAAGATGCTGACGTACGTGTAGGCATTGATCAAGAAACGGGTAGCTATGAATCTTTCCGTCGCTGGCAGGTGGTAGAAATTGATATCGTTGAGGACCCTGCACGTCAAATTTCTTTAAGTGAAGCGCAGAAACTTGATGACCAAATCCAATTGGAAGAATTTATAGAGGAACAATTAGAGCCAATAGAATTTGGTCGTATCGGAGCACAGGCAGCAAAACAAGTAATATTTCAGAAAATACGTGATGCTGAGCGTGAACAGATTCTAAACGATTTTCTAGAACGTAAAGAATATATGGTAACCGGCACCATAAAACGTATGGAACGTGGTAACGCTATTATTGAATCGGGAAAAGTTGAGGCAGCTTTGCCACGAGAACAAATGATTCCAAAAGAAAATTTACGGATAGGCGACCGCGTACGAGCTTATTTGTTGAAAGTTGACCGTACAGCCAGAGGGCCGCAACTAATATTATCGCGGATAGTCCCAGATTTTCTTATGAAGTTATTTGAATTAGAGGTGCCAGAGATTGAAGAAGGGTTACTGGATGTTAAATCTGCAGCTAGGGACCCCGGCTCGCGAGCCAAGATCGCAGTAAACTCTAATGATCAGAGAATTGATCCGATTGGCACCTGTGTCGGAATGCGCGGCTCAAGGGTACAAGCTGTAACAAGTGAACTGGCAGGAGAACGTGTAGATATCATCTTGTGGTCTGATGACCCTGCCACATTTGTAATTAATGCACTGGCACCTGCTGAAATCAGTAGCATCGTGGTTGATGAAGAAAAGCATTGTATGGATATTGTAGTAGACGAAGAGAATCTAGCTCAAGCAATTGGTCGTGGTGGTCAGAATGTTAGGCTTGCATCTGATTTAACGGGCTGGGAGCTTAATATCATGTCCATGGAAGAATCATTAGCTAAAAATGAAGAAGAGATTTTGGTAATACGAGAGCTCTTTATGGAAAAACTGGATGTCGATGAAGAAGTGGCAGACATTCTTGCACAAGAAGGGTTTACCAGCCTAGAAGAAGTTGCTTATGTCCCTCTAAGTGAAATGATAGAAATTGAATTGCTTGATGAGAAAACTGTTAATGAATTAAGAACTCGGGCGCGTAATATGCTACTAACAGAAGCTATCGTCAGCGAAGAGAATGTAGAGAATATGGCTGAAGATCTTCGTTCATTAGAAGGTATGGACAATGAAACTGCACGTGCATTAGCAGAAAAAGGAATTAAAACTCAAGAGGACCTTGCCGACTTGGCTGTTGATGACCTCGTAGAGATGATTGAAATTGATACGGAGCGTGCCAAGGCATTAATTATGACTGCGCGGGCACCATGGTTTACTTAATCGAGCTTGAATAGCACACAAATTAAAGGTTCTATCATTTAAATGTCTGAAACTAAAGTAGAACAATTTGCTAGTGAACTTGGACTGCTACCAGCAGCATTACTGGAGCAGCTCAAGGCTGCTGGCGTGAGCAAGAAATTAGCTAATGACAGCCTAACTGAGGAAGACAAAGCCCAGTTACTTAATTATCTTCGGAAGGCCCATGGTACTAATGATGAGAAAGGAAAAATTACTCTGACTCGTCGACAAACTTCTGAAATCAGGAAATCAGACAGTACTGGAAAAGCTCATACAATCCAGGTAGAAGTTCGTAAGAAGCGTGTATTTGTTAAACCTGAAGAACAAGAAAAGATAGAGGCTGAGGAAGCTAAAATAGAAGTGGAGGAAGAGCCCAGTAATGCTACTTCTCTGCCCATTCCTCCCTCTGCCCCCACCCCGACGACTACTAAAAAGCAACCTGCTACCTTAGTAGATGCTGCACAACAAGCACTACGTAAGGAAGAGGCAAAAAAACAAGCTGAACTGATCTCGCGTCAAACTGCTGAAATTAAAGAAAAGAAATTACGCAATAAAAAATTAGCCACAACCAATGCTAAAGAAGCTGAATCAACTCCTAATAAAGAAAAACAAGATATAACGGCGAAAAAGGAAGTGTCCTCACCTTCTACGACAGAAGGTACTTTACATAAGCCGATAGTTAAACCGGAAGATAAAGCAGCAAAAGCTGCAAAGAAAAAGAAACAAACCAAACAGGTTGTTTGGAAAGATGCTAACGCAGGAAAACGTGGACAGAAGGGACGTAATGATCTGTCTGGAGGGAAATCTAATTGGCGCACTAGAAGAGACAGACACGCTAAGACTAACCCTAGCGAAGATCAGGCAAGTCATGCTTTCTCGGCTCCAACAGAGCCTGTCATACACGAAGTAATGGTACCTGAGACTATCTCGGTTGGAGTACTTGCTCAGAAAATGACGGTAAAAGCTGCTGAAGTAATCAAATCCCTGATGAAAATGGGTAGTATGGTTACCATCAACCAAGTACTGGATCAAGAAACAGCAATGATAG
>Ga0308016_10000829_pt1 | contig 15501 bp, 4 predicted proteins | sample Neamet233_FD_203129 | JGI IMG/M metagenome (GOLD analysis project Ga0308016, IMG submission 203129) | Marine microbial communities from water near the shore, Antarctic Ocean - #233 | ecosystem: Environmental > Aquatic > Marine > Unclassified | place: Southern Ocean | collected 2014-07-28
GAGAACGCACTTAGAGCTGAGTACCCAGGGTATGAAATAGAATCATTCTTGGTAGCTATAAGTACCTCTGGTACAGGAGATATTGCTGTATACAAAATGCCTGCAGCATGGGTAGAAGAAGGACAGAAACAGATTGAGAGCACTCTTAATGAATATAAAAAACATCAAGAGACTCAGGTTTGGGACGTCAAAGCAGGATTTGAAGGAGTAGTAACTTATTAAATTAAAAGTATGTACACAAAGTCATATACATATGTGTTACCTATGCTTTCCCCTTATATAAATATAAATAGGGATAAGCTAATCAACACATTCATAGGAGATGAAGAATTCCCCGAGTATGACAGTCATATCTTTTTACTCTATAAGTTCAGTGGAAGTAAGAAATTTTTAAAGTACGAGTCTTATTTAGAAGAGAGCGATTTGTTTGAAAAGTCATATGATCCTGATAAGGAGCATGTTATGTATGTATTCAAAGTGCCCTCTTTTTATAAGAATGAGTATTCCCTCTATTGTAGAGGTAAATACTCAGAATTCTCGTACGATTTTAAAGTAGCTATATTTGAGTTTCATAGTATTTTTGACCATGACCACAAAGTAGCTAAAGTCTTATTTAAGCATCCTGACCTAAGAGAGGAATTGGAAGATAGGATTGATGCAGTATTGCCCGAAGGGGCAGAGGTTTCCTCTTTACCAGATTTGAATGTAGAAATATACCAAAAGCACATGAAAGTAATAAACCCATTAAAACCGCAAGAAAAACCATTCGAATGAAAATACTACAACAGAATAACGTCGATGAAGTAATTGGCGTTCAGAAGCAGCACAAATTTAAGATCACAGATCAATCTCAGGCTATCATTATGGATAGCCTGATTAATTTGTACTCAGACCCAATAGGGTCAATAGTAAGAGAGATAACTTCGAATTGTATCGATGCTAACCGTGAGAGAGACCTAAAGATAGATGGTAAGATCCCTAAAGATGAGGGAGATGACCAGTTATTCTGGAGCTCTAAACAAACAGTTAGTATTGAATACGTAGAGAAGAACACAATTCTAGGGATAGATGAGTGTATGATGTTCCATGACCATGGCTGTGGTTTATCTGAAGATAGAGTAGCAAATGTATTTACTACATTTGGTGCTTCTACTAAGAGAGACAACAACTATGAAATTGGAGGATTTGGGTTAGGAGCGAAATCTCCATTAGCCTATACAGAAACATTCTATGTCCGAAGCAGACATAACGGAACAGAGACTTATTACATGTTATACCGTAATAATGATAATGTACCGCATATGGACCAAGTGTTCCAAACCTCAACTGAGGAAAAGAATGGATCTACAGTAATCGTACCTATTAAAGAGTATTATGATAAGAGTAAATTCAGAGACGCTATTAGTGATCAACTTTGTTTCTTTGACAACATACTCTTTAAAGGTGTGGAAGAAGGTTTAGGTCGTATCACTAGATACTACGCTAAAGATGGAGATAAATCTGTAATCGAAGAGAAAGATGACTTTCTTCTTACTAACGATGGTAAGAGTGTGGATCTACTTGTAGGTAGAGTTGTGTATCCTATTAACTGGGACCAACTGGAGCTAGATGAGTACGATTACAAAGCTAGTATGTGTGTTAAGTTTGACATTGGTGTGCTTGATTTAGTTCCTTCTAGGGAATCTATCAGATACACACCTAAGACTATCTCTGTAATAGAGGCTAAGTTTAAGGCAGTTAAGGCTGAATTTGGGAAAGATGTATCTACAAAGTATGCAGGAGTAACTAACTACATAGATTTCATAAAATCTACAGGTAGTATAAACTCAGGTAGTAGATATAGTACTTTGAATAGTAATGACCCTTTGGCTATTAAAGCCTCTATGGGAAATCTTTCTATGACAGATATTACATTCTCCCCTACACCAAGTATGTCTCCTAAAATGTCTGCAGACGAAGTAGGAGGATTCCATCACATATTCAATGGTATTCACATCTTTAAGATAGGTATTTCTAACAATAGTAAAGCTATTGGAGGGAAGACAATCTCTAGGATAGAAGTATCTAGTTATTCAGAATTATCTAATTTGTTAGATAGCTCTGAGTGCATCTATCATGTAGACGGTAACTTCAACACTGCTAAAGAAGCAGCTATATTAGCTGAAAAGGATTATTTCCTATGCTTCAAAGCAGATAAGGATAAATTTGGTGCTAGAGTAGATGCCCCTAAAAGTAATTTAAGGGATTCTAGAGCTGATTGGCAGAAAACCACTATGTATAACTCTACCATGAAACACCTTAAAGGGTATTCAGGGTATAGTGACTACAATGCGGTGATAGAATTAGAGCTAGATGATCAGTTTGGTGATATTGTAGACAATAAAACTAGACGTAAGCTTAATAAGGAAGTGTTTGCTCGTCGAGCGTACATAGATTCTGGGTACAGTGTTGAAATTAAGTACAATAACTATGAGTATAAAATATCTAATCTTCAAGAACAGATTGAAGATGAAAATAAATCTCTTAATTATGTTGTATATGCAGAAAGTTGCGACGAAGAATGGTTAAAGAAAGCCGTTACTGTAATTTCCTCTGCTGCAAACCACAGAAGCTCTAGATACTACAGTGACTTATACGATATGGACAGAAATGTACTATGTTTTAAGGTTGCAAAGAGTGTAGCTAAGGATTTCAAGAACCTAGAAGGATTTATTAACGCTAAAGATTTATTTATGGAAACTAAGAACCACGATAAGCTGACTAAATTCTGTACTGGGTATAGAATAAATCAAATGCTAGGGGAAGTTAGATTCCTAAATGATTTTGAAAAACTTCACCCTGCTTTATTCGATGCCTACAGAAACCTCTATGAATATGAGAGAAATAACACCTGGAGTGCGTGGAGTTCATCAGTTGATGATGTGATGGCAGAGATACTTAATGTACCTGGGATCGATGAAAAGGTTATAATAGACCAAGACATGGCCAAAGCTATGGAAGACACCTCAGCTTACGCAAAAGACATTCAACTACTTAACTACGTGTCGTTTAACGGCTCTGAAGTTTGGGAATGTGTGCAAGATTTCTTATCTTTAAAGGGAAAACCCTTCGGAGAAGAAGTTATAGAAGAGAAAATAGAAGAAGAAGAAACAATAACCGCTTAAAAGCAAAAATCAAAACAAATGAACTACTTAGTAGCAAAAATTACACCGACAGATGTAACAGTTATTATCAATGGTAATCACAAGAGAGTCCGAAAGGATTCTCCTGATTCCTCTGAAGTCATCGAATTGGTAAAACTACATAACGCCAGTAATGTAGCCCAAGAACGCGAAGACATCGTTGCAAAGATAGAAGAGTTATGTAACCCTGCAAAGAAAATTGAACTTAAAAGTGATGGAAGGTTCGAATTTGACGGGACATCTGCTATGTTCCTTAAAGGAACAAGTGATGCTATCCCAGAATTCTTAGCTAAGAAGTTACTTAAGTACATCGACGATAAGCTTGATGTAGAGCCTTTAGTTAACTTCTGGAAGAACGTGCTTCTTAACCCTGATAAAGGTGTTAGACAGCAGCTGTTTGGCTTCCTGGAGCACAATGGTCACCCTATAACCGACAAAGGTTATTTCTTAGCGTATAAGGCAGTACAAATAGCCCGTAAGTACGACGTAGAAACAGGTGAAGAGATTGTCAGCGTTAGTTATGACGGAGATACAGGAGAGAGAGTTGAGGAAGTATTGAATCAATCAATGTCCTTCAAACCTTATCACTCAGGTGCTCATGGAATGGTAGTTAAAGTAGGAGAACCTATCACTATGCCAAGAGAAGATTGTGACTCTGACCCTTACCAAACTTGCTCTGCAGGTTTACACGTAGGGTCTATGGATTATGTACACGATTTTGGATACCGTGACGGAGTTATCCTAGAGGTATTAGTTAGTCCTCGTAATGTTGTTGCAGTCCCTGAAGACTATAATAACACTAAAATGAGATGTTGTGAGTATTATCCAATCGCTATCACGAATGGTAATAACGAGAACATCTATCTAGAGTCTGATTACCAAGCTATTGATCACAATAACTTAGAAGCAGATTTAGAAGATTATGAAGTCTCTAAATTAGAGGTTATCAATGAGATTGAAAAAGAACTTGCAGAACGCAGAGCTATTGCTAAGGCAATAACTGCATAAACGTTGGTTGTTGGTTGATTGTTAAAAGGGAGTTGGAAGGTTTATACTTTCCAACCCCCTTTTTCTTTCTTTCCATTATCTATGAGCTTACAGAGGCTACGAAATACTCCATCTGTACGATAGCTGTATCTGCTTTTGCTTGTATAGTGTCTATAGCGGCAAAAGATACATCTGTACCATAAGCTGCACCAGACTCACTATCCATAACAGTGTTCCCTAGAATGAAGTGGTCTTTAGGCTCTACCTTAACAAAATACTCCTTTGCATTATCCTTCACTCTTAAGCTTAGGAAGTTAGATGCATCCAGGTTAGTTATCCTAAGATATTTAACCGTACCATCCTTAAAGGTTCCTGCAGCATTTGCCCCTGCAAATTTAATAACGTCAACCCAGACAGTGCCTACGTCCATTATTCTGTGGTCTACTTCGTCCACTGCTACTGTTTGAGTGTTTACAGTCCCTCTATCTGTCGCGCCTGTCCCTAAAGAGACAGCCTCTGTTACTGTGATTGTTAATGTTGCCATTTTTTATTTATTTATTTATTTACATCTTCAGTTAATGCGTAATTCAGTGAGTATATCGGAGATCCGATTGGTATAGTCTTAGACCATTTCTTCAATAATGGGTCTCCTAAGTAATTGTCTTGCGTGTGGTATTTATAAGTAGCTTTAAATGCAGTCATAAAGTCCCCTAAAGTTTTAACTAGTGGTGTAGGATTCTTAAGAATCTCCATAGCTGTTGCTGGAGATGCGTAGAACGCAATATCCTGAAGAAGTCTGTGAGTCACATTGGCCATCAGTCTATATAATCCTAAAGCTTCGTCGTCATCCTCTCCTTCTGCTAAAGCGCTTAGAAGCATTGAAGCTCCCCATAACATAATAGCAGCTTTAAGTTCAGACAAATTCTTCTTCATGTTTATATAATCTAATTCACTCATCTCTCCTTGCATAGATCCATTTGATATAGCGCTATTGAGAGTAAGTTGATTTATAAGACCTTTAACTAGGAATAAAACACTTCCTTTAGCTCCTACAGTACCGTAAGACGTCCATCTACCTTTAGTATATCTATCCAGTTGCTCGTTATAATCGTGAGCAGCCCATCTAGTATTAAACCCTTCAAGCATCCACGTTCTAAACATAAGACCTGCTCTACCTAATGTACTTTTCTTAAGAAGAATAGCTGAGTTAGGGTCATAGTTACCGTGATTAACTTTGTTCAGTTCTATTGTAGAATCTCTAAACATTGTAAACTTATTAGAAGTTGTTGCCTCTAATACGCTTGTCCACTCCTCAGCCTCTGCTGCGTACTCAGCTTTAAAGTTTCCTTTATCATCATAAGCCTCAAACAGAGTAGTACCACTTGCGTTTATTTCCGTATTTAACATCTTAGCTATAAAAGGAGCTATCTGGTTTACAAACTCTGTTCTTCTTTGTATTTCGTATGGAGACAGAGCAGATAACATGTTGAATTCAGTTCTAACCTCTTTACCGTATTGAGCATCTAGTTGTTCGAATAGTATTCCGTACTTCTTAGCTAAACGCCCAATTTTAGTTCCACCTGCTATAGAGCTTGCAGAGCTCTGCATCACCATCCAATAAGCTTTAGCTAACTGTGCTGTAGAGAAATCTTCTCCCCCAGCAGCGTGAACGTAATTAGCAATCGTACCAAATCCTACGTTATTTAGACCTGCACCTATATTCCAACCCATACCCTTTACTTGGGTGAATTTGATTAGATTATCTACAGCAACCCCCGCACTAAATTTAGTTGGGTCTATTTTTTCATACTCTGTTTCTAATTTAACTTTCTCTACGTTAAATTCACTTTGAGTAATCTCGTTGTTAGCTAGCTTTACCTCAAGGCCTTTTAGGTCTTCTTGTATCTTAGTAGCTTTTCTATTAATTACATGGTAATCCTCCTCTACATCAGTGGTGAATCCGTACAGGGAAGCGTCAATTGCATAATCAACAGCCTCTCTAGTAGTATTCAATCCACCTCTAACACTAAGGTTAGTCTTTTTATCATGAAGTTTGATTGGTTTACCTTGAGCATCTAATTGTAAGTGCTTAGCTTCTCTTAGAGCTCTCTGCAATAATAGAACTCTATCCTCAACCTCTGACTTGAACTCAAAGTTTACTGCCATAGCACCAAACATCTTCATTACCTTTTTGATGTCGTAAGATTTGTTTTCCGCATCGACCCCTTTAATCATTCTTACTGGTATACTCTTGATAGGTTTACCTGTATCTGCCTCCCTAGAACCTTCCGATACAACTAGAGGATTTAACTCTGCTCTACCCGATAAAGATACAAGCGATTTAAACTTAAACTCTTTCATGGATTCCCACGCACCTGTAAGTCCTTCGTTCTGAAGACGCTCCACGAATGCTCTTTGAGCAGCAGGGAAGAAGTTTTCAGGAAGCTGTGAAACTACATCATCAGGAAGAGTGCGCATTAAATTTTGCATCTCCTCAGTGTAGAATTCATAGAACGAATTTAAAGCAGTGTCATTCTTAATCTGTATGAACGACTTGTCATAGTAGTTAAGAGCTTTCTTAGTTGTCTTATGTGTTTTCCTAGGCGCAGTGATTAATCTGTTATGTCCAAGTTGTCTACCTCCACTTCTCTGTACACCATATCTAGCGTTAAGAGAACTTAAAGGACTGTGTTCAGCTTGCCATCTATCTAGAACTGCCTCAACTTCTTGAGAGGAAGCTCCGTCTAAATCTGCTACAATTATAGAACCGTGAGCAGACTTCTCAATCATGTATCTATCGAACTGCTTTAAAGCAGAAGCTACTAACTCCTCTCTAACATCAACTCCTAACTCTTTATCTAGTAGTGCTATATACTCCTCTCTATTCTTTGGCTTACCTTCAAGCTTTTCAGAATTCAATACAGTACTAACTTCTTCACCTTTCTCGTTCTTCCAGAATCTAATATCGATAGCTATCTCTATATTGTTCAGGTTATTCATCAGAACATTATGAGCAGTTTTTCTTTTGATTATTTGAGCCTTCTTAGCTCTATCTGTCGCCGCAGGAGTATCGTCTATCTTCTTTAATGTTTTAAAGTAGTTAGAGAATAATTTATTTCTACGTAGCCTCCAAGAGTCTGAGTATCTGTTTACAAAATATCCTGAAGGGTTACCCGCTTCATCTTTCTGCATAAACAAGTTAGGGTCAGCCATTAAAGCAGGGTGAGATTTAACCTCGTCCCAGGCAGCATCTATCTCTTCAAACAGAGCATCTATCTTAGTATCCTTAGCTCTAGCCGCTTTCTTTAACATCTTATTTATAAGCTTAACTAAAGGAGCCTTAAATTTAGTAAGATCCTGCGTATAAGCTTTAAGCATCATAAACTTCTCCTCCGCTATCTCAGTCAAATCTGACTTACTTAAAGAGTATATAGGCATAGAGGTGTTTATCTCTGCTGCGATACCTTCAAGAAGCTTATCTAGTATCCTAGCTTTCAAACTAGAAGACCTTCTACTTAAATCTAATAAGGCTCTATTCCAAACGTTAGTGTCATTTAAATCCGAAGGGTCTAAATACTCGCTTGTTATGTCGTAGTTGTAAGAATCCACAATGTTAAGCGCTTCTTGTATTTCTACATTAGTAGCAGTCTTGTTGGACAGGACTCCCTTAACCCAAGCAAGCTGTACGGTAGCTACCGCCTGTAAACCTCCTAAGTTCTTATTATCTTTTAAAGACTTACGTTGTCTAGCATAACTAGATAAACGTTCTCTAATACGTTGACCTTCAGCTTCCGTTAAGTTCTTCTGAGTCAATTTAGATTTCAGTCTATTTATACGCTCAGTATTACTTTCTATAAACTTCTGTGCTGTATCTATAGTCTTAATAACTGCAGGGGAAAAGTGCTCTGAGTTTTTACTCTGAGTATCCTTAGCCACTGTTTTTGTTATAGCTTCTTTAACCTGATCCGCAGTGTATGCCCCCTTAGTTACGAGTGCATTTGCTGCAGCCCTGTGAAGGTTGACTCCCATGTGGGTGGTATCAAAAGTACCGTCCTCTTGGATAACCCCCATAGCAACTGTTGCAGATGCTTGGGCTGATTTGGCTGTTACTTTAGCTTTCTGTAAGCTTTCAGAGTTCACACTTCTAAGTATTACATCGATAGCTTCCACTAGGGCACTATCTTGATTGATTTTAACACCTAAAGCTTCACCTAGAGACTGCATGAATCTAAATATAGCAGCTTTTAATTGGCCCCATATAGTTTTATTACCTCTCTGCTCATTTAAGAACAACTGCACTTTCTTGGAAGTCATTGCATGAGTCATAAACTCATGAGGACTAGAGAATGCGTACTCTAAAAGAGCATAATCAAGACTGTCTTTATCTACTTCACCAGACCTTACTTTCTCTGCTAGAAGTTTCTTTGAAGCTGCTTTTAACCTGTTAAGTACAGTATAAAGCTCGCTACCTTTGTTCTCAACCTCTTTAGATAAGAACCCGTGCAGGAATTCATGAAGTATAACTTCTTCCGCCGTCTCTGGTTTAGAAAGTAAATCGCTGTTAAGTTTAACCGTACCGTCAGTGTAAGCTCCTCTAATGGTTATTACTTTACCATTCTTAGTACTTGTCTTAGCTTCTATAACCTTCATTATATCAGCCCCAACTGTGTCAAAGTTCTTTTTAAGGATACTTGCGAACACTCTATACGCCACGTTCGAAGATTCTTTCGATACTTTATCTAAAAGGTTTCTAGCACCTTCTCTATCTAGAGACATACCCTCTCTGATTCCGTAAGGAGTTGCCTCATCTGGTGTAGCCACTTCAACTTTAGCTACAGGCAGCTCAGGTAAACCTAAGATACGAACACTCTCAGCATAAGATGCAGTAGGTACTTCGTTTTCAGCAAACACAGTTCCTATCTCCTCACCATTAACACCTGAGTACTCTGATATTCTAGCCTTATTTGTGAACTTACCTTTTAACGGTATACGGTTGAATATAATCCCTCCGCTTTCAGTTCTATAGGGAGATTTTTCAAATAATTGAGTTCTACTTCCTGATTTTATTGCTAAAAACGGTCTGTAAACTTCAACTCCATTGTTTTCGTATGTATACTTAAAATAAGGAAGACTAGCAGCTCCTACAGGCTTTAAAACTACCTGGTAAAGTTGGTTCTTTCCGTTAAAGTTTACTTTAGAGTCTGCTAAAGACTCCTCTAAGAATTGGCTAACTACTAAATCTTTGTCCTGCAACACTGTTGCATTCTTAGGATTGTGCTGTAACCATTCTTTAGTTGCAACGTAAGTATTAAAAGTACCCTCAGTAGAAGATATTCTACGCTGCTCCCCTCTAAGTGCAGAATAAAAGCCTGTCTTCTCTAAGTAAGCAGCAGGTATAAACTGAACAAAACTTCTCGCATTCTTATGGCCTCCCATAACGTACGCGTACTTAACTATACGCTCGAATAAAGCTCTGTGTCCTTGTACGTCTGATTGGTATAGCGCAACTAAATCGTTGTGCATCTGATCTTTTACATCTTCTTGCTTAGAAGCAGTGTAACTTAAAGTGTTAGGTACAGTAAGACTACTCTTGATTACTGGTAGTAATCTTTGTATGAATAGATTTCTTTGTCCCCACTCTGTTTTCTGTAACTCCTGAACCTCTGCTGATATAGAATTCTCTTCTGAGAATAACAACTCAGCTCTAGTTTCTTCTAAGTTAATGTCAAACGTGCTCTCAAAAGCAGTGGCATAACCTTTTTCTAACATAGCCGTGAATAGAGCTTCTCTAATATAAGGAGAAACATCATCATTACCTGTCCACTCTCTGTACATGCTCAACATACCTTTATGAGAAGCTACATCAAAAGGAAGTGCTTGTCCGAACGCCTTGTAAGCAGACCTTAAACTTTCATATAGAGTCTCAAACTGAGTACCCGCTAAAGCTTCAGTCACACCTATAAGCCCTTTCAAGTCTCCGTTAAATACAGTTTCCATATTCTCCAACACTCTCTGAGCATCGAATATAGTACTACCTAGCCCTTTAGTTCTCGGAGACATAATAGCTCTTTGTAACTTCTTAACTGGATCTCCTTTTACTTGAAGGTCTCTAAAAGCAGCTAGGATATACTTCTGATTTTCATAGTATACATCATTCTTCTCTGCCCCGAATTGCTCTTTAAGCGCTTCAGAAGTAAAAGTAACATACTCCCCATTCTCATCTAATCTGTATTCGTATATACCTATACTTGTATGGTCTAACTCTTGTACTCCGCCGTGAATCTTAGCATTAAGCTCGTTCATTACAGCGTTAAAAGACTTATCTCTTATCTGGTCATACCCTAGGTATCCACCTTCAGCTCCAGAAGAGTAGTAGTCAAACTTATCGTTATACATTTCTATAGCTTCCTGTCTTAGGAAGTAGATAACCTGATCCATAGGAACAGCGTGGCCATGAACATCTTTATACTGAAGAGCAAATAAGGCTACATCTATGGTAGCGTCATTAATACCCGCTCTATCTAATACTTGTTCATTCGCATTATCTACTGCAGCATTCTGAACACTACGGTTATTATACGAAGAAGTTCTTTCTGTTGTAATATCTATACCAACAGACTTCCCAACACTAGAAATGTTGTCTAGTTCAATTTTACCTTCAGAAGTCTCAAAGAATATAAACGGTCTAGGGTTACCTTCCCCATCAGGAGCTACCTTTATACCCCTATCTTGAACAGATGCGTATAAAGTTGCAGCTAAAGATGCAGGAGCGATAAGATTCTTACCTGTTCTTTGTGATAAATTGTGTGCAATATTGGTGTTTACGTACGACGGGGAATCTATCTGATTAGAAACTCCTTTAAGTTCGTCCACAATATCTGCAGCCTCTCTAATGTCCGTATTATCTAATGGTTCTGTAGACGACACATATTCAGCGTCGAATATAAGCTCTTTAAGTACCTCAAAATATTGGTCTTGAAGGCTCTCTAACTCACTAAGGTCAGTTTTCTTCTCAATTCTACCTCCAGCAGTAACGATATACTGCTTTCTATACGTGTATAGAACATCAATATCAAAATCACTACCCATCTGAGCAAGCATCTCGTCAGGTATAATAGCTGTAGCAACAGAAGTTGAAGGTAAGAACCCTACAACCTCTAAGGCCATAACCGAAGACTTACCTTGACCTGGTACACGGTACCCAATCATTTGCAACAATTCCCTAGGTACAGTATCTAATTTCAGATACCTCTTACCATTACGAACTCTAGTATATTTTCTGTTTGTTAGGTCTATATCTATATTCCCTAACTTAAAGTGAGGCTTAACAAGTATTTGGCCAGGAAGAACCTCTCCACCAGCTGTAACTCTTGGACCTTGAAGACCTTTAGTCTCATCAAATCCGTTATTAGAATCTTGAGGATCTACATATGTTATTACATTGTTAGCTCCCTTCTTATTCTCTAATGTTGCTGAATACTCAGACCACGTCATTCCCCCTTTAGCTCTAAAACCTGCTCCAGACGCCTGGATATAACCATACCCTGGAAGTTTTATGTTAGCCACCTCTTTTCTAATTAAAGAAAGGACTAAGGCTTCTATGTTCGTTCTAGCATTGTTAAACATTAACGGAGACTTGAACTGCATCTCTTCCCCTATAAGCCCCTTAAGAGTTCTCTCTATTATGTTAGACGCTACGGTATCTTCTACAGATAATTCTCTAATATCCTTCTTAGCCCAACCTCTAGATACAGCTTCTGCCTTAAGGAAGTCAGATATTTTGCCCATATCTATGTTAGAGACATTACCTGCTGCATCAGCAGTAATACCCATACGACCAAATAAGGTTTTTAAACCTAATTTGTAGAACTGCGAAACAATTGCTTCCTTCTGTGTTCTTAATTCACTAACTTTTTTACCTGACGATAACGTAACATTACCCATATCATCAAATACCAATACATCTAACTGAGTAGATTGAGATACCTTGTCTTTATTTACAGGCTTCTCTTGTTGCCATCCTAAACCTTTTCTAGATACAGGTCTTATTGACTTGGTGGTTGTAATATTAGCCTCTATCTCCTCTGAAGATAAGAATTCCCCTTTAGAGTCATATATAGTAGCTACATTGACAGCACCAGTTTTATCTGAAGACGTGTGCCCTAAACGTTCAATACCTAGATTCTCCATAGCAACCCTTAAGTTGTCTATATCGTGCCCAACAGTTTCAGCTGGCCATAACCATCTTGTGGATGACTTTCTGAATACCTTATTGTTACTATCTTGTCCTTCTTGAATATCGTTAGTTACGTGAGAAGGTTTATCTGTAACAAATACATCCTTAACTCTCGCGTACTCCGCATCAGTTAGAATATCAGCTAAATAATACTCGTTTAAAAGATTGTTTTTATCTTCAATCGCTTCTGTGATTGCGTCCTTTATCTTATTTTTTATAGCTGAGGGTAGTTTACCGTGAACACCTTTCATTTCCAGTGCCTCCAGTATGGTACCATACTCCTGGCCATCTGTTCTCTCTACATCTCTACCGTCTATAGTTACCTCACTATCAAAAGCAGTTACGATGTTTACGGTCTTACTTGTATATTCAGGAGAAGTGGAAGGAGATAGTAAATCCGCCTTACGTTTCTCATAGTTATTTAATGTGCTTTTTACAGTAGCCTGTAAATTAAAGGGCCCTTTATTTTTCTTATACGCGTGTGCAGGGTCATTACCAAACAGAATCATTTGCTCGTTATTAGAAATAACGTAGTTAAGCTCTCTGTCCGCTAAAGCAGCTGCCATTAAATCTGCAGGGTTCTTAGTATCTATCTTAGACTCCTTTTTAACAAGCTCCTTGTATTTACCATCTATGTACGACGTGCTTATATTAAGGTCCGTAACAATGTCAATACTTTTCTGGATCTCAGCTAAGATACTTTCCTTAACTTTTGCAGTTATATGTGTTTTAATATCTTCTTTATCAACTCCTATTTTAAGTTCAGTACCGCCTTCTTCCCAGATAGCGTCTTCTTCACCGTTGTAAGAATTCAGGTAATCGAATCTGTAGAAGTATTTAGCACCTTCTTCATAGGCCCCTCTATCTACACCTTCTCTAGTTTTGTGATTATGAATTCTATCATACTCACCCATAGCGTACTCAACAATATCGTTAAGTATCTTGTCACCTATATTTACAACTTTACCATCTTTGATAGTAGTCTGGCTTAAAGCGGTCTCTCCATCAATGTTTTTCCATTTAGAAGCTTTAAGTAACGGTGTGATGTCCTTATCCCCTATAGTTAAAGGGAAGAAATATGCTACCTCTCCGCCTTGGTTAGTGAATAAGTTTAAAGAAGTCACTTGCTGCATGAACTTACCTTGATTCTTACGCTCTGCAGGTTTAACCCCAGAGTTAATCATCTTCGTAGCATCCAACATTGCTATCTCTAGAACGAACTTCTTATTAGCTTCTAATAATTTATGGCCCCACGAAGAACCTCTAGTAAAGGATAAACCTAACAACTGGTCTAAAGAATTCTCTCCTCTAGGGTTGCTTTTGTATTCCTCTAAAAGCCTTTGCATACCAAACTCATTCTGGTAAGGGTATATACTCTTACCATCTGCTCCACGGAAATTGTTACCAAAGATAACCCCGTTATAATCTACAGTCAGCCTAGCTAATCCTCTAACACTTTTCTCTACATTCTTCCCCTCTATAGGGTTATTCATATAGAATAAGCCTTTATTCTCATGCTCTGATTTAGTGTTCTCTGCAAGTTCTCTTATCGCCGCTTCGTGCTCAGGGTTTACATCTAATTCCCCTGCTAAGAATTGGTTAGATCCCGCCAACAGCTCGTGCTCAAAAGCATTGAAAATGTAAGCCATAAACCCAGTACGAGACTTTACAGATAAAGCTGCTTCCCAATGAGATGTACCATTTGTGTACGCAGACAAAGCCTTCCCTCCTTGGGATATATGTCTAAGTCCTCCCATAGGAACTTCCATTCCTAGTTCTCTTAAAACTCCTTGCAATTGCGCTAGGAATTTATCTGAGGTAATGTTAAGGTTTTTATCTTTTCTGTTATCTACAGCAATTGCTAGATGTGCTGCATACCTAGCTTTAACTTGATTTATCTTGGTATTACTAATGACAGTCTCACCTTTAAGTGTTTTAGTCATCTCACCAGCCTTCAATGCGTTAAGCCATTTCTCTAGTACATTTGAAATTGTACCATAGTTATCTGCATTAAGCACTTTTGTTTTAGTAGGGTTAGAAGAATCTATCAATACTTGAACAAAATTAAGCTTAGTCCCTGACATTGCTATCATGAACTTACTCTGTAAATCTAAAGGAAGTCCTTTTATCTTTCCAACTATGTCCTTATATAAAGGATTAGGGGATGCATTTAGCACTTCTTGTAACTTCTCGTTTAACCCTCCTGGAACGTTAGTCATTAAAGACTTCAATGTATCGTATACATCTTGGTAGTTAATACCAACTGACATTCCTGCCCAGTTTTTACTTCTTGGGTCACTAAGAGAAGATAAGAACAACTTCACTTCTGCTGCTGCAGTTTTCTTTCTATCAGCTTTATAAAATTCTGAATCGTAAGCGTCTTGAGTAAGATCCTCTGAGCTGTCAAGTAAGTTATTAAATTCTATCGCGCTTAATCCTTCTGAGGTAAACCCTTCCTTTGTAGGAACAATATCTAAAGCTTTTAATTTCTCTAGAATTATACCTTCAATAGTAACATTACCTTCAGATCTACTAAATCCTTTTAAAATAGCTTCGTACGCTAAGAGCTTCTTAGAGCCTTTCTTTTTGTATCCTGCTACCTGTTTAGCTATATGAGCTTTAAGGGCCGTAGATATAGCAGAGAAAGATATTCCTGCAGTCATCATACGTGCATATTGATGGAATATACCTTGAATGAATTGATCTTGAAGTTCAGCACTCATTTGAGTACCATCAATAAGGTCTTCTGTAAGTTCTGCAGTAAGTGCATCACTTATTAGAGACTCTTCTTCGGTCTTTTCTGATACACCTTCGATAGCTGGAGAGAAGAATTCAATCTCTGCTTCTCCTGCTGTAGCGTCCTCAGCATTTTCTATTTCCTCCAGAAAGTCCATACCAACCAAAACCAAAGGCTGTGTCATGTATATGTACTCTGTTGTACCGTCTGTATGCTCTATTTTGTTAGAGCCATTTATATCTGTAGTTAATCCGTTACCTTTGTAAGAATTGTACGACGGGTATGTAGTAGTTGCTGGCTCTCCTTGAGGAGTTAGTACAGCTGACCCATCTGCATTTAAAGGTACATCCGTGAAAGTT
>Ga0308016_10000831_pt1 | contig 15476 bp, 5 predicted proteins | sample Neamet233_FD_203129 | JGI IMG/M metagenome (GOLD analysis project Ga0308016, IMG submission 203129) | Marine microbial communities from water near the shore, Antarctic Ocean - #233 | ecosystem: Environmental > Aquatic > Marine > Unclassified | place: Southern Ocean | collected 2014-07-28
GCAAATGATGCAAAACGGTTTAACCATCGGTTGAGCAGGCCGAGGGTATGAACAAGATGCTGACAAGCAAGAGAAGCGTAAATAGCATGCTTATCCCATTGATTCTTGTTGGCGTAATGATCGGTGCTCTTGCACCTCTTGCAATGTTCTCCAATGCCGATGCAAATGATACAGTAGTGGCATTAGAACCTAAATCTGAAGTTTCTAATGTAGTCGGTTCGGTTGAATCTTACGACTTGTATCTAGATGAGCCGGTATCTGAAAATGGAGGCGATGGTTCAATTTCTACTTCTGAACCTGACGGAGCCCAGCAACAAGAGAGTGCGTTGGGGGGTCTAGAATTCCGTAGCGGAGAAATGATTAGTGACTTGCAAGTGTTTGGAGTTGGAACTCAAAACACTGTACAGTTGTCCATCTATTTACAATTTCAAGGTAGTGAAGGTTCAACTGCAGATGTAACCTATTCATTGGAGGCGGGTGATTCTGACATTGCCTCATATACTGAAACTCTAGACGACCCATGTACAAGTGGAAATGGTTTTCCGGGTTCTTCTTCTTGCACTTATACCATGAACTTTGTATCTTTTGATATTCCCGAATCGGGTTTTACGGTTCCTAATGGCAAGCAATTGAAACTGCGCGTTGATGCTCAAGCAACTTGTGAAGGTAGTGGCGGAATCGGTCAAGGTGGAGATTGTGATGTTTCAATCCAATTTGGTGATTTTGACCAAACTGAAACCACTTCGAAACTTGAAATAAAAGCAAATGCATTATCTGGTTCAGCTGTGAAGGTTCACAGTTGCCAAGCCGATTATGGATGTGGCTGGAGCGATAATGAAAAAATAGAATGGTCTCCAAACCATCGCCCTGAGTTTAGGGAAATGCATTTTTCAATTGATGTAAGAGATGCATTTGGAAGAGACGATATCCAAGGTGTAAACTTGGTAATGAGTACTCCAAATGGTGCAACTTCTGTATTTGATAAGACCTTTGGCGAAGATGATTTAAGATTAGATAATAATGGACTAGTAGGTAATTTCACAATGATCTATGAAGCAGGGATGGCTGCAGGGGATTATCCGCTGTATCTTGAAATAAGCGATGTGCAAGGCCATAATGTGGTTTTCAATCACGAAGGCATCACATTGGTGGAGCATGATGTATTCCTCAGTTTGCCGATGGGTCAACCGGATGTAGTCCTCATTGCCCCAGGTCAAACTTCATCTGTTCAATTTTTACTTGAGCATACAGGTTCATCAGAATCTACTATTGAAATTCAAATGGATTTGGCATTTCCAGGATTGCCTTCTACTTGGTCAGAACCAATATGGGATCAACCTGGCGGCTATACCTTGGGTAGCGGTGGAGCATCGGTCATTCCGATTCTCCAAATAGATGTTCCAGATGGTGATTTGTCTAGCGCTCCTGATAGATTGAAGATAGAGGCAAGAGCATATGCACAAAATGATGAAGGGCAAACAGTTGAAGTTGCAATAAAAACACTGTACTTAGAAGTTGAAGAGGTCGGCGTGTTCTCAGCACCTAGAATCTCAATTTTCGAAGATGTAGAGCATCAAAGGCAAATTGCAGATTCAACAAGGCCAGAGGCATATGACGAATCTATCTCGCACTATGTTGATGAGAGTGAAACTGGAATGTTCTTCATCGATGTATTTAATTCTGGATTTGATAATGATTACTTCCGCATTAGAGTAGTTGATTTACCTGATGCTTGGCAATACCGTCTATACGATAATGAATCTGGTTTAGAATTGGCAGAGGAAGGAATTCATTCATTGACGCCTGAGATTGGATCACACCAAATAATGATTGTAAGGATGGAAGTATACCCTCCAAGTGATAGGGATTCCCAAGATATTGGATTGATTCGTATGACTATTAGCAGTTCAGGTGAGGCTGACTTAGAGACTGAAGTCGGATTTACAGTGCATCGCACATTTGGAGTTCTTGTGGAAGTTATTGCTGATAGTGATAGCGGTACTTTGGCGCACGTAGGTCCAGTAGCACCTGATGCAAGTATGTGGTTCAACTTACGTATCACCGACTCAAGTGACAGCGGGGGCTCACAAACAACATGGAGAATAATTAAACCAGATTCATTGTCTAGAAACACAGATACTAACCCTAATTATGCTAATTGGGATTATTCCATTTCCAATGGTTCAAACAGTGACATAGTTGTAGTAACTCTTGTACAAGATGAATATGTGGATTTGAAATTAGACATCGGTTTACTATCTGAGGTAGAAGCTGGAAACCATACCATCTACACCCGTATTATAGAAGAAGGAGTAGATGCTGAAACCGCAAGATACTTCGATTTACCTGTGGTTATTGAAGTCCAGAAAGATGTTCGTGCAGGTCGCCTTGTAGTCACACTAAAAAGTGAAGAAACACGCTTTTCACCCGATGAAACAAAGAATATTGAATTTAAAATAGATAATCAAAACAATGTTGCTCTTGATGTGGTCATCACTCTGGATGAGCCTACTGATTGGGAAGGGGTAATTAGAGCCTCATCCGATCAAGCAGGAGGCCCATTCATTATCCTACGCCTACCTGCATATTCTATTCGTGATTTCTCAGTGGAGATTACATCCCCATCTCAATTGAAGAATAGTGGGGAAGTGTCATTTTCACTGACGATGACTCCTATGGATGAAAATTCACCATATGATGGAAATTATACTCAAATCAAGAACGTTGTGTTTATGACTGAATGTAGTGGGGTCTCTTGTATGTTCAATGAGATAATCAACCCTGAGCCTTCAACATTAGCTATCATTGTGGTAATAATCCTTCTAGGACTATACAGTTTCTATAACAAGGCAAAGTTATCTGGCGAGACAAAAGAATATGAATTTGAGGTGGATATTGAAGTTGAAACTACCGAGGAGACCTTGGAAGAAGAAGTGCAAATTGAAATCGAAGAAGATGATGATTTAGAGTTACTCGACGAGTTAGAAGATCTCTAAGCAACATTTCTAATGAAACATTGACCACTTTTTGTCAATCTGGCCAATCCGGTCTCAGTCTATCGTTTTGCTATATGCTGATGCCATCTCTAAATGAGCAATGTATGAACAGCGTACCATTCCCCTTATGAGGTAAAAGAACAACCCGAGGTTAGTGAAAACTATGCGCAAGTATTCCCCCCCCGCTTTGGCGCGCCCAGGATTGCAGATTTTGAAGCATCGCGATGCTGTCAAATCACTCTCATTAGTTATGCTAATGCTGCTATCTATATTCGCAACAATTGATTTTTATTCTTACAGTGCTTTAGCAGCATCAGACCAAGATGGTGATGGTTTAACATACGGTCTTGAATATTTGATGAGGACTCAACCGAATGACCCAGATTCAGATAATGACGGTCTACCGGATGGATGGGAATGGCAATATGGATTGAATCCATTGTCAAGTCAAGGAATTGATGGAGCCACAGGTGACCCCGATGGCGATAGTATGACCAATTTGATGGAATACAACTACCTAATCCCTACTGGTTGGGATTCAACTACTACTGCAAATGTACTCGATAAAGGTGTTTGGTGGAATGGTACAGTTCCAGTAAATAACTGGGATGAAGAAAACGCAATGCAATACACAAGAGTTGCTTGTGGAGGCAGCGGTACTGATGGAACCGGTTCTATAATTTTGTGCGATGAAGATCCTGTTGGAAATATTTGTGCGAATGGATTTGATGATGATAAAGATGGATTCGTTGATTCAGCCGACTCAGATAATGATGGTGACCTTGATTGTTCAAGCAACGATGATGATGGAGATGGAATCGCTGATGAAGACGTTGCTGGCTGGGATACCGATGGCGATGGAATGCCGGATGGTTGGGAAGCAGCAAACGGTTTGAATGCCACACAATCATCTAACCTGGATGGGGCAAATGGTGACCCTGATGGCGATGGACTAAACAATTTAATGGAATATGCTAATCCTTCTTGGACTACTATGTGCGGCGCATCACCTTGTTTCCGTAATGGTCCAGATGGTATAGTGACTGAAACAGTTTCACCTTGTAACCCTTCTCAAGGAATCGGACCTGGTGCCTGTGCAACTCTAACAGCAGAGGTCGATGGAATCATGTCTACCAATCCACAAAAAGCAGATACTGATGGAGATGGACTAAACGATTCTTACGAGGCACTGACGCTATTGACAGATCCTACTTCTGCTGATACCGATGGCGATGGAATCAGCGATGGAGTCGAAATCAATGGTGCTTATGGAAATCCACCTCAAGCAAGTGACCCGAGAGATAACAATACTGACGACGATGCATTTGATGATGGCGAAGAAGATTTGAACTCTAATGGTATAATGGATGCTGGAGAAACCGATCCAACTCGTCGTGAAGATTCAGGCGATGCAGATAACGATGGAATTCAAAATTGGGAAGAAAACCTTTCTTGTACTACTTGGGATATTGCAGATACTGATTTCGGAGGAATAAATGATGGTGAGGAAAGAAATGTTTCTCACGGAACAGATCCTTGTGATTCACTTATAGATTATTCAACCGCGCTTGTTTCATGGAATAGTGGGACAAGTCAACTAACAGTCAATGATGGCTCAGGATTCAGCTCTTCGGGGGGTGTCGGATGGTATAATGCCTCAGGAACGACTAGTTCATTCGCCTATGCGGCAGTTGTCAACGATGTAATTCAAGGGGTCTCGGTAGGACCAGGTTCCGGTGTGACAACCATAGAGAACAGAAATGGTTCTTTCTGCCATTATAGTGCAACACAAGCGGGAACAATACTAACAACTCACAATTATTGTGATGATGACTACACCGATTCAGATGGAGATGGATTGGCTGACTGGCAAGAGTTACTTGCAACATTTGGCTGGTTTTCAAATCCTTCATTATCCGATACTGATGGTGACGGAGTCAATGATTTTGATGAGGTCCGAAGAGATGGGACAGATCCAACAGAAGCTTGTTCCAATCTGCTAGATGACGACCTTGATGGTCTAAACAATTACTTTGAAGTCACTACTGGTTGTGAATTATCTTGGATCGGTATTTCAAACGGCTCACAAGATGTTTGGATTACAGATATTTCTAATTCAGATACCGATGGTGGTGGCGTTGATGACAATTCGGAATACTTTGATGGTACAAATCCAGAAAACGACCCAAGTGATGATCTACTAGCTGATGATTTTGATGGTGATGGAGTTCCAGATGCAATAGAAAACCAAACTGGAACCGATTGGACCAATCCGGATACAGATGGTGGAGGGATGCTAGATGGAGATGAATGTCCAATACAATTTTGGTTTGTAAATTGTGTAGGAGCGCCATTCAATCCATGGGACCCTACTGATGATACAATTTCAAACGAAGTGGTGTTTTGGGCAAATAACACAACAGGTGCTGTAGATGTTTTCATGATGCACCGATGGAGGCAAACCACTAACGATTTCTATACAGGTACGTCATATGCCCACCTAGGAACGGTTCATCCAAGTTCACTTGCCATTGTACCTACTACTAACAAAACCGATCTCGGTGACTTAGCCTTTGCAAATGATACGATTCTATGGACAATTCAAATGAATAATCCAATAATGAATGGAGCAGTGCCAATGCCCGATTCATGGACTGAACTTTCATTCTGGGCTGATGCTATTGCCTCTTTAGATGTGTCAAATGACACCTATTTGGTTACAGTTAATCCTGGTCCAATCAGTGAATTATGGGTCAATAATTCAGAGTATTACTTTGATTGGGATAATAATTCGGCATCCTCAATTGCCAGTCCAGGGTTTGCCTATGAATTAGCACTAGACTCGAGTTTCCAAGACCTAACTCATATGAATTCTGGTGTGTTCAATATTACAAATGCTGTAATTAATGATGCAGGAGCAACGGATGCTTATTCTAAGGCATCCGCAATTTCAGATTTCTTAATCAATGGTAACTCAACTACCGAATTCAAAAGAAACTACAATGGTTCAGGTGCTCCAAGCGAAGAGGATCTGACAAATATTCTAGTTGGAGAGGTATTAGAAGGAACCTGCGCTGAATTCTCTGCAGCCTTTGTTACGATGGCTCGTTTGGCAGGATTGCCTGCGCGATATGTAACCGGCTATGTCGGTGGTTCTTGGACTGGGAGTGGCTATGAAGTCTATTCAGAACACCGTTCAACATGGGGTGAAGTAAAACTCCAACAAAATTCAGCAAATGGCAATCTAGACATGGGATGGGTTGCATTTGATGCCTGTCCAGCAGCGGAAGTGATTGAAATCGTTAATCAAACAGCGAGCCCATTGACCTGGGATAGAGATGGGCAAACGAATATCAGTGTTTCAGGGCAACTTCGGTTTGTAGAAAATGGTACTCCACTTTCCGAAATCCAACTACTTGGTTATCTCGTCCCTCTTGATGAAGCGGACCAAGTTCCTGGTGCTGGCGGCAATCCAGACCGGATATTTGCATCTACTGTCAGCTCGGCAGATGGTAATTTCACCATGGTTGGTATTCCTGCGGAAGCGATTCGACCAGGTATACACCGGCTTGTAGTGGAACATTTCCAAAGCGGATATGTTTCTCACGACGGCATAGTCTTGGAAATGTATGTAAATGTCACAGATGATTCTATGATCAATCATACTAGCCCACAAACAATAGATTCACCAGTTGTGGGTGCTGGAGCGACAACTATCATTCAAGGATTACTTTCATTAGAAAATCTACCAACTACTTGGAATGGTGAAATTGAAAATCAAACCGTTTGGTTAGAATTCACTTCTTCAGTTAGCGGAATAACAAATCTCAGCGGAGACGTAGGTCCTGGCGGCGTTTGGAGCATTGTCGTTGATTTAGACCCGTTGGAATTCAAGACTAATATTTCTGCGACACTTGGTTACTCTGGTTGGACGGATAATTCTGTGACAACATTCACTCCCCCTCAATTCCATTTACGTCCATCTACACATACAATTACTTTAGATATTCGCGATGCGCCTAATCTAACTGCAACTGCAGAAGGCCCGTTAGCAAATAACAGTGTATTTGTACTGGGCGATGATATTTTCATAAACGGTTCTACGATGAGTATTGGAGCGACTCCAGTTGCTATGCTCGGGAATTTATCTCTTTCGATACGTCAAAATAATTCAGGTATGGAATGGCTTGAAGTTTTCAACTTTACAGTCAATGGTTCCTTCACAATTTCACACTTACTTGTTGCAGGAGATACTCCTGTTGCTGCGGGTGAAATAGAAATCCAATTACGTTTCTTCCCAGATGTTCTATTAGCAACCGATGATGCAAATGTTTCAGTAAACGTTCCATATTGGTTACAAGGGACTCTTGATTTCTCTATTGAAGCAATGCCGCAGATGCGTGGTACGGCAACAACTGTGCGCGTTCAAATAGAGGATCATAGGGGCGTAATACAAGGATTTGAAACGATTGGAGATTATGATTTCTACTTTGATGGCAACTGGGTAAATACTACTTCAGACCCAGGTTCTACTGTGATTGCTCTAAGTTGGAATTTGAATTCTAGCAAGATTGCATACGATTATTTACTGGATATTTCCTTTAACGGTTCACAATATTTCCAACCTTCTATTGGAGTCGGTACACTGAGGACACAGGCAGAAGTTGGATGGAATATTAGTGTCGGACAAGATTGGAACCATTTGGGAACTACTACCTACATTTACGGTGACATCTTTGACCCAGTCCACCTAACTCCAATTACTGGCAATGATTCAATTCTTGCAATTCTGATGCAATTGCCGGATGGCAATATGATCGATATTTCCCAAGGGATGCTCAATAATTCCACAGGAACTTTCAACCTTTCAGTTACAATGCCAATTAATCACCCAAGCGATGCATATGATTTCAGTTTAGCAATGGACTTTGACTCAGTTGCACAAGTCGGAGGGGCGTTCTACCAATTGCTTGATCTAAATCCTCCATCGGACCCTCCTCAGCCGCCAAATCTACCATCTGTCTTGGTGGGTATTCAATCGGAGTTCGTTGTACAGTCAGAACGTTCTAAGTTAATTGTAGAGATGAATGAATCGGTTTTCTTTAACGCTTCAATTTTTGATGTTGCCGATATGTCTAATGTTAGTGATGCAACGGTTGAGTTTATCTTTGATTATGGCAATACTAATATTACCATTGGAAATCTGGTTTCTGATAGCTTTGGTAATGTGAGTTTGACATGGTCTCCTGTAGGCATTAGCCCAGGATTCTATGATCTGCGAATGGTAGTCTATGATGACTTGACAGATGGACTAAGCCAAGGTAACTCAAGGCGCCACGGTAATGAAACCATAGTCAATGTTACAGTTCAAGTAAACAGCGACTTCAGAATTGATAGTATCCCAAGCACCGTTACAGCTGGAATTAATTTCAATGTCTTAGGACAAGTACTCGATGCAGATAATAGCAGCAGGCCATTGATTAGTGGTGTTGCTTTGACAGTATTCTGGTTAGAGAATCCAAATGAAACGCTGATAGAAGGGTATATCACTTCATCAAATGGGACATTTAATATTTCAATTCCTACTGATACATTGAACAATGGAACGGTTAGAGGATTGAAAACGTTGGTAATCAGCGTGGTTGAAGGTTCCTCTCCATTCTATCTTACAGCATCAACACAGAATGGAATCCTGGTCATGGGTGTTTCACGATTTGAGAATTTACAACCACTTAACCCAATTATCATCAACCGTGGTGATCGTGTTAACATTACTTCTAAGTTAGTTGAATCTTCTAATATGTGGCAACCTCTTGCTGGATATGATGTGGCAATAGAATTCCATGAGACATGGTTAGCACCGACTATTACTGATGGTGAAGGCTTTGCCAACTTTACTCATGTAATACCTACAAGCCATCCACTCGGTTTGATTTCGGTTAACATCGTATTCAATGGTTCAAGTGATTTATTATCCACTAACGCTAATTTGTCTACTATCACAATTAGAGCCGCTACAATCTTGGTCGTCGATACAATCTCGGCTAATCCAGTAGCAGGACAATCATTTGATGTCTCTGGTAGAGTCGTTTCTGATAACGGAAGTGGCTTAGAACAAAGAGATGGCACAGATTTACTGGCCAATATCCTGTTCACATTAGATGGTAATCCAACAGAATTTACAGTCGCAAATGGATCTGTGATGACCGGTGGATTCTGGAATGCAACAATCACCTTAAGCCAAACATTCATGGCAGGAAATCACGTCGTGGAAGCATCGTATGTTCCTAATGTTAATTTCTACATAGGCTCTGTTGACAATACCACCTTTGATAGCCGTGGATATACAACATTGGTATTCATCAAGCCATCAACCGATGGTCTTGGACAACCTTCTCTAAACGATAGAGTAAACCGTGGCGATAATGTTTCGTTACAAATCCTATTAAGAGACAATACTGGTGAAAACGTTCCTCAACAAGCGATAACAGTCGAGATAGTTGGTACTAGTATCAGTGCGGTATTCACTACTGCAGAGAATGGTACTGCACTTGGAACCTTGAATGTTCCAAGCAACCTATCAGTTGGCCCTGCAGACCTTAGAGTTACATTTAGTGGAATTGCTGGAACGACTGGATTATTGGGTAGCAATGCGACAACACAATTTGTAGTATTGGCTGAAACCAATTTGGAGATAACGGAAAACCCTAGTACGCTTACGGCTGGTGACACATTCACAGTAAATGGTACACTACTAGATGACCTTGGATTACCACTCTATATCAATGGAGTTGAATCCTTAGCTATCGTCCATCTTTTGGTTGATGGTGTTCCGGTATCAAGTGTCGAAACCGATGCAATGAGTGGAGCATTCTCTTTGAGTTGGGTCTTGCCTGAAGATACAAGTGCAGGAGCACATCAAATCGAAGTACGCTTTACCGGTGGTAGAGATTGGGTCGATCCAATTGGAGTAGGTGATCCTGCGAACCCAGATTACTATCATCCAAGCAGTGACATTGTAGAATTCAATGTCAGTGTTCCAACTAAGATTCTACTGATTACTCCAACAGGTGATGTTGACCGAGAAGACAGTATGACTATCCAAGGAAGATTACTAGATCTTGTTGATGCACCTCTTTCCAATATGACAATAGAGATTTGGCTTGATGGAAACTGGTTGACAAATGTCACCACTGATGTTGATGGAATGTTCACAGCAGTGCACGCAGTTCCAGCAGATGCCAATTTAGGTCCATTATCACTTGAAACTAGGTTTACTGGGACGACGTTCTATTTGCCAAGTCAAGAAAGTGGAACTTGGAATGTATTCAGTAAGGTTTTGGTCACAGTTGAAATGCCAAGTCCGGTAGCAGTATCACAAAATATTTCAATAACCGGTTCAGTGGTTGATAATCAATTGAATCCGATATCTGGACATCAAGTGGAACTGAATGTTGAGGGAATTCTGGTAGCAATCGTAACCACAGATGCACAAGGAGTATTTTCATATGATTGGACAATACCTGATATCTTCTCATTCGGTGACCATACCATGGATGCGATTTCTCCTGCTCAAGGCTTCTATCGCTCCAATACAGGTAATACCACCTTCTTCCTAGCACACCGTTCAGATGTAACTCTGATCTTTGATGATGGAAGAGATGCTACCCGTGGAGATACATGGGCACTATCTGGAAGATTGTTTGATATTGATACGGTAAACAGAGATGGTATTGAAGGAATGATGCTAAGCATCATCCTCGATGATGTAGAAGTTGCAACTGTAACTACTGATGATGCTGGTGTTTGGAATGTAGTAATTCCAGCAACAATGGAATTGACTAGAGGTGAACACACCTTTACAGTAAATTTCGTAGGAACTAATGCTCATCTTGAGGCATCGACTAATGCTATTGCAATTGTTTGGTCTGATATGGTAATTAATCTCGATGAAACATCATCTAAGATAGTTACACGTTCTGATGGAACATTTGCGCCGATTATTCTAACTGGTTCAATTGCAGAAATTGGCGGTCAAGGAGAAGTCTTTGAAAATCTTGTCCTTCACATAGGGAATGGAACAGACTGTGTCAATAATCGCGAAGGTGCAAGTTGTATTGGTGGTCTTCTAATCACTTGGTTAAACGGTAACTTCTCAGTTAGCGGTCCTGCTCCATCATGGATGGAATCCGGTTCTCAATGGATTTCAATAGATGCGCCAAGAAATGATTCACTGTACCTGAATGCAGAAAGTACCTCACAGATATTATTCGTTAAGGTCAATGCAGACTTCAGTATCTCAATTGATAAAGTTGTAGAAGGTAAGAATGAAGATATTTCTGGTAATGTTATAATCACTGCCCAAGATACCGGTGCTGGAATACCTGGAATTAGTGTAACTATCTACCTTTATGATGGAAACAATACTCAATTGACCAACCCGTTGCAGAGGATTACAGACGAAAATGGTCTTGTAGAAATCGGATTCAATTCAGACCCACCATACGGTGATGCAAGTCGCTGGGGTGAAGTCTCTATGGACATCATCATCAACGATCCACGTTTGAGTGATGAGAGCCTTGCAACATTTGCAGCAATACGCCAAGATGGATTCTCACCTAGTTATTCATATGCAGAAGATGTGCAAGAAGTATCTATGTGGGGATATGTGTTAATGCTGCTAATCGCAGCCTTAGGAGCGGCAGGTGTTGTAATGTACAAGAGGAAAAAGTCTGCTGAACTAATGTCAGATGCTGCTGAAATCTTCGCATATACTGCTGAATTACTAGCAGCGGGTGACTCGATTAGAGAAGCGATTTTCAATTGCTACCAAGACTTGTGTTCCTTGCTACAACAGCGAGACTTCTTACGACGTGACTTCGAAACAGTTCGTGAGTTCGAAGTTGCTATTCGTCAAGCTATGCCTGGTATTTCCAATGATGCACTCGTTGCTATGGACAATACCTTCGAGATGGCAAGATATAGCCGTGAAGAATTGGGTGGAGCCCATCAAGAGGCTGCAGTACAAGCATTGAATCGCATGAGCGCTGAGATATCACAATTGCAAGCAATTACGCCAAGAACTTGATCAATCCTTTGCATAAGAGGTTCACTTTGCAGCGATAAGGCTGTAAATCTCGTCTGTCTATGGTTTAGATTCGATCTTAAGTTAGAACCACATGTCGGTTATTCAGGTTTATATAGCGTAATAATTCTCTAAGGCCATGTTCTCACCAGAAGACTGTATTGGAATTAAAGCAACTGATTACTTATTGGATTTAGGATTTGGCATTTCAGTTGATTCAGAGTATGTGGGTGATGGAGAACTGGATTTAGAAGCCCTACACGATGACGGCCATCCACAACATCCAGCAGCATTAGAGGAATTATTTGAAAACTCTGAGACGCAAATTTGCTGTACAATGGATCAACATCGTTTAGTGATAAGTTGGAGTAATTCAGAGATACGTTCAGTGTCCGATAATTTTCCCCCAAAGATACTTTCAACTTTCAAAGCCTTCCTTGAGAATGATGACTCCATCGTTTACATTTCAAATAAAAAGTTAGTTGAGATGCAAGAAAAGATAGATGCTGAAGTTGACCATCAAGATTGATGTCAAGCAAGTTAAGGCCTCTTGGTAGAGGAATTTGTATTTCACCATCGAAGGTGTAGTCTGCCATTAACAAAATGTGCATTAATGTCACCAGTTGCTTCTTCAGGTAGTGGCATCAATCGCTCAAAGGTAGAATTGTTTTCTTCAGTAATGGTCAGTTTCACAGTTGCACGAGTTTCTGTTCTCAATACCTGTAAATTAATTTGATTTATATCTGCACCCAAAAGTGGAACGGTTAATCCATCAGGATTCAACCTTCCATGTAGTTCCTTGATTACCCAAGCCAATTGACGCTGAGGTTGAACATCAGCGATATGTGTCTCTGGTAGCATACCGGCAGTGACCATTACGTGACTATGTAATTGTGCAACTTCATCCAAGTGTTCTGCCTGTTGCTGGAATTGATCGTGGAGGAGGTTCGGAGTTACTTCTAGTCCACTCGAAATAGGCTTCTCAGCTGCCAAATCAATTGGCTCATTCAGCGAGATGTCCATGTGCTGCCACTGTTCCATATTGTTGCCGTTGTTTGCGATGTCCATGAACCTTCGTCCTCCTCAGTATGAAATTTCATTCCTCTTTTGTGGTATGAACCTTCGCAAAAAAACGCCTTGCAAAACTTGTTGTGGTTTCTGGTCCAGATGTGCTACTCATCAACAAATCACTTGGGTAGCATTTAGCATAGACTCTATCCGAATGACGTTTGTCCAAGAGCAGAATAAGGGCACGGTCTCCTATTGACCTAATTGGCCGACCCATCGCTTGCATAATGGCATTTATTGCAGGTTGTGTCGATGTATATTGCCAGGCTAAATCTTTGCCAAAACGTTCAGAAACATATTCCTTTAATGCGTTATTCAATACAGATGGAGGTGGGTTCGGTATCCCTATACAAGCAACTGCATCCAATATTCCACCATTATAATCAACACCTTCGCTCAACCTAGCACCAAATACTCCACACAATAGTATTCGTTGACCCGACTCCTTACCATCTCTCAATTGTTCAACGATTCCGTCAATATCTTGCTTTGACCAATCTCTAGATTCGGTTACTTTGGTTATACCAGGGAAATAAGCATCCTCAAAAACTTCATTGAGCATCTTGTATGATGGAACAAATACCGCAATGTTACCAGGAGTTCCTTTGACTAAAGCAGCGATTTGTGCCCTGATTTTAAGGGTCATGGCAGGGCCTCTCTCAGTGTATTTTGTAGTGACATCTTGTGCTAATAAGACCGGCCTTCTACTACCTGAAAATGGTGATTTATACGATCTCGAAGTTGTTTTTTCATTTGGAAGTCCTAACAAGTTGGCATACATAGTTGGAGGATAAAGAGTACCAGACATTAGAATTGCACCTGAAGAGTTCTCAAAAACAGGTCTTGAGACTAATCCCGGATCCAATAAGTGAGTTGTGATTTTACCATCTTTTCCTTTGGTGTCAAAGATTAGTGTCATTGCAGTACCCTCGCCAAAACGGTTTACGCATTCAATAATCTCTGCAAAACGATGAGAATCTGGTTCATATGTCGCATCATCAGAATCAGTTTCGACTTCAATATCTACATTTGCTAATAGTTGTTGAATCGTTTTCAAACGCTTATTACGACTTACAAGTGACACTTTTGGTTCAGTATCTCCAACAATTGTCCTTTGCTGTGAAATCCCTTCACTCATGTCGCATGCCCGATGAATGGCATTAACAAAATCACTGACCTCTACTTTCTGTTCATCTTTTCCATTTGGTAGTGAGGTATGTAGGGAATTGAATAATTCAGCGAATGTTCGTACGCATGCCTTCATTACATCTAAACCCCATGAAACTAATTCAATTTCTTCACCACTGGTTTGACTACCAGGGAGACTTGAATTTTCTTGTAAGGCCCCAAAGTGTTCTTCTAGTTCCATAGTGGTATTTCTTACAATGGTTGGAGTCAATCTTTTTTCCATTGTCAAACGTATTCTATTTGCTAAGTTATGTGCTTCATCAACGATGATAATAATGTCACCTAGGCTAACACCCATCGCTTCAAGACTAGCTTCGCGAACACCATCATCGAATAGGTGATTGTAATCGCCAACGAAAACATCTGCATGTTTTACTGATTCACGGGCTACTTTCCATGGGCAAGTTTGTGTTAATACTTGATTTTCTCTGTGGATTTTGGTTAATTCTACTAACTCATCAACATGCAGTGGACTATTCAAAATTCTTTGTGATAGGTTAGGTGCTTGTGTGATCCACGGTATACAACTACGAGTTTTACGCGCTTGTGAGCAGAGAATAGAAAATACCAGTGGTGATTCCTTAGCAAATGGTTGAACGCACATTCCGGATTGCCCAACCATGTCAACCAAAGTTATTTTTTCCTTATCCTGGCGCAATTGGTTGAGTCTTCTTACAGTATCAACAACAATTCTGTGTTGACTTTGACGTGATGTGAGGAAGAATATTTTCTTGTCGGAGTTAGATTTTTTGGCAACCTCAATAGCGGCCGCAAGAGCAGCAGCAGTCTTTCCAATACCGGTTGGAGCAGCAGCCAAATGGAATCCTCCACTGGATAACGACTTATTTGCTTCAATCACCATATCGATTTGGCCAGGTCTTGGTGTTTGATGTGCCAAGTATTCAATCGCAGGGTGTTCCAATGGATTCTGCGACGTCATAATTATACTCCATTGCCGACCCTTCTAAAGGATTGGGGAGTAGATGACAAGGCTTACGCCTTAATTGAGTAAATGTGCCCAGAAAATTGGGGGGTCTGGGCACGGGTTGTAACCACTAGCTCAACTGGCTTGTGTGGAATCGGAGTCCTCCCCGCCGTCATCGGGGTGGTTGTTGTTTGTTGGGTTTTGGCCATCTCGT
>Ga0308016_10000834_pt1 | contig 15427 bp, 10 predicted proteins | sample Neamet233_FD_203129 | JGI IMG/M metagenome (GOLD analysis project Ga0308016, IMG submission 203129) | Marine microbial communities from water near the shore, Antarctic Ocean - #233 | ecosystem: Environmental > Aquatic > Marine > Unclassified | place: Southern Ocean | collected 2014-07-28
GCAGGTATCGAACACGATGCCGTTTCCGCTTGGGTGGAACCAGACTTAAATGTTGTAGCAGGCGAAGTCATTGTCGAAGTTCCTCAAAAAACAGCCTTACAGTTGGCTAATTCAGAAACAGGGATTATTCAAAAATTACCAGAAAGTTTGGGGTTTTGTGACATGACACAAGCATTCGGTAAAATTTCAACAAGTTTTGCTTGGACAGGTGCACTAATGGCATGCGCATCTGCGCATAAACTTGGTGGTCCAAAAGGAATAGGCTGTTTGTTGTTGCAACCTGGCCAATCAATTAGTGCACAATTACAAGGTGGTGGACAAGAAATGGGCCGGCGGGCCGGTACTGAAAATGTTGTTGGAATTGCTGGTTTTGGGGCTGCAGCCGAGGCTGCTGCTAAAGATCTTGCCGATGGAAAGTGGCGCGCAATTGAAAAACTTAGAAATAAATTAGAAAAGGTACTGGAAGCTAGTGGAAAACCTATTACCTACATAGGGAAGGAGATCTTAAGGCTTCCAAATACAGCATGTTTTTCGGCTCCTGGGTGGAAGGGCGAAACACAGGTAATGCAAATGGATCTAGCAGGCTTCGCGATATCGGCGGGATCTGCCTGTTCATCAGGAAAGGTAAAATCTAGCCGTGCCCTCGAAGCAATGGGATATGGAACAAATATCGCCAATTCCGCAGTGAGGGTATCACTTGGTTTGTTAACAACAGAAACCGAAATTCAACAGTTTGCCACAACTTGGTTGTCGGCATACGACAGTTTTTTAGCACGCAGGGCAGCTTGATGGGAATAGAAATGAACAATGTTGATGTAAAAGACGGCGTCGATGCAGACACAGTTGAGGCAGTTAGGGCTTTGTCCAGCACCTATAAATACGGCTGGAATACTGAAATTGAAATGGAATACGCTCCAAAAGGGCTCTCTGAGGACATTGTGCGCCTAATCTCATCAAAAAACAACGAACCAGAATGGATGTTGGACTGGCGTCTGGCGGCATACAGGCGATGGCTCGAGCTCAAAGAGCCCAATTGGGCAATGGTAGACTATCCTTCAATTGATTTTCAAGATCAGTATTATTATGCCCGCCCCAAAAGCATGGTAGAAAAACCAAAGTCATTGGACGATGTAGACCCAAAACTACTTGAGACCTATAAGAAATTGGGCATTCCCCTCAAAGAACAGGCACTACTAGCAGGTGTTGAGGCTCCAGAAGGTGAACGAAAGGTGGCTGTCGATGCTGTATTTGATTCAGTATCAGTGGGCACCACATTCCAAGCAGAACTAAAAAAAGCTGGTGTAATTTTTTGTTCGTTTTCAGAAGCTGTTAAAGATTATCCGGAACTGGTTAAAAAATATCTTGGATCAGTTGTTCCTGTTTCTGACAATTATTATGCAACTTTAAACTCAGCTGTTTTTTCAGATGGATCGTTTGTCTACATCCCTGAAGGTGTACGCTGTCCAATGGAACTAAGTACTTATTTTAGAATTAATGCTGAAAATACAGGGCAATTTGAGCGAACTTTAATAATCGCTGATAAAGGATCTTATGTCAGCTACTTGGAAGGCTGCACTGCACCAAAGCGCGATGTAGCGCAACTTCATGCTGCAGTTGTAGAACTAGTCATTTTAGACGACGCTGAGATTAAATATTCAACTGTGCAAAATTGGTATCCAGGAGACGAAAACGGTAAAGGTGGTATTTATAACTTTGTAACGAAACGAGCAGATTGTCGTGGAAATCGCTCGAAAGTTATGTGGACTCAAGTAGAGACTGGATCAGCAGTGACTTGGAAATACCCGTCGTGCATTCTGCGTGGTAATGAAAGCCAAGGAGAATTTTACTCGATTGCCATTGCCAACAATATGCAACAAGCGGACACCGGCACAAAAATGGTACATTTAGGGAAAAACACTAAATCTCGCATTGTTTCAAAAGGGATAAGTGCTGGTAAAGCGCAAAATACTTATCGCGGACTTGTCTCAATGCATCCAAAAGCAAAAGATAGCCGAAATTTTACACAATGCGATAGTTTGTTAATTGGTGATAAATGTGGTGCCCACACTGTGCCATATATTGAAGTAAAAAATAATTCATCGCGCGTGGAGCATGAGGCAACAACTTCAAAGGTTGATGATGATCAATTGTTTTATTGCCGTTCTAGAGGAATGGGCGAGGAGGATGCGGTGGCTCTCGTTGTAAATGGGTTTTGTAAAGAAGTATTGCAAGCGCTGCCAATGGAGTTTGCTATGGAGGCACAGCAATTAGTTGCAATCTCACTCGAAGGTTCGGTTGGATAATTTGATGGGTGTGAAGTCAGAGGAAGGTTACATAAAGAGCTGATTGGTTTCATTCTGTAACCTCTACCTCGTTGCTACAAAAATCATTAGTGCCTAAAATGGCCTTAGGAATAATTAAAATGCTTGAAATAAAAAACCTACACGTCCAGCTTGAGGAAGAAGATAAAAAAATTCTAAAAGGTGTAAACCTTTCTTTAGATCCTGGAAAAGTACATGCCATCATGGGTCCAAATGGTTCAGGGAAATCAACACTTTCTTATGTGCTTTCTGGGAAAAAAGGCTACGAGGTTACATCAGGGTCAGCTCATTTAGAAGGTAACGATCTCCTAGTGATGGATCCAGAAGAGCGCGCCGCAGCAGGGTTGTTTTTAGCTTTTCAGTATCCAGTAGAAATACCTGGTGTCGGAAACATGACGTTTTTAAGATCTGCCGTAAACTCACAACGGAAGTTGCGCGGCGAACCAGAAATGACTGCTGGAGATTTTTTGAAAGCTGTTCGCGATAAAGCTAAACACTTAAAAATTGATTCAGATATGTTGAAACGTCCAGTAAACGTTGGGTTTTCTGGTGGTGAAAAAAAGCGCAATGAAATTTTGCAGATGGCGATGCTTGAACCAAAAATGTGTATTTTGGATGAAACAGACAGCGGCTTAGATGTCGATGCGATGAAGTTAGTTGCTGAAGGAGTTAATGCCCTTCGCGATAAAAACCGTACATTTTTAGTTATTACTCATTACCAGCGGCTTTTAGACCATATTAAACCAGATATTGTGCACATTATGGCGGCAGGAAGGATTATTAAATCAGGCGGACCAGAACTTGCACTTGAGGTGGAAAATAACGGTTATGCTAAGCTGTTGGAGGAGAGTTCTTAGTGGCTTCTTCTTTACGTGGTGATACGGCTGATAGGCTGCGGTTAAATGAAAATTTATTGGCTACATCTGGCCAGTGGTTTAAAAATGCACGCTTAGCTGCGGCAGAGCGAGTGGAAAGTCAGGGGCTACCTCAACGCCGCGACGAATACTGGGGCTATACACAACCAGATGCTTTTTTACAAAAAAAAATTGATTTTGACGTAGACTTGAATTCACCTTTAGAACTATTTTCCAACGAGTTGTCAGAGGTAATTAATTATAAAAATGGTATACTCCAAGAAAAAAAATTGCCAGCCATACCAGGGTGCTCTGTCGAAAGCTTAAGTGATGCGGCAACGTTGGACAACCATTGGGCGGGTACCGTTTTTGGTAAGCTTGAGGCTGTTGGTCAGATCCCTGTCCAAAGATCTTTGGCGGCGCTGAATACGGCAACAGCGTCGCAGGGTCTGTTAATACTTGTAACGGGTAAAGTAAAAAAACCAATTAGGATTAATGCTGTCTGCGAAGGCAGTTCAGACATAATAATTCACCACATTATAAAAGTCGAGCGGGGTGCGAATGTTACCTTAATTGAGACGGGCCAATATGGGGCTCGAGCGAATGTAGTTTTAGAAGTGGAAGTAGAGGAGGATGCTACTTTTAATCACATCCGGTTGCAAAACGGTTACGAGCATAACGCACTTACGCATATTTTTGGACGTATTGGTACAAATAGTTCTTTTAAATCTTTTACACTAACGTCGGGTGGTAGGTTAACACGTAACGAATGCATTTTAGATTTAGTAGGTGATTCATCCAGGGTTTCTGTTGCTGGTGCTTGTATAGGTGATGAAAAATTTCATCATGACGACACCGTTTTTGTTACACACAACGCGGCAAACTGCGAAAGCAGGCAGGTATTTAAAAAAGTGCTTCGAGACGGTTCAGTCGGTGTTTTTCAGGGCAAAATTCTTGTTAAAGCAGGTGCGCAAAAAACTGATGGATATCAGATTAGTCAATCTTTGCTACTGGATGATAATAGTCAGTTTCTTGCTAAACCTGAACTTGAGATTTACGCCGATGATGTTGTTTGTTCACATGGCTCAACATCTGGTGCTATCGATGAGGAAGCCCTTTTCTACCTTCGCTCACGTGGCGTTCCAAAAGCAAAAGCAATTGATTTGTTAACCCTTTCCTTCATTGCTGAAGCTATTCAAGAAGTGGAAAGTCCTGAATTGGCAGACGCTCTTTTGGCACATGTTACGGCTGTACTCGAGGTAAGGTAAATAAATGGCCCTAACGTTAGATATAATTGAATCTCACATTCGCCCACGCAGGGTTATGGCGCGCCTACTTAAGATGGGAGTACGCGAGGACCGTATTTTTGCTATGTTGCTTGCGGGTTGCCTGATATTGTTTATGGCTCAATGGCCGTACCGGGCACGACAAGCGCATTTAAGTGGTGAAACCCTGACCGATTACATTCAACATGATGCGTTAGCGTTAATATTTATTTTACCATTAATTGCTTATGGCTTTGCAGGTTTACTACGTTTGTTATCAAGAGTATTTCGAGCAAAAGCTAACTATTACTCGGCACGTTTAGCACTATTCTGGGCTTTGCTAGCTGCGTCACCTGCTGTCATATTGTCGGGAATGATTAAAGGATTTGTAGGGTTAGGACCGATAAATTCGGTATTTGGTGCTGCTTGGTTTGTTATATTTTTATGGGTTTTAGTAAATTCCCTCCTTGAGGCAGAGCAATGAACTTCCTAGTGGATCTGTTTAAATTGAGTTTTTTGGATCCTAGCGCAGCGGGCGTTAGGTTGCTAGAGTTACGCCCAAACATTAAGACCGCCCTTAGCGCATTTACAGTCTCAATTATATTTGCTGTTATTATGATATTTGCTTTTAATGGCTTCGGATTAGTGGTGCTTTTACCAGGCCTTCCAGCTTTATCACCAATTTTTGTTGTCCTAATTGTTGGTGTTGGAAACCTAGCTTTAGTCGCGTGTATCATGTTAGCAGGCCGTGTTTTTCAGGGAGAAGGATCTTTTTCTAACGGTGTTTTATTATTTGCTTGGATGCAAATACTACAAGTTATTTTGCAAGCGTTTCAGATAGGACTTTCAATTTTTTCTGGAGCTTTAGCAGGCCTAATTGGCTTATTTGGCACAGGGCTTTTATTTTGGGTGTTATTTGGCTTGATCAATTCCTGGCTCGGTCTAGCTAGTGTTTGGCGGGCAGGTTTTTGTTTTGTGTTAGGTTTAATTGGTTTGTCAGTTTGTGGCTCAATTATATTAGTGTCCATAGGCTTTAGCCCAACTTAGGTGACGTAATGACTTTTGATGTTGATAAAATTCGTGAAGACTTTCCTATCCTTAAGCGGTCGGTAAATAACAAGCCTTTAGTGTATCTTGATAATGGCGCGTCTGCTCAGAAACCTCAGGTAGTTATTGATGCAATAACCCAAGCTTATTCAACTGAGTATGCAAATGTTCATCGTGGCCTTCATTATCTGTCTAATTTGGCCACTGATAAATATGAATCTGTAAGGGGTAAGGTTGCCAAGTTTCTAAATTCGAGTTCGGAAGATAGTATAGTTTTTAATTCTGGCACAACTGAGGGTATTAATTTAATAGCCTATGCGTGGGCAATGCCACGACTCCAGGCTGGCGATGAAATCGTACTTTCTATTATGGAGCACCACGCTAATATTATCCCTTGGCATTTTTTACGTGAACGAATGGGCATTAAATTAATCTGGGTCGATGTAGATTCTAATGGAGACCTAGATCCTGAACGCATGATCGCAGCAATGACTCCTCGTACCAAATTAGTCGCAATTACTCATCTTTCCAATGTCTTAGGCACAGTAGTGGATGTTAAGGCTATAACTAAAGCAGCACATGATATAGGTGCAGTAGTAATGGTCGATGGATCCCAAGCAGCAGTTCACATGGCTATCGATGTAGAAGATATTGATTGTGATTTTTACGCAATCACCGGCCACAAAGTGTATGGCCCAAGTGGTTCGGGTGCAATTTATATCAAACCAGAACGCATGGCTGAAATGCGACCCTTTATGGGTGGTGGTGACATGATACGTGACGTTGGACGTGAGGTCATCACATACAACGATGCCCCTATGAAATTTGAGGCAGGGACTCCCGCAATAGTCCAACAAATCGGACTTGGCGTTGCGTTAGACTATATGATGAATATTGGTATGGACAATATCGCCGCTCACGAGAGGGATCTATGTAATTATGCGCGCGGACGTTTAGATGGACTTAACTGGTTGAATATTCAAGGTAAGTCACTAGGAAAGGCGGCCATATTTTCCTTCACACTAAATGGGCCTGCCCACGCTCATGATATATCGACCGTGCTAGACAAAAAAGGCATAGCTGTGAGGGCAGGGCATCACTGTGCTCAGCCTTTAATGGATCACTTGGGTGTTTCCTCAACGTGCCGAGCAAGCTTTGCAATGTACAACACAAAGGCTGAAGTTGATACGCTGGTAGACGGCTTAGAATTTTGTCAAGAATTGTTTGGATAAACTATGGAGCGGGTAACGGGAATTGAACCCGTAACTTAAGCTTGGGAAGCTCGCGTGATACCTTTTCACCATACCCGCCTGAAGTCAGTAAGCAACACTCAGCCCTAAGTTAGTCAACTAACAAATATCAATTTAAAAACTAATTTATAACTCATCCTAGCGCCTACGCCGCCTTCTTCCTACACTTGTTCCACCACCGCCGCCAGTATTGAAATTTACATCGGGTAGTGGTATTTTTTCTTTCAGTAAAGTAAACGGGTCGCCTGAATTTGGAATTGCAGAAGCATTCACAAAATGCTCCTGAAACTTAGGCTCTATTGCCGTCTCAATTTTTTCTATCTGACGAACAGTCTCTTCAATAGCCGCCCGCTGTGTTGTATCGATCAAGGCTATTCGGGCGCCCGACCCAGCGGCATTACCAGCTGAAGTCACCTTTTCAAATGGAACGTCAGGGATCATACCTAGAACCATAGCATGCTTGGGCGAAATATGAGCGCCAAAGGCGCCCGCTAAAACTACACGGTCTACCGTATCGACTTCAAATTTATCCATCAAAAGCCTTGCGCCAGAATATAACGCCGCCTTTGCCATTTGAATCGCCCGTATGTCTGGGTTGGTCACTGTAATTTTAGGTCCGCCACTCTCAGATGCGTCGTGCATTACATAGCTATTAGTTCGACCATCCAATACACAACGATCAGTACCTGTCTGTACAGCAGAGCCGATAAGACCTGATGGGTCCAAAAGCCCTGCTATTCGCATTTCTGCTATTGCTTCAATTATTCCTGATCCACAAATTCCAGTTATGCCTGTGTCCTTGACAACGTCCCAAAATCCAATTTCATCGGACCACAGATCACATCCAATAACGCGGAACCGTGGTTCCTTGGTGGTGGGATCAATTTGAACTTTTTCAATTGCTCCAGGTGCTGCCCGCTGGCCAGAGCTGATTTGTGCTCCCTCAAAAGCAGGGCCAGTTGGAGATGAGCAGGCCAAAACTTTTTCTTTGTTGCCTAGTAAAATTTCAGCATTAGTCCCAACATCTACAACTAACACTAGATCGTCAGATTTATTTGGAGCCTCTGAGAGTGCTACAGCGGCAGCATCAGCCCCGACATGACCCGCAATACATGGTAGAATATAAGCTCTAGCATTTTTGTGAATATTTATACCAAGTTGATTTGCATATAAACGTATGGCGTTTGAGGTAGCTAAAGCAAAGGGGGCCTGCCCAAGTTCAAATGGATCAATACCCAAGAACAGATGGTGCATCACTGGATTGCAAACAAAAACTGCATCCATGATTAGATTTTTATCAATGTCAGCATCTAAAGCGATTTTTGTAAATAGATCATCCATACCTTCGCGTACGGCTCGCGTCATTTCTTGATCACCGTTTGGGTTCATCATTGCATAGCTAACCCTGCTCATTAGATCTTCACCAAACCTAATTTGTGGGTTCATTAACCCTGACGAGGCTATAACGGCGCCGTTTTGGAGGTCACAAAGGTGTGCTGCGATTGTCGTGGACCCTAGATCAACAGCCATACCATAAACTGAGCCTTCGTAAAAACCTGGCCATAAATGAATGATCTGAGGGGTACCACTTTCATCAGAATGGTGGACTGCGCAGGTAACCTTCCAGTTCCCCTTGCGCAAAATAGATTGCATTTGTGGTAATATGGTCAGGTCAGCTTGCACTTTTTTCAGGTGCCATTGGCTTTCTAAAGCTGATATCAATCTCTCTAAATCTCCTGATGGCTTGTGCATATCAGGCTCCTCCACCTCGATATAAAACAATCGAACAGAAGGGTTTACAGTTATATCAAGAACTTCAGCACGCTTGCGGATCACCTGTTTATGAACTTGACTTTCAGGTGGAACATCAATGACGATATCCCCCTGCACAGTTGCCTGACAACCTAGGCGTCGCCCTTCTATCAATCCCCGCTTTTCTTGGTAACGCTGCTCTACAGAATTCCAATCTGATAATGCTCCCTGTTTAACACTGACGCCGTGCTTAGGAAATTCACCATAGCCCGGGGTAATTTGACATTTTGAGCAAATTCCACGCCCACCACACACAGAGTCAAGATCAACTCCAAGCTGCCGCGCTGCTGTTAGAATAGGGGTACCTGTTTCAAAATTTCCACGCCTGCCAGATGGCGTAAAAAGAACCATGTGCTCTTGTATCATGCAGTAACCTTTAAGTGATTATGGCTGCAATCTACGCCTCATCTAATGAAGATAAAGAACGTCTGCGTCCGAAAATGTGCTTTCCGCGCCAAACAGGATAAATTTACACATTTTGCTTGATTAAAGAGGAAGTAGAAAAAGTTTAAATTTGTTAATTTTTATTGTAATAAAACACCTTTAGGTTTGCCTAACCTCATGCGATAGAAAAACTGCAAGTTAAACCTACTTAGGAGGGGTCCAATGGAGATTCGTGAGGCTTTGACTTTTGATGATGTTCTACTAGTTCCAGCAAAGTCTTCAGTACTACCCAACGCGGCAGATACTAGGACCCGAGTAACCAAGTCTATTGAACTTAACATACCTTTGTTATCTTCTGCTATGGATACTGTGACCGAAGCAAAGATGGCGATTGCAATGGCTCAGGCTGGTGGCATGGGAGTTGTGCATCGAAACTTAGATGTTGAGGCTCAGTCACAAGAAGTTTGTCGTGTAAAACGTTTCGAAAGTGGTATTGTTTTTAATCCCATTACGCTGGCGCCCGATCAAACACTAGCTGATGCAAAAGTGTTGCAAGAACGTTACCGGGTAACAGGCTTTCCAGTAGTACAAAACGGGTTGGTAGTGGGCATAGTCACAAACCGAGATATGCGTTTCGCAACAGATCAAGCAACGCCTGTTGCCGCAATGATGACCAAGGATAACCTTGCTATATTACAGGAGCCTGCTGACTTATCAGAAGCTAAGCAAATGATGGCTGCTCGCCGCATAGAAAAGTTGTTAGTATTAGATCAGAACGGAAAGTTGACTGGCCTGCTAACGATCAAAGATTTAGAGCAGGCAGTACTAAACCCACAAGCTAGTAAAGATGAGTTGGGGCGGTTACGTGTAGCCGCCGCTAGTACGGTAGGTGATGCAGGATTTGAGCGTACGATGGCGCTTATAGATGCTGGTGTAGACATGGTGGTAATTGATACCGCACATGGTCACTCCGAAGGCGTTTCCACTGCAGTAAAACGTGCTCGGGAGATAGCCGGCGAAACACAAATTATGGCTGGTAATGTTGCAACGGCCGCAGCTACTAAAACACTGATAAATGCAGGTGCCGATGCTATCAAAGTAGGCATCGGTCCAGGCTCAATTTGTACCACTAGAATGGTTGCTGGTGTAGGTGTACCTCAGCTAACGGCTGTCCTGGATTGTAATGCTGCAGCAAAAAAGGAAGGAATACCTGTGATCGCGGATGGCGGTATAAAGTTTTCCGGAGATTTTGCTAAAGCGATAGCTGCTGGTGCTTCATGTGCAATGGTAGGATCTTTGATTGCAGGAACAGATGAGAGCCCAGGCGAAATTATTTTATACCAAGGGCGCAGCTTTAAGTCATACCGGGGTATGGGATCCCTTGGAGCCATGGCTCGTGGATCAGCTGATCGGTATTTTCAAGAGGATGCCGCTAATGATAAATTGGTCCCCGAAGGCATAGAAGGGCAGGTTCCATACAAGGGTCCAGCCGGCAATGTAATTCACCAATTGATTGGGGGCCTTAGAGCAGCAATGGGCTACACGGGCTGCGCAACTGTTGAAGAAATGCGAAATAATTGTGAATTTGTAAAAATTACAGGGGCAGGTTTAAAAGAGAGTCATGTCCATGACGTTCAGATTACCCGTGAAAGCCCAAACTATAGGATGGGTTAGATGACCCCAGGTGCACGGGTTGCGGCAATGATCGAAGTTTTGGACTCCATTTTGGTAGGAGTGCCGGCAGAAAAGGCGCTGACTAACTGGGGCAGAGGCCATAGGTTTGCGGGTTCCAAAGATCGTGCAGCAATCCGAGATCTCGTATTTCAAGCTATAAGATGTCGTCGTTCAGCAGGTGCTTGGCCGAACCCTATATCCGCGAGGTCTTGGGCAATTGGCTCCTTGCGGATCAACGATATAGGACTAGAGAACTTGTTTAACAACATTGGTCACGCACCTCCACTTCTTGAAATTGATGAGATTATAACAAATAAATGCACTAAAGAGGATGCTTTTGACTTACAGGACTGGGTTGTTGAAGAACTTTTTACATCTTATGGTTCAAAAAAGGCTTCTAAAATTGCAGAACTTTTGCGACACCGTGCACCAATTTGTTTGCGTGTTAATACTCAAAAGGCGTCCCTAATCAGCGTACAAAAAACTCTGGCAGACGATATGATAGAAACTATTATTAATCCCGTTTGTGACACAGCACTCACAGTTACGACAAATCCCAGGCGAGTTGTTCTACATGATATATATAAAAAAGGTTGGATTGAACTACAAGACGCAGCATCTCAGGCTGTTGCAGCATTAATTCCCGGAAAAGGACGAGTTTTAGATTTTTGTGCAGGTGGTGGTGGCAAATGTTTAGCGGTTTCTGCAAGAACCGGTGGATTAGTATTTGCACATGACGCAAATCCCAATCGTATGTTGGAAATTAAAGTACGCGCTTTGCGTGGAGGGCACGATATTAACGTCATATTACCTGATCAAATTGATGGGTATGGTCGATTTGATTCAATATTCTGTGACCTCCCATGTTCTGGTTCAGGAGCCTGGAGACGCTCTCCAGAAGAAAAATGGAGCCTAACCCAAGCTGACATTTTGGAGTATCAGAAGCTACAACGCGAGATACTAGTTAAAGCTGAGGGGTTTGTTGAACTAGGTGGTACTCTTTCGATGATCACATGCTCCATTTTTAATGCAGAAAACCAAGCACAACGCGATTTTTTACTCGGAAAATTTAAAAGTTTGAAGGTTGTCTCTGAAAATCAGTATCTTCCCACAGAAAATAATGATGGCTTATATATCGTTGTTTTACAAAAATCTTGAAGGGACCTTTTTAAGTAATTGGATTCGCTTGTAAATTTTTTATGATATAAAAATAACTTGAAATGTTCTTGCTTTAGTCCCATACAATGAGAACAAGAGGTGAACATTTGAACATTGTCCCTCATTACAGTTTATGCGACAAGGAATCAGTAACAATGGCAGCGGCAGATTTAATCACAATGACACCAAAATCAGGCGACAGACAAAAGGCTTTAGATAGTGCTTTAGCACAAATAGAGCGGCAATTTGGCAAGGGCTCGATCATGAAGCTTGGAGATGGCAACGCCATCCAAGAAATTGAGTCAACATCGACGGGCTCAATAGGGTTAGATATTGCACTGGGTATTGGTGGCTTGCCGAAGGGTCGCGTAGTAGAAATTTATGGTCCTGAATCATCAGGAAAAACAACTTTAACCCTTCATTGTATTGCGGAAGAGCAGAAAAAAGGTGGTGTGTGTGCATTCGTTGATGCTGAACACGCTCTGGATCCAAGTTATGCTAAAAAATTAGGCGTAGATTTAGATGACTTGTTAATTTCTCAACCAGACACTGGAGAACAAGCGCTAGAGATAACCGATACTTTAATCCGGTCGGGTGCTGTCTCGATGGTAGTTATAGATTCTGTGGCAGCACTTACCCCACGAGCTGAAATAGAAGGTGATATGGGTGACCATCAGGTAGGTGCGCAAGCCAGGCTTATGAGCCAAGCGTTGAGGAAGCTAACTGGTAGTATAAGCAAGTCAAACTGTATGGTAATTTTTATTAACCAAATTCGTATGAAAATTGGTGTAATGTTTGGTAGCCCTGAAACGACGTCAGGCGGGAATGCTCTTAAATTCTATTCGTCAGTCCGTCTCGATATTCGTAGAATTGGCGCACTAAAAGATAGAGACGAAGTGGTTGGCAATGCTACCCGAGTTAAAGTTGTTAAAAACAAAGTAGCGCCACCCTTTAAACAAGTTGAATTTGACATCATGTATGGTGAGGGCATTTCAAAAATGGGTGAGTTAGTAGATTTGGGTGTTAAGGTCGGCATCGTTGAAAAATCTGGCAGCTGGTATAGCTACGGTGACGAGCGGATTGGTCAAGGGCGTGAAAATGCAAAAACATTCCTACGTGAAAATGCATCTATGGCCCATGATATTGAGGATAAAATTCGTGCGGCTCACGGCCTTGATTTTGAGAAGCCAAGCGTGGAAGCTAAGCCAGTTGCCAATGATGAAGACAATGTAATCGACCTTTAATAAATTCATCAACACTAATTAATTACTAAATACCTCGAAACATCAATTTCGGGGTATTTGCTTTGGCGTAGACACTTCACAGAAGGAGTTGTAAGTCTTTGCCAACTATAAATTAAGAGGTTTTTGTACAAAAATGCCTACGTTAAATGACATCCGCTCAACTTTTTTGAACTATTATGCCCGCCAAGGACATAAGGTGTTACCTTCTAGTCCACTGGTGCCACGAAACGATCCAACATTGATGTTCGTTAATTCTGGCATGGTTCAGTTTAAAAACCTATTTACGGGTGTGGAGACCCAAGATTACACACGGGCTACAACTGCTCAAAAATGCGTGCGGGCAGGGGGTAAACATAATGATTTAGACAACGTCGGCTACACAGCTAGACATCATACCTTCTTCGAAATGATGGGGAATTTCAGTTTTGGAGATTACTTTAAACAAGAAGCCATTTCCTATGCCTGGGAAATGCTAACCAAAGAACTTTGTATCCCTAAAGAAAAACTAATTGTCACTGTATATCACGACGACGATGAGGCTGTGCAAATCTGGAAAAATGTTGCTGGGCTTTCAGATGATAAAATTATTAGAATTAAGACAGATGATAACTTTTGGATGATGGGGTCAACAGGTCCATGTGGCCCAAGCTCAGAAATTTTCTATGATCATGGTGACCATATATGGGGTGGCCCTCCAGGTAGTCCAGAGGAGGATGGCGATCGTTTTGTTGAAATTTGGAACCTCGTCTTCATGCAATTCGAACAGTTTGAAGATGGTGCACGTGCACCACTGTCGTCTCAATCAATAGACACAGGAATGGGCATAGAGCGAGTGGCAGCACTCTTACAAGGCACTAACGATAACTATTCTACTGATTTAATGCGAAACCTTATAGAGGCATCTGCAGATGCAACTTCGTCTGATCCAGATGGACCAGATAAAACTCACCATCGCGTAATTGCAGATCATTTGCGTTCTACTTCTTTTTTAATAGCAGATGGAGTTTTGCCATCAAAAGATGGCCGTGGGTATGTTTTGCGCCGCATAATGCGACGAGCAATGCGACATGCTCACTTAATAGGAGCGGAAGACCCCTTACTACACCGACTAGTGCCGTCACTGGTACAGCAGATGGGCGCTGCCTACCCTGAGTTAGTCCAAGCGCAAGCTATGATTGAGGAGACACTTCTACAAGAAGAGACCCGTTTTAGAACTACCCTGGATCGTGGACTTAAGTTACTGGAAGGCGAAATCTCAAAATTGCGTCCTGGGGGTTCTCTGCCTGGAAGGACAGCGTTTAAGTTGTATGACACCTTTGGATTTCCACTAGACCTGACGCAAGACGCTTTGCGCGAACAGAAAATGGCAGTCGATACTGAAGGCTTTGACGCCGCGATGTCTGAACAGAAAATAAAAGCGAGGGCGGCTTGGTCAGGTTCTGGCGAAATAGCCAATGATACGATTTGGTATGATATATTTGACACTCATGGAGCAACTGAGTTTCTGGGGTATGATACTGAACAATCTGAAGGACAATTATTAGCGCTAGTTCAAGGAGATGAAAAACTCCAGATAGTATCTGCGGGAGCAACAGTGCAGCTAATTTTTAATCAAACTCCCTTCTATGCAGAAAGTGGTGGGCAGGTAGGGGATACCGGACAAATCAAAACTGATACCGGTTGTGTGAAAATAACCGATACCCGCAAATCTGCTGAGATTGTTATCCATATGGGTACAGTGTTGGAGGGAACTCTTGCTATTGGCCAGCCTGCAGAGCTCGAAGTAAATCAAGCCCGTCGCAATAGCATTCGCGCGAACCATTCTGCGACACATTTACTTCATGAGGCTCTGCGGCGTTCATTAGGCGAGCATGTTGCGCAACGTGGGTCGTTAAATAGCCATGATCGGTTACGGTTTGATTTTAGTCACGGACATGCCCTCACTCCAGAACAGCTGGAAGAAGTACAAGGAGAGGTAAACAATTATATCCGACAAAATACTACTGTTGAAACACGAGTTATGACACCTGACGCTGCGCGTGAGCTAGGCGCACAAGCGCTCTTTGGCGAGAAATATGGAGATGAGGTAAGAGTGATTTCAATGGGTAACCTTGAAGGTTCTAAAAAGGGCGCTTCTGCCAATACTTATAGCTTGGAGCTTTGTGGTGGTACCCACGTTCGGCAAACTGGAGATATCGGCAGTTTTATATTGCTGGGTGATGCTGCTTCATCAGCTGGGGTTCGTCGGATTGAAGCCGTTACCGGAAGCGCTGCTATCACTTATATTCAATCACAACAGAGCGTTGTATTACAAGCAGCCAGCACACTAAAGGTGCAACCTGCAGAGCTGGCTGTGAGAGCACAACAACTTCTAGATGAACGTAAAAGCCTCAAAAACGAGATCACCAATCTGCGCCG
>Ga0308016_10000841_pt1 | contig 15386 bp, 13 predicted proteins | sample Neamet233_FD_203129 | JGI IMG/M metagenome (GOLD analysis project Ga0308016, IMG submission 203129) | Marine microbial communities from water near the shore, Antarctic Ocean - #233 | ecosystem: Environmental > Aquatic > Marine > Unclassified | place: Southern Ocean | collected 2014-07-28
TAATATTTCTTATAATTTGCAATGAAATCTTGATGAGTTTTTGATTTAATATGTTGTTTGAATCCTGTATTCGCCACGAAGGTTGCTCCTGCTTTACATCGGCATTCATATTGAATACAATTTCTTTCATATTTCTTATAAGGGGATTTATCATAATATTCATCTAATTCTTCATTGAATGAAGGAATATATATTTCTTTGTTCACTAAAATGATTTGATCCATCTTATCATGAAATAATCGTAAATAATATTTAAATAGATATCATTGATATTTAACAATGATATGACAAAGAAAGCTACTATCCCTAAAGCAATTAGAGAGCAATGCTGGTTAGATACATTCGGTAAAAAATACGAATCTGAATGTTATGTAAAATGGTGTAAAAATACAATGACTGTCTTTGATTTTCATGTTGGTCATGATATCCCTGAATCTAAAGGAGGAACTCTAGATTTAGGAAATTTAAAACCAATCTGCGCTCGCTGTAATTTATCAATGAGTGATAATTATACAATACAAGAATGGAATGAATTAACACAGGAAAATAAAAGATGTAAATTTAAATTATGTTGCTCTAGACCATAATGCCTGTATTTTTCTTGATAGACTTTTTAAACTCTTTTAGAGGTGATTTGTCATGGACTCTTTTCACCTGACTTCGCTTATTGTGACGTCGGTTATCTCTGACGGGTTTCTTCTCCGTCTTGTCCTTACCCTTTGGCTTGCCCTTGCCCTTAGGCTGACCCTTGCCCTTAGGCTGACCCTTGCCCTTAGGCTGACCCTTGCCTTTTGACTGACCCTTGCCTTTTGACTGACTCTTGCCCTTAGGCTTGCCCTTTGTAATGGGGATGACTTCATTTTCTCTTTCTTCTAATTCATTTCTTCGCTCTATGATATCGAGATTCTGCGATGTTTCTTCGTATTTCCGAACTTTCCCTCTTAAATATTCCAATTCTTTATCTCTATCTGATAACTTCATCTGTGATTCATAATCATACTGTCTTTTTGAAATATCATTCATTTTACGTCCCATTTGCGCTGCTCTCTCATCCGCGTTTTTTTTCCGATTTATCTTGGCCTGATCTGTCTCGTATTTTAATTTTTCGGATTCTTTCTGTAAAACTGCGATTAGAGTTTGTAGGTGTTTTTCTTTAATCCTGATTTTATCTTTTGACGACGCGTCCTTCCTCCTCAATGTTTTATAAGATTTCATCCTTTCATATCTTTCTACTCCTTCTAGTTCATGTATTTCATCCTTATATCTATGTAATTCTTCTGCGAAAACTTTCATCTTCCTTTCATTTAATTTTTTACTATCTTTCAATGATTTCAACTCTTCTGATAATTTATTAACCTGCTCTCTTGTAGATTCATCTTTATCGGGGGTTCCGGTAGTAGGAACATCTTTTATTTCTGAAGGGACCGCTTCTCCTTTAGTATCGGTTACGACAGAAGGTGCTTTCAATCCTTCATCAGACATAGGGGATGGATCTGATGGGCTATCAGTTGAAGAATCATCATGTCCAGATGTTCCGGTTGTTCCAGATGTAACGATAGGATCGGTTGTTCCAGATGTATCGGTAGGATCAGTTGTATCGGTAGGATCAGTTGCATCGTCTCCTTCAGTTGTTGCTTCAGCAGTTTCTCCCTTTGTGTTGGCACCCTGATCATAATCTCTTTTTTTGTTCGTATAATCTTCAAGGAATTTCCTCGTTTCCTTGTAATTGATATCATAAATTTGTTTTAGTTCATAGTATCCTGTACCGAGAAGGAAAAGTTCATCTTTTAATCTAAAATGCACGATGGGCGTTATAGGAGTGGATTCTGCTTTATGTGGTGTTTTTTTTGCTCCGAATAACAACTTAGGATGCTGATACCAACTGCCGGCCATGAGGGCAGGGCGTGTGTAAGCCCTGACGGCGTCCCCAATCTGCTGGAAGTTGGGTGCGGCGTTCGGTGGTAGCGCATGAGCGGCGGCTGCAGCCAAGCGACCTGCCGCGTCTGCGGGCCACACACACCCGTTACAATATCCATTGCCTTTTGTCCAATAATCTCCCGCCTCGGGTGCGTTGTACCACGCGCAACCCGAGGCGTTTACGACGTATCCAGCAGGCACTCGTCTCATGCGTTGTGAAAATGGGGTGGGTTGGGCTGGGTCGAATTTCCCGTTAACATTCCCATCAGGCCATACCGAGTAACACGGGGTGCAGACAACGGATGGGTGATCCGCGCCGGTTGGACCTGATGCTAGCGCCCGGTTCGACTGCTCCTCTGCCATACATCTATCTTCATCTACTGAGTCATCTGAATAGAAAAAATGATGGATAAATGAACAATCGCCCCCAAGATTCGCCTTCGGACAACATATGTTCGCACCATTTGCTGGTGTTGGATACATTTCCTTCAATAGTTTTCCATATTTTGGATCACTTAAAACTGGTTTATCAGAAGATGATATTTTTGTTTCAATCTCGGCACGGAGTGCCTTTGCTCTCTTTATTTCATCACCATTTTTGAGTGCTTCTAAGTCATGCTCGAATGTCTTTATTTTGCTAATATTCCATACCATCCATGCAACATGATTAAGGCGATCGTTTAAATCGTTCAGCCGGGCGTCGGTGTATGGGGCCACTTGGCCGGGAACCTGAACACCAACATAATCATTGTAAAGAGCCGGTTTCAACATAGCAGTGATCATAGCCTCACCGGTCGGTTCAAACCAAAAATAGTCAGTTTGGATTGCCATGACGACGCCGATCGCGTTGACCATGTTATTGACAGCACCAGTATTGCCTTTTTTTTCCGTGCTTCCAGTCTTTTTGCCTAAAAAATCAATAATGTCGGCCTTACCTTGCACGATGTTGGTACTGGTCCATGTATCACAAGCCATCTTTAGATTCAGTATCTGTGTAATGGCCTGCAATTCCGTCTTAAATTTCTCGGCTAATTTAGCCGGAGACATTTGGTCCTGTTTTAAATTTCTCAGTGTAATTGTTTTTGCGCGTTCAGTAGCCATTTGATTCACTGTTGTCAAAAGGTTTTCCCCATCCCCATGAGGGGGGGCTAGTCTCTCACTCTCCACAGTTTGGTCCGCCGTCCCGCCCGGCATACCTATAATCACAGTTTTTGTAGTTACATATTCGTTTTTAGCCTCCAAAACTAATGTACTGAATGTAATTAAATCATCGAAATCAGATTTGATAAATGGAAATTGATTACTCAGATTTCCGGAACCGGCGGGCGCCGCGTATAAGATTTGACCAGCAGGGTCGCCGCCCCTGTGTAATCCCGTAACATCGTTCGCCCCAGATGACGCAATTATCGCATTTAATTTTGCTATATATTCGTCCTGAAGCCTTATAAACTCGTCCTTATGTTGTTTGTAAATTTTGCCACGTTGTGTCGCCATATCTGACTGTCCGGTTATCCCGCGATACTGTTGTAAGAATTTACTTTCTTTCTCTGATCCGAAAAGTGCCAACGAATTCACTTTTCCTATATATTCTTCATGACTATCTGGTATCTTTACCCCCTCAACCGATAGGGAACCCACACTAGCCCAAAACGCGGCAGATACTCCAACTTCGTTCGCATCCAGTTTCAGATCAGCAAGATTGACTTTCTTCCTTTCCGGACAATCATCATTCCCTAGACCCAAGTCAGGGAAATCATGGTGGACGCTGCCTGCGGCGCCGGCGCCTGGCAGATCATCTGTATTCAATATCGCTTTTAAGGCTTGTGGTGGAACAGGTGGTAATTCACAATATTTTGCTATACGTTGTTGTTTTGCGTCCGTCGAATCTCTATATCCCATCTGGGTCTTTATCTCACCGAATAGTTTCATTTCTATTGCGCTAAGATCTTGTTGAGTATTATAATTTTGATTCAGTGCAGTTAATTTTGCCCTTATTTTAGTTGTTTCATTTTCTAAATTAGTTTTCTGAGCAGTTAAAAAAAAATCTAAATCAGACTTTACTTTATCTGCCTGCGGTTTATCTAACTTCAGAATGCCCTCTATCCCCCCTTCATGTCCGATTGATTTCAAGAATTCATCATAAGATTGCTTTGCACTGCCACCAGAAGAAGCAGGATCTGGAGTAGCGGTGGCAGCGGCGGCGGCGGCGGCGGCGGCGGCGGCAGCAGGATCTGGAGCAGGATCTGGATCAGGAGCAGTCGCAGCAGCACCACCTATTTGTTCCATAATATTACTCTACTATATATTTTATTAATCTAATTTAATCGTAATTGAATAATAGACCATATCTTATGATTATCATTTAGCTCAATTATTATTTTCTTATCCTTGAATTCCTCATAACGAGGGTTAAAATTTTCTAATGAATCAGGATAACTCAGGATACATAATTGTATTTTGCTTTTTAGAGTCTTCGTTTGTGCCATTATCACATCATCTCTTTTAATGATCCATTCATTGGATATTAAATGAATTTGTAAATCTAAACCTCTGATAACTTTATCTAATTGCTTGAATATCTCGGTAAACTTATCAGAATAATTATTTTGTAGAATGAAATCGTCTAAACAGAAATTTTCAATGATATTCTTCTCTGATTTTATCTGTTCAACCAATCCTAGCATCTTTGAAAAGGTATTCTCCGTGTTTAACTTTATTTGAAACACTTCAGATTCTAATCCATCTATCATGCTATTATTCCTTGAACGATACTCTTGAATATGTTTCTGGAGTTTACATGTCAGTTCATTATTCTTCCTGTATTCATCTAAAGTATCAACCAGATTCCGATAAATTTCATCGGTTTCATAATTCTGATAGAGAAGCCAATGATTTTCGGAATCAAGAATATTATTCTTCATCAGAGCAAGTAATAACTCTGTCGCCATGATACAACCCTGACCATTGAATCCAATATTTGAAATGTAAATAACAAGTGTTTGGCCATTGATGATTTCCCACTCTAAATCTTTCTTTCCCACGATGCCAGACGTATTTGATACAAAGATACCTAACTTAATACCAGTTGTGTCTAGATCCTTGTAAAATTTATTGAGTTGCTCTTTATTCACATTTGTATCATAACTCTTGAATTCATAGAGAATTTCACCGACTGGTGTTTTAACACGGCAATCACCTTCATGACCAACATGAGTTACATCTGAGAATTCCCATTCAGGATATTGCTGATTTAATCGTCTGATACATAGATCTTCTGATAATCGTCCTTTCCTACTTGAATTTGTCCTAATATGTAAGAGAGCATCTAATTTATCATCTATCTCTTGAATCTTATCGGTATTTTCCCCGGTTGATTTATCAATGATTTGTTTTAAAGGTTCAAAATAAGAGTGACAATCCATATTAACTTCACTCATCTGAATACTTTTGAATCCGATTGAGAGTGCTATCTGAATCACTTTATCAAACTTATCTTTCGGCAATCCTCTGATATACTCAATATCTTCTTCATTGTAAATTGGGACTGATAAATCCATTTTTTAATTAATGAATATACGTAAAACATTTTTAAATAATAAATCATCAAATTTATTGAAATCCAAAACATTGACTACAGAACAATCCAATATTTTCAATATTGTTCTGACCTCCATTTTGTAAAGGATTTTTATACTTGAGTTTCGTATGATGTAAATCATTATTCATTATAAAATTACTGCAAGCATAACATCTTCCCGATTGTTTCTGTAAAAGAGTTTCTTTGATATTGAAATTAGGATATTGCGATTCAAAGAGTTCAGCGTTAGAATTCATAGAGTTAAACGTATATAGAGGTTGATTATTCGTATCATGAACATTTTTTAAGAGTCTGTAAAAGAATTCATACTCAAAGTGATAAATATATAGGATTACTAAATAGATGGCTACGGAACCATAGAAATAATAATGATATTTGTCTTCAAATCTATCATAATACCTCGTATAAATATAGTAATAGATCGCTAAAATTACAACTAAGAAAATAATAGAATTCATTACTTATGAATAGATTAATTATTTAGAGGGACATCCAAAATATTTGTTTGGATAGAAACAATCAATCCTTATAGAACCATCGTATATACTAACTTCGGTTCCAGGTGTCATATAATCTTCTTGTAAAGCCTCCAGTCGGTCTTCCAATGCGGTGTTATTATCAATACACTGATCATAATTCATTCTTAGATCATCAAAATTCATTAGGAATATATAGTACTGATAAAAATAACCTCCGAAAATAACAAGTGAAAACCATATAAAAATCTTCAGTCTTAAATTCTGAGCGAGAAGGGTCCTGACGAGTAGTAAAGTCTCAGGTTGGATTGCCCCGCGACCTGCTCTTTCATGAATAACTAATCTATAATTATCATTCTTATGCTTATAAATATCTATTTCATTGCGACATAAAGGACAGCATTTATTTCCCCTTCTAAACCAGTCATCAAGACATGCCTTGCAGAATACATGATTACAATCGGTTCTATATACTTGTTCTTCTTCTAAATCATCTTCAAAGCATATCACACATGATATTTTCGTTGGAATATCAATAATAACAGATTCATCCATATTAATTTAATCAATATTTTGTTTCTAAATATCTTAAACAATCTTTGATATTCGGGAAAGACATATTTACAAATGAGTATTGTTTTCCTTTCATATAATCTGGATTGATCCAAAAGGTAATCCACCCCTGTCGCGATGCTGTTTCTAAATTTTCCAGAAGATCATCAAAAAAGAAAATGACTTTCGGTCCTGAAGAACGAAAGGAAATATCATCGTGAACATCATTGAATGAACGATAATCCGGTTTCATGTAAGGGATAGTATCTCGCGAATATACTTTTTCAAATCTATCTTTGATTTTCATTCTTTGAATTACATCTAATGCATGTCCTCCGGTTCCATTTGTATAGATATAACACGAACCCTTACATCTTCCCAGTAATCCATCTAATAATCTATCTTCAGATATCATGTCATAATTAATAGGAACTCCTTTCTTGTGAATAATCAAAGTATCGTCCAAATCAAAAACATAGTGTATCATTTATAATACTATTTAAAATTTGATATTATTAAATGGATTTAAATAATTACCTTTAAGAATAATTATCAATGAGCACCACTACAAAAAACCCCGAACCACTACTAAGCGAAGAAGCCAATCGTTATGTTATCTTTCCGATCCAGCATGAACCCTTCTGGCATATGTATAAGAAGGCTGAAGCTAATTTCTGGACCGCAGAAGAATTAGATTTATCAAAAGATTTGACAGATTGGTTAAAACTGACAGATGACGAGCGATTCTATATCAAGCATATCTTAGCATTCTTTGCTGCTTCGGATGGTATCGTGAATGAAAATCTGGTTGAGAAGTTCTGTCAAGAAGTAAAAATTCTGGAAGCAAAATTCTTCTATGGTTTCCAAATTGCGATGGAGAATATTCATTCAGAGACTTATTCCCTACTCATTGATACTTATATCAAGGATGTTGAAGAAAAAACGAAACTCTTGAATGCGATTGATCATATCCCGAGTATTAAGAAGAAGGCAGATTGGGCTCTGAAATGGATTAATGATGATAATTCGCCCTTTTCTCATCGGATCATTGGATTCGCTGCCGTAGAAGGTATATTCTTCTCCGGAGCATTCTGTTCTATCTTCTGGCTCAAAAAGAGAGGTCTCATGCCGGGTCTATGTCATAGTAATGAATTAATCTCAAGGGATGAGGGTCTTCATACTGAATTTGCTGTATTAATGTATCAAAATCTGATTGATAAACCATCACCGGATATCATTAAAGAGATTATCATCAATGCTGTTACAATTGAAAAAGAATTTATTACTGAGTCACTTTCTTGCGAACTGATTGGTATGAATAAAGAATTAATGGGTCAGTATATTAACTATGTAGCAGATAGGTTACTACTCATGTTTGGCTTAGAAAAGGTATATCATTCAGAGAATCCGTTTGATTGGATGGAGATGATATCAGTTCAAGGAAAGACTAATTTCTTTGAAAAGAAAGTCGGTGAATATTCAAACAAAGCAAATCCGAATATTGACGCTGAGAAAAATGAAATTAACTTTGATGACGAAGATTTTTAAATTTATATATATAAATGAATAGTGAAATAGGATGGGTATTTATATATGTATTTGCTTTTGGAATTAGCGATTTTATAATCAAAAAATACATTAAAACCGATATTTCATATTTATTCTATTATTTATTGATAGGAACTATTGGATTTTATCTTCTAAAAAGAAATTAAATTATTTTTTGCCTTTGTTGGCTTTGGTGTCTTTGTTGTCTTTGGTGTCTTTGTTGGCTTTGGTGTCTTTGGTGTCTTTGGTGTCTTTATTTTCTTTGCTTCGTGAAAAATGCCGATCAATATTTGATTTAGATTTAGATGCTGGTTTCACTGTTTTCTTAGGTAAATTGAATGAATAATTTCGTTTTTCTTCATCATATTTTAAGTTTTTTATGGAGACTATCTCGTATATTTCGTCAGAATAGTCAACATCGCCTGCTTTATTTAGCGAACCATTCTCGCAAATGTGAAATAATAGTTTTTTCAGTTTTTTGGTTTCATCTTCATCTAATTCATTCTTCTCAGATTCTGAATTAATGAAGATAGATAACCGATTCAATTTAGATCCTTTATCAAGTTTGGTCCATGTCTTTTGAAATCTATCATTTTTTTCTTTCTCAATCGCGTCTAGAAGAGTTTCCATTTAGTATTAAATACGAATCCTTTCTTTAAATTAAAATATTATTATATAATATACATACATGGATTATGGCAAAGCTGGACTAAAGGAATACAAGAATTTAATGGGGATTAATTATGTAAGACCCCCTTTATTAAATTTTGATAAAGTAAAAGAAACAAAAGATTATACCGAGTATAAAGTAAAAACACATAAAGATGCTCTGTTAGAGGCCGAATCATCAGATGATGTTGATGGGGTATTCTCTAATGATATTGATTCATTGATTTATTGTAATGAAACTTTAAATCTAAAGGTTCCGAAACCGAGTTATATGAAAAAATCTGGCAAAGCTAAATTCGCATATGCTTTCGGTATGTTTCCGAATCCCAAGAATGGTAAAGCGGCATACCTCGATGGGTGTATCTTAGGAGCATTAGGTTTGAAAAGACAGAAAACTCATGCTGATGTGATTTGTTTTATCACACCAGATATTTCTGAAGCTGATAAAAGGAAGTTAGAAGTTGTCTTTGATAAAGTAATTTATGTTCCGTATATTTCGCCTTACAAAATGACTGGAACAGGGAATCTTAAGACGATCATGATGGATCCTGATATCTTCAAGAATTGTCCGAATTACACAAAAGAACATCCTTATGCTCATGTCTTCTTCAAACTTCATATCTTCAATCCGAAATTATTCCCTTATGAAAAAGTATGCTTCGTAGATTCTGATTTAGTTCCGATGAATTACTATGATTCATTATTCATGTTAGATACTCCTGCCGGATGGGTTGAATATCGTAAGAAATGGCCGTATCAGAGATCATTTCACTGGGACCGATGTGATTACTTAGAACATGGAAAACCAATACCTAAGATTTTCACTGAGACAGGTACAAAGGGAGCATCTGATGTAAATGCAGGTCTGATGATAATTTCACCGAATCAAAAAGAATATGACACAATGATTAAACAGTTACAGAGTCCTGCTAAAACGTGGCTCGGTCCGGGTAAAGAACATATCGGTTTCTGGGATATGGATTTAAATAAAGAAACATCTATTACTGGTCAAAAATTCGTTGATAGTAGTTACTGCTATCCCGAACAGAATTACTTAACAAAGAGATATTCAGGACAATGGACCTATGTTGAATATTCCTTTCAAAGTTGGTCATTAGACCCATGTAATTCATTCGGTATTCATATGGCCGCGTTCAATCCGAAGCCGTGGTTCAAACAACCCGCTAATTCAGAAATCAAGGTAAGAGAAGATTATCATCCATATTTTGATGAGGCGATGAAAGAAATATTTGTTTCAGAAATACCTAAAGCAGTTGTCCCCGAGGATGAAAGTCTTATCTTAGAGAATATCTCTATCTCATATGAATTATTTAATGATTTAATTATCTGGGGTCTAGTTGAATATCCGAAATTACACAAGTTTTTCATGCACGATACCAAGATTCATGGAACGAAATTATCTTTCGGTGAGGATAAATTTAAACCTCTATCAAAGAGAGATGAATTTAAACTTCTAAAAGATATTACTCAGTCAGATCCAGATTATAAAAAGTTAAGTATTTCACAGCAATATATTTCAAACTTGATGAATAATTATCAAGGTTTTGTCAAGAAAGTAAAGGATAAATATTTATCTGTCTGTAAAACGAAACTAAAGGATCGATATGGCGAATACACCTATGATTTTACTATCATTGATTATCCAGATCATATTGATAAATCCTTATCTGAGAAGAAACAACTCTTAAAACATGGCAAGATATCGTTCGGTAAATTCAGAGGGACATCTATCAATGATTTACCTGAAGAAGAAGCCATATTTTACGTTAAATCGCGAGAATTTGCTACCGATTCAGAAATAAGAGAAGCGTTCGCAAAATCAAAGTATCATCATCTCGTTAATCTTGCTAATCTAGCCAGTCTTAAGAAGAAAAAGAAAACACAGAAAAGAAGTAGAACCAGAAAAAATAAGCGGAAAACGACTAAAAAGAGGGTAAAAACTGAACTTCATTATTTCAGAATGGATGGATGTGGTTGGTGTGACGAATTTCAAGAAACCTTATGGCCTCAGGTAACTAATATACAGGGCTTGAAGACAAAGATCATTAATGGACCCGAAAATATAAATCTCGCTAAGAAATATAAGATCCAAACCTATCCGTCTTTAGTAAGAGTCACTAATGGTAGGCACAAACTTTTCAAGGGGAAAAGAACAATGAATAATATCTTGAAATTCTTGAAATAAATTTGATTTAGATTACCTATTCGTTGGTAATCAAACTAATATGTCTTCTACGATGATTGATCTCAGTGATAAAATCACTTATTTCAGTGATCAATCTGATATGATTTCTATGGTAATCATAATCATCGTCCTCCTTATCCCTATAACTTTTCATATCTATTTCAGGGAGAGGAATATCCTACTTCTTAATCCTCTATACAAGGATCTGTTGCGGAGAATCTCATTACTTTTCCTATCCTATATCGGTGCTATGCTATTCGGTTTACTTTATCGTCTATCACAAGAGGATGGAACGATATCTATCCGTGGTTCTCTATCCGATGCTAATTTCAATGCCGATTGTTCTGATGATAATAATTTCTCATGTTGTAGTTATTATGATAACTGCTATATTTCAGATATGGGACCTGAAGGTCCCATTGATCATGATACAATTATTATTCCGGTTAAGAAGGATTCAGAATGTCCTCATCTAAGTGAAATCCTTTATAGACGAGATGAATATCTAGATTATGATGCCGATTGTTCTGAAAGTGAATTTGGCTGTTGTATGATGCGATCTACATGTGATTCTTATGTAAGATTAAATTTCTCATATTCATTATATGAACATACTATTGAAAGGGGATTCCCAATCGGATATATAACATCAATGGAACCTAAGATTGATGAAATAGGTTCAAATTGTCCTGTTTCCATCGGTGCTATTGTAGATGACTATGCGCATCTCCATGTAGCATCTCAAAGTCATCAATTCGCTTTCATTATCCTATCTTTTATTGGGATTATTGTCTTATGCTTGGGTGTCTGTATTAGAAATCATATCGTGGAGATGAATTATAATACCTTAACGGAAAACAAATTAGATGAATTAGAATCAGAAGAATCAGAAGGATCAGAAGGAGAATATCCTTAGTAGTCACGGATCAAACCAAAATTATCTCGTTCCCCTCTTGTCCCCCTAAACGCAAAATAAAAAATCCACTCGGGGTTTGCTGTGCGGGGTGCTGTCCCTGGATTTCGGCCCTGTATCACTTCTTGACCTACTGGAAACTTTGTTAATACATTGTCGTAATATTTTCTCCAATTAGACTCGCTTGCCCATGGTTTGCCGCCGGGCTGCGCCCATCCAGTCTCGGTAATCCATAGTTTTTTATTTGTAAGATAGCCCGAGGGGTCATTACTCATGGCATATTGTACTTGAGCGATTTGGTCATGCAGGAAACTTTTACCTGCCTCCACACTCAATAACTCTTCTTCTGTCGCGCCCCCGTCCGAAAAATATGGATAAAAGTTTACTGAAACCACATCAATGTGCGCTTTAATCTTCTCCAAATAATCGCCTACTTTAAATTCATCTATATTCCACTGGTCGGGTGGATTACTTGCTACATTTAGGGACGCCTTCAAAGTTGATGTAATAAGCGCGTTCGGAGGGAGTCTCCCTGCCTTCTTATGTTGCTGGAGTGTTTGGAGGTGAGATGCGATGTCGGCGGAGGGGTAGGAGGAAGGGTTACCTCCCCAGTTCACTTCATTTCCCATAGATATCCCCATTACATACTCATCCCATCCGTCGCCATTATTTTTATAATCATCCACGAGTTGATTGATCTGAGACTCAATGGACCCTTCGTCAGAAGCCCAGATGCCTATTAATACTTTAATCTTATTTTTAATTAAGAATTCTGTCCATGCCTTGCCTTCGTTCGTTCCGCTCCTGTAATCATATAGTCTGACCGCTTTGATACTATTATCATCGCCTTGCTCCTTTGGTATTTTACCATCTGGCCACACGCCGCCACTAATCAGATTCATCGCAGGCCCACCCATACTCGTCGTCATGTTATCTAAATTCATTCCATAATTTATTGCGGCGGTCCCAGGTCCAGGAGGTGGGGCAGGTGGAGTAGGAGGTCCAGGAGGTGATACATTACAAACAACAGTTCCACCCTTTTCCATGTTAAATGTTGAGCAGCCTGCTGGTTCGCCTTGCTGACTCTCACCTAGCCAACATAAACGAGCGCGCCCATCCTCATCTATTTCATAATATCGCCGGCATTGCTTCTCATCCAACTCGCTGCACCAATCACCAACCTCATTCACATTATGTCTCCCCTCCATCATTAGGGAGCAGTCCGGGTCTTCTGAAGGCGACCCCCCACCATCCCCACACCAAATGCCATTTTTGCCAGGTGCCCCAGCAGATTCACATGTCCTTTGATCCTTAATAGCGGCGCACGCATCACCATCTTGCATATAACACGGTGCTCCTGCATTACACTTAGCACATTGGTCTCCATCTTCAGCCCCTTCCACTAAAAACAACTGATTATAAACACAATATAATAAGATACCTACTAATAAACCAGTTAATACTGTTTCAATCTTAAGTTTCATATATATATTATGAAATTATAAAAAATAAAGGAAATAATTTATGGGATAATGAATGATAACTATTTTTGTGTGTTCCACGGCGCATTTGGAAATGTTGGTCCGCCGTATGCGACGGTTGCCGCCTCCACTTCAAGGCAGGGCAAGGACCACATCGTCGGTTGATCCTCACAGCATAACTCCCCGCCGCTGGCCGCATTGCAGGCGAAGCCGCAATCGTGGCAATTATCAGGAGGAGCACCACCACCTCCGCCAGGTGTAGCACTACCACCACCGCCAGGTGTAGCACTAGTATCGGTACCGCTTGCCCCACAAGAACATGGCGAGAGAGATGTTTCATTAACCCATGCAAAATCTCCACCTCTCGCAGCTGGATCGCCAACCCTATTCAGACTAGTACAATTTTGTTCTGGGGTGCCGTCTCCGTCCAGAATCCATGCGTCCGGAAATTTCTCGTTGGTCTTGCCTGGCCCCAACGGACAATCTCCTCTTACGCTTGCCACTAATGTAGGATCATCGTCTTTACCATCCTTTAAAGTTTGAATACAAAAACCCGTATATGTGTTTCCTGTTTCGCTCGCCCAAAGTTGCCACGCACTCCTACATTCTTCTTTGCTCTTATGACAGGTAGCACCACCGGTGCGTCTATTCCAAAAAGCATCATCAAGCGGTGCTGAATTTTCCAGGGTCGGATGGGCATCATCACCATAATATCTGCATGTTGATGGTGGTGTCGGAGGTGCCGGAGGTGCCGGTGGTGTCGGAGGTGTCAGAGGTGTCGGATTCGGACAAGCGTCGATTCTTGAGACAAAAGGCTGGTCCGTGTTGTATTGGGCTCTTAGCTCAGACAATTTTAATAGACATTCTTGCTGCGTCTGATAACCTTTGTCGACACTGGAGTCATCATCAGGACACGATAAGACCTCGTCAAAATTGGATATAAAGGGCCGATCGCGGTTGAACCCATCTTGGCGCTGCCATCCAGGGCACGCCCCAGCTTCATACTCATCCGTTGAGCAGGTGTTGACTCCTGTAGTGCACTGATATAATCCCTCAACACAATTAAAATTACCTAACATGACAGCAATACAATAACCAACGCCAACTAAAAGCACACACTTTAAAATGTCTTCGACCTTAAGTCCAAGAAATTTATTCGCTAAAATCTTATCCATTTATAATTAAGACTTATATTTTTTTTATTTGAAAATGATTAAATTTAATTACTGTATGCCAAACCTCCCATTCCACTCATTATTCTTAATACATTGTAATTTACAGCGTAAATATTAAAAGCAGATCCATTCGCAGTATTGAACATAAGTTGCGCGTTATCAATACGAGAAAAATTACACGTTCCACTCGGTTGATGTTCTTCAGGTTTGAGGGCAAACGAATAAACATTTATTTTCTTTGTTAAATTACTGACACTAGGTAAATCATTCACGTGACGCGAAACTATATATATGTATAATTCATCATCGTCTTGGTAGCCGGTTGGAAGAGAATCTGCTTTAATTGCTGGTGATACAGTGATTACCAGACCAGTTCTACCTGTTACTGTGTATGGATGATTCTGGGATTCGGCCGTAGTTGTGAGGCGCTTGTTTGTACTCGTTGAGACTGATAGACCATCCCCCACAATTGGTATCTCAGACGTGTCCGCATGAAATGTAATAGTTGTCCCTGCTGCGATAGTTGCCTTAGTAGCCGTAGGTGTATCGTGATTTGCCACAACACCCGTGTCCGTGTAGGTGCCGACGGCATTTCCGTTTTCATGGTATGTAATATTATATCCAGGAATATTTGTATGATACTGATAAGGTTGTCTTAATTGGAAATATTCTTCTTCTTGTGGTTCAAATCTATCATGACCATTTAATACCAATTTCGCATCAGTATATGCATTAATTGCTGCTGAAGTCCATATTAATTCCTTTACTGGGTGATTAAAATTTAGATCAAATGATTTATTGTCTGCAGCAAATGAATCTTTCTGTAATTGTTCAATTAAATATTCATGAGA
>Ga0308016_10000847_pt1 | contig 15340 bp, 14 predicted proteins | sample Neamet233_FD_203129 | JGI IMG/M metagenome (GOLD analysis project Ga0308016, IMG submission 203129) | Marine microbial communities from water near the shore, Antarctic Ocean - #233 | ecosystem: Environmental > Aquatic > Marine > Unclassified | place: Southern Ocean | collected 2014-07-28
AAGTTTCATCGGAAGGGGTAGTTCAACTTGCCATTACTCCTCAACGCCCTCATTGCCCGTGTTGCCTCTTCGATTTGAGAGATTTACGAGAAAAGATTTCTGCTACCAAAGGTGTAACTGCAGTTAAACTTCTCATCGACGGCGTTCCTGCTGCGGAGCGATGGACACGTGTACTCAATCTGTCGTGACGCGTTTTCTCAACAAAAGAAAGGCTGGTAATGACCAGCCAAATACCGCGATAAACCATGCGGTAAGTGAACCGAATACAACACCCCAAGCAGGCAGAGAATACATGGCAACAAGTGCGTAAATCGCTACGCTGACTCCACCCATTGCCATCGGACCCGCTGCACCACGAGGCACAGTTGGGCCTTGAGCAAGCCACAAGGCGACCATACTGGTCAAGAAAATAGCAGGGAATACCGCGGCCAAGCCTGCTACAAACGGTTGTCCTTGAGATGACAGCCATACTGCAGCACCAATTGCACAAGCGGCAGCACTGCCTCTGAAGACGAACACAGCACGAGCAACGGGCTGTTTTCCCTTTGGTGCCGGTTGAACTTTCCAATTCATTGCCAAAGCAAGCGCAATGAGGAGAGCAAGTCCGAGGAAGCCTATTTGCCATGTAGTCATACCATTGCCGATGGCGAAATCGACGCCTTGTAGCATCACCATTCCAAACAAAAACCAAACCAACAAAGCAACGCACGTCGTGAGGAGGAGGGGTGAAGTTTTATCTTCTAATTTTGGAGGGAGATAGATCCACACGACAAGAAAGAGCGCATTGATGAGCATTCCCCAAGGGATGATTGCCAAACTCTGATTCAACAGTGCTTCATCGCCTGCAAGGTAAATACCGACCGCTGCTGGAACAATGGTCGAAGGCATGGTGCCAAGTAAACCACCAGTAAGCCCACCCCAGCGTTCAATTGCGAGAGTCACCAATATGGCGATGATACCAGCGATAAGCGCTGAAACAATCACCGAAGATGCCAGCATGATTCAACCTCAATCTTTTCAAATTTGAGCATTATCGCAACTTTGAAAGAACTGCTCTTTGTCAATAGTTCATGCCGAGTCGAAAGGGTCTAAATGTACAATTTGCTCAACATCGATTCGCTTGTAGCCTCGTTCTCGGGCAGTTTCTGCTGCTTTGCTAAGCATGGACCTCATCCATCCCAGTGACATCAAAGTTTTCATTTTGCTAATTGATTCGATAAAGTGGACAGGGTTGCCACCGAATTGAGCATTGCTCCGAATATCGGATTCCAATTGCTCGACCACCATGTAATAAGTTTCGAGTAATTCATCAATCGCGTCCTTCGTAACAGGCATTTTAGCATGCGTTTTTGCCAGCGAAAGAAGAGAAGATTCAGTCAAAATACCACCGCCTTGGCTCACAACAAAATCTTCGGTTTGTGCTACTTCCTGATGCCCTTCATCTTCACTGTCCAACACAATATTCATGCCGGTGATTGCAATCTCTAAATGGCGAGGTTTTATTGTCGCCACTCTGTCTTTTTCAGCAGCGACTTCAGCGTGTTTAATCACTGTTGAAAGGTGTTTTTCAATGTGCGAAATTCCGGCTTGGACGGCTGCAGAGCCAACTGATTCAACGGCATCGATTTCATCAATCATCAATTCTCGTGTTCGATTGTAATTCAGGCGAGTGCGGAACGGGTCGTCGAGCGTCTTTCGTTCAGGGTCTTGCGAGAGGGTTGCCGCCTCCATTTCAGGGACATAACGAGCGAGTTCTTTGCAGACTAAGTCTACTAATTGCTCTTTTACAGCCCCTGCGAGCCGCATTTCAGTATAGTTTGATGCTACGGCACCAATGTGACCGGTCGAGTAAGGCTTTGCCATACAAACAACACATCGCGGACATAACTTGAACACTATGGTTGAAATTTTTGCTCATTCAACCATGCCATCGTCTCGACCCATGGCTTGTGAGAGCTCCCATGCATGCAAACACTCATGGCCGCCTAAGAACCCGCCTGCTTCTCGACTTGGGCCAATGAATTCCGATCCACAAAATTGGCAGAAGACACCGACGATTGGCTCATTGTAATACGTTCCATTCGGAGTTTTTCTTTCAGGGATTCGCTTTCCCACATCTTCATGGGTCCAGCCTTCCATCTTTTCACAAATATCGTCTTCTGTTGATTCCTGTTTCATCATTACCACTCCGTTAGCCAAGGCCACGCACCATCAGCAGTCACTGGGCGCATTCCATTTTCGTCTCGAATCCAAGTGTCTTCACTCCCTATACTGCCTTCTTGATAGACAGCTTTTGGCTCAATAGCCATCGTTCCTCCAACGGGCAATGGCCGGTCGAACCCTGCTGCTACAACTGGAGTTTCATCCAATTGAAGGCCGACTGAATGGCCGAGGAATCGACTTTGGTCTGGATTCATCCCCATCAGATTGTCTTGATAGCCAAGTTCCACTGCAAGCGTATATGCTTCATTCCAGGCGTCTTCACATGTGTCGCCACGGTCGAGCACATCGACAACAGTATCCTTGACAGCCAACATGTCTTCAAGACGTTGATGCCATTGTTCAGACAATGTTCCTGCGACAAACATTCGCGTCATGTCAACAATGTAGCCGCGATGGGCATGGACAAGGTCGACCAAAACCGGTTCGTTGAATTTGATTCGACGGAAACCCGAACCCATGCCCGAAAGTGGGTGAGCGCCTGTTCCGCCAACTGCAGAATCGAAGAAGGATGGGATTCCTCCTGCACGACCGGATACGATGACGCCTCGGTCGCATTGGAGGGGGTATCGGCGCATGTGTACATTGCCGCCAAAACCTTCTGAACGGCTAACCGCTTCTGCTGCGGCAACTAATTCGAGTTCACTGATGCCTTCACCGCCTACCGTTTCGACTGCTTCAAACATCCGAATCTGGATTTCGGCTGCAGCGTCCATTTGCTCCATTTCCCATTGCGATTTTATTTCCCGCTGCCGGTGAATGAGAGCGGTAACATCTGGGCATGTGCCCAATTCACTGAATACGTCGACGAAACGTTGCGAATAGGTTGATGGTATTTCTCCAAATTGAAGCCCCGGTGCTGAGGTCGCACCACGCTGGCGCAGTGTAGCAACCAATTGTGCCATACGAGGGAATGCAAGAACTTCGTGGGGAGCGTCATCGCCTCCGCCTTCGAATTGAGCGCGCTGAAGCGACCGTCGAACAAATAACACGGCTTGGATGTTTTCGGAACCATGAGCAGGAATATACATCGATGCATTTTGCCGCCCACCTGCATAGTAGTACAGGTCGACAGGATGTTGAATGAAAGCACCTGATATTCCGGCGGCGGCTAAGCCTTCACCAAGACGGTGTTGTCGAGCGGCCAATTCGGAAACTGGAACTCTCCAGTCTTCTCCGTCGGGGCCAGTGAGGTCAGCCTCATTCCAACCGCTCATGGTTGAAGGGTGATGGCGACCGTTCAAAACGGCTCCGCTTAAACTTCGACGACCGGTGCTGTCCAAGCATCAGTTTCATCAAGCCGATTTTGGGCAATATCACAATACTCTTCTGAAAGGTCAACGCCGATGTAAGTTCGGCCAGTCATCTTGGCAGCCACACAAGTTGAACCGGAACCATTGAATGGGTCGAGTACGATATCTCCGGCAAAGGAATACATCTCTATGCAGCGTTTTGGCAATTCGACAGGGAACGGTGCTGGATGATTGACCCGTGAGGCGCGCTCGGTAGGGAAAGACCAAATCGATTTGGTGTGGTGTATGAAATCATCACGAGGGATCGTGTCTATCCGCCCTTCTGTACGTTCTGATTTATCGCGCATGAGTTTGTAATTTCCTTTCGAGAACACAAGCAGGTATTCATGCACATCTCGAAGACAAGGATTGCTTGCACTTTGGAATGAACCCCAAGCACATGATGAGCCCGCACTTGCTGATTTATCCCAAATGATTTCACCCCTCATCAAAAATCCGAGTTGGTTCATCATGATGTTAATGTGGCTGGAAAGTGGGATATACGGCTTTCGACCAAGGTTGGCCACATTGATGACCATACGTCCACCGGGTGCAAGAACACGGTAACATTCTGCAAAGACATCGTACAATAATTCAAGATATTCATTCAGAGAAAGGTCTTCGTCGTAGGCTTTACTGGCGTTGTAAGGTGGTGAGGTGACAACCAATTGAACGCAATTATTAGGCAAATCTAAGTTTCGAGAGTCGCCAACAATAAGTGTATTTGCGAGCGTTGGTGGGAGTTCCTGTTGCTCTCCTACTTCACGACTTGAAACGATGCCATCGTACAGGCGACTACCATAGTATACCGATGCGTCATGGCCTTCTCGCTTTGAAACGCCGAATGACGAAGTACTGGTGCTGGCACGACGCCGTGGCCCTTTGAGGGATTCATCCTCTACGGGTTCTTCTTGCGCCATCCTTTGAGAGCGAACTTTACGGCTTTATCACCTTTCGCGCAATGAGGGGGGGTGAGACGCGCGATTGTGCAGTTTAGAAAAGGAACCGTAGGGTCTTTTCATCCGTTGCAATGAAAAACCGAAAGCGTTTGGAATGTTCAATGGCGAGTGTCTTCACCCTCGACAATGTCAATGTTGACAACAAAACAGTCTTGGTTCGTGTCGACATCAATTGTCCACTTCTTCCGGACACCAAATCGTTTCTTGACATTACCCGCATTCGGGCTATTGTACCTACATTGAATCGTTTAACACATGCGAAAGTTGTGCTTCTTGCTCATCAATCTCGACCAGGAAAACATGATTTTACCTCCACCCTCGGCCATTCTCGGGAACTCGGGCGTCTTCTAGGACGACCGGTCCAATGGGTGGATGACCTGGCTGGCGAGAAAGCTATGAAGGCGATTGAAGCCTTGGAGTGTGGAGATGTCCTCATGTTGAACAATGTTCGAATGTATGATGAAGAGATCGAAACCACTGGTGATTTCAACGCCCACTCGGAAACAACAATGGTTCAAAATTTAGCAAGTGTTGCCGATTTATTTGTCTACGATGCTTTCGCATGTGCACATCGCAGCACCCCATCAGGGGTAGGATTTACTCACTTGATTCCATGTGTGGCTGGTGAATTGATGAAGCACGAAATGAATCAACTTGACCGAGCATTAGAGAATCCTGCTCGCCCTTGCATTGCTGTATTGGGTGGTATCAAAGTTGATGATTCTATTCTCGTGGCTGACAACATGCTTCGCAACAATATTTGCGATGAATTCTGGCCGACGGGTGGTGTCGCAAACTTACTTTTGGAACTCTCTGGTATCGAAATCGGTCCAGTTAACCATGATTTCTTGGTCAATGAATTGGGCAGGATGTGGCACCAAACAGTGGAGACTGCTAAATCTCTGTTGAGCGATTTTAGTGATAAAATACGCCTCCCTGTCGATGTTGCAGCAAACGTCGAAGATAATCGAGTCGACCTTGCTGTCTCAAAACTTCCAATTGAGGCGCCTATTTTTGACATTGGAATTCAATCGATTCGTAACCTTTCTGCTGCAATTAAATCAGCAGGTACCATCCACCTCAATGGTCCCGCTGGTGTATTTGAGTTGCCTGATTTCGCTTTTGGGACCGTCGAGATGCTAAATGCTTGTGCTGAAACCGAAGGATATGTGGTTGTTGGCGGAGGTCACACTGCCATTCTCGTAGCCAAACATGGACTCGGCAAGAGAATGGGCCATCTTTCGACCGGTGGCGGTGCATGCTTGGATTATCTCGCTGGGAAAACGCTCCCGGCTGTTGCAAGTCTTGAGGCAAGTGCGGAAGCATTTACTCTTAGCATTGCTCGAAGTGTCGATCAGTGAAGAGCCACTGGGGAGATTCGAACTCCCGACCTCCTGATTACGAATCAGGTGCTATACCAGCTAAGCCACAGTGGCGCAATTCATCCGCAGCATCGAATGGACATAAGGCAAACGGTCGAAAGTGTTCATGAGGGTTGAGCCTAACCCAAGTTCATGGCCGATGATTCAAGTGTACGGTATCGCAACGCGGTCCTGTATGATGAAAGCGGTCGCAAACATGTCGGAGATGTGCTCCTACACGACGATGGTCTCTGGTCCGAATCAAAGGGTGACGAGGATGTTCAGCACGATCTCGATGGGTCGGGGAAACTCATTACGCGAAGTTTACAGAATTGGCACACCCATTTAGCCATGCAATTGAACGCTCGAGATTTTAGTGATGGTTTTCCACTTCACCGTTGGCTAAACGAAGCGGTGTTTCCAACTGAGGCAAGATTGAATCCTGAATATGTCCGTGTTGGTGCACAAGCAGCGGCAGCAGAAATGATTCGTACAGGTTCCTCATTTGCTGCGGACATGTATTTCTACCCCGCCGTTACTGGAAAAGTGCTCGGCGATGCTGGATTACGTGGCTTAGTCGGCGGTCCAGTCAGCGATGCTGCTCTTCCGTCTCACCCTGATGCTGCGTCTGCTCTACAAGAACTAGATACAATGCTCAAACAACAGAAAGCCGACAATAAAATTCAATATGCCATCGCAACCCATTCAGTCTATCTTTGCACCGAAGAGACACTCCGTAGAGCATCGGAACTCGCTGAAAAACGAAACGCACGCCTTCACATTCATGTCAGTGAAACTCGTAAAGAAATCGCTGATTGTCATGAAAAAACAGGCCTCTACCCAGTAGAATATCTCGACAGCCTGGACTTCTTCAAACCAGGAACGGTGTGCGCTCACGCTTCGTGGGTAAAGAAAAATGAAATCCGAATGTTAGCAGAACATCAGGTGACTGCTGTCCATTGCCCCTCATCCAACATGAAAATTGCTTGTGGAGGTACCATGTCTCTGCCTGCATACAATGATGCTGGCGTCGATGTCCGAATTGGTACAGATGGAGCGGCTTCTTCGGGAAGTGGCTTGGATATGCTGGCTGAAGCACGCCTTGCTGCATTGGTTCAACGTCACGATCATTGGGATGCAACACTGCTTCCTGCAGCAGATGTCTTTTCGATGGCCACTAAGGGCAGTTCGGATTGGGCCGCATGGAATCTTGATGACATTCGAATGCGCCCGTTGGGGCGTTCTGGAAACCGCCATCTTGCGAATCTTATTTTCAACGGTGCAGATTGCATGGATTTGTGGGTTGATGGACAGGCTCTCCGAATGAATGGCGTCACGCAAACGATCGATGAAGCAACAGCATGGATGGAATTAGACCAAGCGGTTGAAACCTATTACGAAGGCGTTGAATGATTATTCCATTCGAGACAAACCAAAGCCACCAAGACCTAACAAGAAACTGAATAAGTAGGTCGGGAATGAAGCGGAAAGCTTGACTTCATAATCAATATTCAATTCAGTTCCTGCTGGGAGAGTTCCTGATTGAGTTCCAATACCTGCGTAATATTCACCTGATGAAACATGCCATTGCACACCAGTGGTTCCATTCGAAGAAGTCGCCTCATATCCCGTATCACCGTATTGGCACGTTTGGCTACCTGAAATCGATTCAATGTAGGCTCCTCCATTGATCCGTATACTGTCGCATTGACTTCTCTTCGATTCATCTGCAATCACCAAAAAGATATCTTCTCGCTCCCATGTAATCGATGTATCTGCATTGACGAAGAGTCCTGCTGGATTACTTGGTAACGCTTCCCCGGAAAAGAAGACAAAGCCAGTGGTACTTACAGTTGGAATATCTTCAACCTGCCCTTCTATGGTATATCCGACCGTACCGATGACCATGATGAAGACCGCAAAAACCGCTATTGAATAGCCAACAGTTTTACTTTGAACCATTCCATTCACCTCACATTTGATAGAACGCCAAGGCGAGAATGACATAACTTGCCAATAACATCGCCCCTTCAAGCCAATTCGATTTGCCATCGCTCATAATCGAGTTTGCTACGAGAACTGCAATGAAGGTCGCCACCGTTTCAAGTAACCCGAATTCTAAGGTGAGGCCGACGCCAAGGAACCAAGCAAACAGAATCATCACTGGGGCGACAAAGAGGGCGATTTGAACACTGCTACCAATGGCAATAGCAATAGAAAGGTCCATCTTATCTTTTCCAGCCACCAAGACGGCCGTGAAATGTTCAGCTGCATTACCGAAAAATGGCAGTAAAATCACACCGATAAAGAGTTCTGGCAACTCCCACTTAATCACTGCATCTTCAAGATTATGAACCAGTATATGTGCCATCCAAGCAACGAGAGTTGTTGAAACAAGAAGGAGAATCCATGCATCTTTATTGGTCATGTGTGGGTTTTCATGGGCGCCATGGCCGGCTTCAGTAGCAAAAACATCGACGTGTGTTTTGAGTTGGAACAACAGAGCCAAACCGTAGATGATTAACAATACAATCGCAGTATAATGAGACAGTTTCGCCACTTCACCCAATGTACCACCGGCATGATGAACCGCACTTGGAATGATAAGGGCAACAATGGCAAGTAACAGAAGAGAGCCGTTCATTTGTCCAGCATCTTGGCTGAAATGCTGAACTTTGTGATTTAATCCGCCCCAAACCATCGCAAGCCCAAGTACCAACAAGAGGTTGCCGAGAATCGAGCCAATCAGAGATGCCTGGGTGACTGTAATCATTGTAGCAGCAATCTCTGGATTCTGTGAAGCAGTGTACAAGGCCAATCCTGCGATAATCATCTCAACAGCATTTCCAAACGTGGCATTAAGAAGGCCGCCAACGGCCTCTCCAGTACGCAAAGCAATCTCTTCAGTGGCTTTGCCCATAAGGAAAGCAAGCGGCATAATCGCAATCATTGAGAAGACGAACGCAAGTTCGCCCATATGAGAATAATTGGCGTAAAGAGCAAGTGGTATAGCCAAAAGAAGAACATTCAATTTGTTCTTCCTTGGGTCAAAAGATGACAATAAATGGTCCATGGCTTCTTCGATTTCATCTGATAAATCACTCGAAGTCTCAACTGTCTTGGGCTCCGACATGTTTTGTTCGAAGGAGAGTCAGCCCTTGAGTTCACCGCTTCGGTGTGATTCAATCGTCACTCTTTTTACGACCGACTGCGCGCCGTTTTGGCGCCTTTCGAGGTGCTGCACGACGACCGACTGCGCGCTTCTTGGCAACAGGCTTTTCTTCCTCTTCCTCATCGTCTTGGTCATCATATTCGCCCCAATCAATTCCATCATCATCGTCATCTTCTTCGGCGACGACTTCTTCTGGAGCGTCCTTCTTTCGGCGAGTTTTGCGGGAAACTGTGTTCACGGCAAAGGGATCTTCTTCCTCTTCTACCTCAATCTTTTCTTCTGGTTCAACCGATTTTTCTTCAGACTTGTCACTGGTATCTGTCACTTCATTCATGTCAAGTTCTTGATTAGTGCCGATAAATTCTGACATCCAATCTTCATCTTCGTCATCATCATCGTCGCCCTTTTTCTTCTTCTTTGGACCGCTCATGCTCGTTCGAATAACCATCAGCATTACGATTAAAGAGAAGACAAAAATTCCAGATAGAATCCATACAAGAATGTAAGGAGGGTCAGTCATTGAAGGGTTAATTGTAATCGGTTCTGGTTCAGGCTTAAGCGACTCAACATAGTTGCATGAAGTTGTTCCGTCGAGACGGTTTCGACAATCATCGACCGTAAAAATCACGCTATCTGAACGTTCGTTTCCTGCCGAATCGATTGCCCGAACAAAGACTGCGTGTTGGCCGGGCAGGAAGTTACCGGCTGAGAAGTCAAGGTCAAGAACAATTGAACTGTTATCTCCGTTGAGATTGGTAACAGAAGTTGCTTCAGTCCATGGTGTTGAAACGGATTGAGAAGTTCCGTAATTATAGGTGAATTTGTATTGGAATGAATCGATTCGAACATCGTCTTGAGCACCGGCAAGGACTTGGATAAGATTGCCATAGAGATATTTTGAACTACCATCGGAATTCGATGAAGGAGAATAAATGGTCACTTCAGGAGGTACAGCGTCAACGGCTCTATCGGTCCAAATTTGTGTGGCTTGGTTATTTGCCAAATCTTCCATCTCCACTTCAAAAACCATATCACCAGCAATGGTTGAAGTGGTAATGAAGAAGTCGAGTTGATACACAGGCCCTCGGTCTGGGTTTCCAGTATTTTCTTGAATCAAAACCATTTCTCTATTACCGCTTGAAATATCTCCACCATTCACTGTTGTGATATTTATGGTCGGATTTATATCGAGGTATTCATCAAACTCAATTTGAACCTTATAGTCTCCAGCGATCAATGATGGGCTGGTAAAGGCTTCATTATCCTCATTGATGAGAAGAAGAGATGCTTGAGGTACTTTGGTATCCTCTGTCACTTTCATCGTATTCGAACCTGAGCCGGAATAAGTTTCAGGGTTGCTGTTATTCCACTTGTCCGTAATGATTACCGCATACCATACATCACGGTCAATGTCTTCGGGAAGGTCAAGTTGACGGAAAAACGTGGGTGCCGGAGAAGTTCCAGCGTCAATATTGTCAATCGCAAGTTCCCAACCTTCTTCATCAATGGAGCTAAATTCGCTTTCATCTTCACCGAATGGGTCACCGTAGTGGCGCCAAACTTGGTACGTTTCATCGACCTCGAGGGGTGCATTGATCCATTCAATAGTGACTTTATTGAGATAACCAATCGATTCAACAATTTTCATTCGAGCTGGTGCAGGTGAAATAGTATCTTCTCTGTTATCATCATCGAGTTGGTCTGCATTTTGATTCAAACGCTTATCCATATACGTTCCAGAGATATGGCCATAAAGAGCCTCAGTTGTTACAAAGTAAAATGGCTGTCTTGCATTAAGGCCTTCAGGGAGTGCTACATCGAAATAGCCGATACCGTCGCTCACCGAACCAAGCCAGGTGAGATAATGGGCACCTCCTTCTGACATCCATTCAGCTCCGCTGACTCGATAACCAGCGGACCAAATATGGTAGCGCTCCCCTTCGACACCGAGTTGGTCGGTCCAAGTGACTCGGGTGGTCTGGTTGCCAATGAATTCAGCATGAACATCTCCGGGTTCAGCAATCCATGGAGTCCACGCATCTTCATCCACAGCATCAGAGCAAGAGCTTGAAGATACATTTGTGTCGTAGACCTCATAAAAATCAACTGTAACTATGCAATAGTATGCGAATCCTAAACGTCCAGTCGGAACTTCATAAGAAAACGATTCAACACCTTCTGAAATAGTTGCGAGGAATTGAACATCTGAGCGAAGAATGGAATTAAACGCTATTCCTGACATGTAGATTCGATACGATTCCCCGCTTTCACCTGCAACATCAACCCACGTAACTGTGGTAGTTCCACCGCCGGAAATCGGTTCTTCAAGAAACTCAGCACCAATCAAAACAGCATCGCCTGGGGGCATGTTATCTTCAAAAATTTGGGTCGCCATGGCGTTGTTTGAAAGGAAACGAATGTCCATGTAATCCACCCCAGGTGCAATCAAATTTGGAAGTAAGTAGGTGACTGAATAATAGGCATCTCGGTCGGTGTTTTCTGGTATCGTAATGATCAGAGAAGAGGTCCCTGCAGGGAGTACCGCAACCGGTGTTTCAACTGCCATCATATTCGCCCCATTTGCTCGAGTGACTGGGTATGATGTTCTGTAGAGGTGGATTTGGTATGCATCGGCTCCTGTTTCCGGAAGGATTGGGTTAATGTCGTTATAATTGACCCATTGCAATGTCGTCTCACTGGTTTCTGGGTCGTATGAGCCAACGATGTTGTAAGGTGTACGGATGGGTGTTGTCTGTTCAAGTATTGGAGTAGATATCACAGAAGCACCGATGTCCAGATCAAACAATTCAGTACCATTGCCAAGCGTTGTGGTTACAGCATAATAGAAACTGTCGTTCTCTCCAGGTTCTACGAGGAAAGAAGCCGAGTGCGGGTCAACTGTTCCATTGAACCCTCGGCATTGGAAGGCGTCATTAACAACATCAATAGAGGAGCAGGCTACGATTCCAGTTTCAAAAGGAGTCAAACTGCTTATGTTTGTTGAAGTGATGATTTCGTTTGAGCGGTAGACATTGTAGGTGGCAGAAAAGAGGCCTTGGAGGATTGAACTATCGATATCGATGTTTCTCCAGGTCACCAAAGTGGTCTCAGATACTGGATCAAAAACTGCAACGATATCTTGGGCCTGTAAATTAGCAGGCACCCCAAGGTCTTCAGCCGATACATGACTTAGTGGCGCCAATGCAAGAACCATGCAAAATACAAGGAAAATCGCTTTTCTCTTGCCTTCAATATTGAGCAATATGTCTGTCATCATCCCTCTTGTCACATGCAACGGTTATGAGCATGTCGCATATTCAACGGTTAAACAAGGGTTTCAACACACCCCTACGGGGTGACCGCGAGGTCGAAATTATTCGTCTTCAGAAGACTGATTTGGTTGCGGTAAAGGGTCTTCAGAATCGATACGTGAAATCTCAGTTTTGGCTTGTTGGAAACGGACGAGGAAAGTCCACAATCCTCCAAAAGCAGAAATCAAAACAATCACGCTCATCGGATTGATTGGAATGTGGTCGAGAATACCTGGGAACATGCCGAAATCTCCAACACCGGCAAGGATGAAAATACCGGTGAGGAAAATAGCCACAATCGAAAGAATGGTTCGATCCGCTCTAGAAAATCCACGGTAATTGCGCGAACCGGCTACTGCTTGGGCTTGCGTGCCCATATATGAGCCAAGTAAAGTAAGCCAAGCTGCTATTAAACCAAGGGTGAAATCGCCCACGAAAACAGAACCTGCTATGCAAAGAATCCAAATTGAATCGAGCAAACGGTCAAAGGTGTGATCAAGATAGTCCCCCCAGCGACTCACATTACCGTATTTACGTGCTAAAGGGCCATCTAAACCGTCCAAAACCATGGCCAGAATAATCAGCAATCCACCACCAAACAGCATGGTCGCACCGTAAGTAGAATCTTCTGCAGTCAAGACTGCAAGTCCGCCGAGAATGCCGATAGGGAGAGCAACCCATGTGACAGTTGCCGGTTTTACACCTGAAAGCGAATCTAAAATAGGATTCAATATGCCTTCCCACGCGTCCCTTAGTTTTTCTAAAGCCATGATTCTCAACTACCTGCCGTAAGCGAGGGGTGTTTGTTGTTGCGGTTCGCCGAGAGCAAAAATGGAGACTTACATCCATCCAATCGCTTGCGAACTCAATTCTTCAAGTGACAAAGATGGGCATTTATTCTCAACCCATTCAAGAATCTGCGATTGTAATTCTTCAATCGTTAATGAAGTGCTATCAAGTTCTAAAATTGGTGCTTCGATTTCAAATTCCAAAAGTTCAGACCATGTTCCAGAAAGCAATTCCCATTCCACATTTGCTGCTATTTTCGAAGGGGTATACGCTCTGCCTTCCAAACGCTGCTTTAATTGTACAGGGTTACATCGTAAAATGACGATAGCATCAACTTCGAGCAGATGGGAAAGATGACCATCGATGAAGGTGACTCCCTCTTCTTCATTGTACCATTTTTCAGACAAAAGATGGATGTCGAGTGGCGCTGAATCATCGGCTGAATCGACTGCGTCTAAGCACCCATGTTGTTCTGCTAATTCTTGCAGTGAAAACACCGAAAAAGATGTGCTTAATGCTTCACAAAGCGTAGTTTTACCTGTGCCGGGCGTACCTGTAATTGCGATGCTGACTTGTCCGTCCATGTTTCCCCATCACCTCAGCCAAATAAACGCTAAGGCTTGAATTTCGAACGAGTGAATGATTCTGAAAGTGTTTTGCCTTGGCCGAGGCGAACAGGCAAAGGCATGATAGGTCATCACTCACAGCAGTGATTGTCGCCATGTTTGGAATGAATGACCCCGCTCAAACCTTGCTTCAATTGGAGCGGTATATTGACGACGGGCGAATGGAAATGTCAGAGGTCATGGCAACCCAATTCACAGAGATGTTTCTCTCTCAGAAAAAAAGAACGCCTGATGCTCAAATTATGTTGGTTAAAGGTCTACGAATTCTTTGTGATGTTTTTTTGACCCGTGGTAAAATTCAACGAGCCATAGCAAGCGTGAAGATTCTCCATCGTGAACGGAAAAAGCTGATTCGTACCCTCAGTTCCGGAGCACCTCATTTACTCGAAAAAATGACCCCTCCCGCAGAAGACTATCGGCGGGCTGGCAAGATTTATGCTACTGCAGGAAAAAAGGGACCTGCGATGAAGGCTTTTTCCAAATGTGAAAAACTATCCCCGGGCCACGTAGCCAGTGCAATGGAGGCGTGTCAACTGCTTGGATTCGACAAGAACGTTGTCAGTCGATTCGTTTCAACTGTTCACGCTGCTGGACCCGTTATTTTGGCTAATGGGCGCTTTGTATTACAGCCCCTTGGTTTACCTGAAGCCGACGCTCGTGAGGCACAAACTACCTTACAATCTGCGGTTGATGCAGGCGTCGGTTCAACCGAAATTTGTCAGCAACAAATCACTCGAATCGCAGAAGAAATTGGGGCTATTGAGCGCGGTGAAGCAGCGGCAAACGCTCGACTGCAAGCGGCAATGGATCTGTTAAAACCACAACACGACTACTACAAGTATTGAGCTTGGTAACGAGAGATGGATTTGAACCATCGATCTCCGGGTTATGAGCCCGACGGGATATCCAGACTACCCCACCTCGTTATGGCCTTGGCTGAACTCCTCCCGTTCTTCAATGCACCGATGGCGCTGCAACCTAATACGGGTGGCAATATTCCACTTTTTGAAACAAAAAACTATCCGATTTAGCATTGGATTGATGAAGAAGGAGCGCGTGTCTCGACATATGCGAGCCCGCTTGCCAATCCCGACCTTACTGTGTGCCCTACTTATTTGCGCATCTTTTGCAGGTTGTTTAGGTGATGAAGAAGAGAAGGATAAAGCAAGCGCTATCGATTTTATTGTTTACTACGATACGACCTCCGGTGTTATTGAAGAAGTAATACAAAACAACCAACAAGTCTCTGAAAACGGTGTTGTAGTTACCTTTGATTTCTCCTACACCAAATCTTCGGCTGGTGAAATGGCCACCTTCTACTATATTCCCGGTGATGGCTCAAGTACGATCGAAAACAGCGCTGCTGAAAACGGCGAAATCACCTACACCTACCTTACCCACGGCTTGTTTTCTGCCGCCATTGGTGCAATCGATGACCAAGACAATGAGTACTTCGAAAACATCACCATTCGTATCGATAAGAAAATTACATGGTCGCATGATAACACAGCGACCCCTGATTCCATGAACATTGAGGCCACGCCAGACTGTGATTGTGAAGCACCTGAGCAAATAAAAATCGATTCAACAGTTACAAATCCACAAAATGG
>Ga0308016_10000849_pt1 | contig 15335 bp, 10 predicted proteins | sample Neamet233_FD_203129 | JGI IMG/M metagenome (GOLD analysis project Ga0308016, IMG submission 203129) | Marine microbial communities from water near the shore, Antarctic Ocean - #233 | ecosystem: Environmental > Aquatic > Marine > Unclassified | place: Southern Ocean | collected 2014-07-28
TAACAGGAGCTAAGATTAGTTCTGCTACGACTATAACAGCAGGTACTGGAAACAATGTAGGTGTCCTTGATGGTGCAGATTCTACTTATAGAATATACGCTGGTCACGCTACACCTGCTTCAGCTCCATTTAGAGTTAAGCAAGATGGTACTGTTATAATTGAATCAGCTTCTTCTGGCAGTAGGTTAGTTATAGAAGATGATACAATTAAAGTTTTTCAAGGTTCTACTCTTAGAGTTAAGATAGGGAATTTAGCATGAGCTATGGTCTTAGTGTTTTTAAAGCTGATGGTTCATTAGGGTTTTCTACAGCAGACGTTACGTGGCAAACAGTAGCTCAATTTACTGTTGCAGCTAATGCTACTGTTTCAAACACTTATTCAGAGGCTGCAGGAATGACTGTGATAGCACAAAGGCAATTAGTTAATGTGCCTCCCAATTCTCAGGAAGACTACATACCTAATGTTGTTGTTTCAAATAATTCACAAACAATTACTGTATCACCTCAATCAGGATTATCGTCTTCACAATGTATAATACATGTATTAGCACAAGACTCATAGGATTTAATTATGGCTTACGGATTTGAAGCAAAAAATGATAGTGGCAAAGTAATTATAAACGATACTATAGAAAACTTGCATTTTATAGGCAAAGCAACTAGAGGAAGTTCTGATTCAGGTCAAAGCACAATATCTGGCTACAGTGGTAGCAACTCTACCTTAGATGGTAGATGTATTTGGACTTATACTATAACCTCTGCTGGAACTCCAGTAGCTTTTATTAAACCTGTTGATTATGCTAGGTGGCATGGAATTATAAAACAGTCTGTTAGTAGCACAACTTGGACATTTCAAGTTATGGTTAGTGGCACTTCTACTTCTAACCCTCCCGAAATTTATTGTTTTGTAAATGCGGATAGTATAGCTGTTCCTTCAGGAGAAACACATGGAATGCTTGTATTTAAATCCGATGGTTCTTCAAAAACATTTGACAGTAGAAGACAACCGTTAGCTATAACTGGTGGTGCTAGCGCAGTACCTCCTACTGACCCTACAAATTCTAGTGGTCTACCGGGAACTACAACAGGTCACGCTTGGAACTATGCAACTAATGACCATGACTTCAGAAGCAGTAATAGATATACGGCTTACTCTGACTCTAATATAAATACTTCTAACACTATGTTTTCTTGTCCTTCAATAGCACAAGCTGTCTACAAAAGACAAATGCATGGGTATAAGTGTTCTGATTTTACTTGGTGGAAAAGTGGTTGTCAAGCACATAATTCAACTGCAGCTTGGTGGGTTATGTACAGAGGTGCTTATAGATTAAGGGCTGGAAACTTTGATGCAGGTTGGACTAACTATGCAGGTGGCTATCAATTTAGTTCTAGCTACGAATCAGCTGGTTGGTTTGGTGGTAGCACTAATAATTATTCTACAGGAAGTATGCCTTACACAGCTAAGACTATTAACTTACAGAGTAATGCTTATATTGTTGCCGATTCTTCGAGGTATAACTAATGATTAGAGAAAAAATATTTATTAATGGTGGTGCAACTTACAAAGAGAACAGAGTCTTTGAAGGAAATTCAGTTGATAACTATGTTACTGATTTAGATACCGATCCTATTTTTACTTTCTATCAAAACACTGATAACGGTAAAAAAGAATACAGAAGTTCTACTGAATTTAGAAGCTGGCTATTAGGTTATGACTCAGTTCATACTTTAGATTATAATAATGTATGCCCAGATATAACCTTATGGCTAGGCAAATCTTATTTTTTAAACGGTTACACTGAAGAAGATTGTTATTTTAGAGTTGATGATTCAGTTCTTCTTAATAAGGTTGCTACCTATTATGGTCTTCCTTATCCTATTACTTCTGAAGTAGAGACAATATTAGATAACACACCTGAAACTATTAGTGCTTATGAGAAAGACAGTGAGCATATAGTTGTAGGTAGTATAAAATATTTAAATGGTTCACCTACTCATCTCAAGTTTTATTGTATATATAAAGACGAAGACAACTTACAAAAGTATGAGCATGGAAAGGTATATGCTAATCAAGGTCAAGTGGTTGAAGAAGGTTATAAATATCTTAACACCTCAACAGATAGTCTTGTCTTTAAAACTAATAAGCAGACTTATCGAGCAACAACAATGGATAATGGTGGTGATCCTATTACCCAATGGGAAGGGGTTATTACCGCTACATCAAAGATAGAAAAATACGAATCATCAAAGGCAATAAGAATGATTGTAGGTAATCTAAGTACTGGAAGTAATTATGAAGACCGTGACAGATGTCCTAGTGTTAACTTATGGGTAGGTAGAAGTTGGATAGAGGAAGAAGAAGAAACACTTTATTTCTATGCTGAAAACTCAACAATGGTTGATGCTGTAGCTTCTTACTATAGTTTACCACAGCCTTATGATGCAACATTAAAACAACAACTTAACGACAATCCAGAATCTATGAGATTTAAATCATACGATATTAACAATGCGGGCGAAGGTAATTTTGTGCCATTAAATATAGCTGGTATTGTATTTAAAAACAACGTTGCTACAGAATTTAAATTATATGAAAACAGAAGGTGGAACGAGTAATGAGTTTACTTAGAATAAGGAACTTAAGAAACTTACGAACAAACAATTTAAAAACCCTTCAAACAAGAAGGCGAATGCAATATAAACGGAGTGTTGAAGTAATGTATGAGATAAAGCAGATTGTTGGAGAAGATGTTCTCACAAGGTACGGAGAAATTAAGATAGGAATTGATAGAGCTATGGAACATTCAAGTGGTGAATGGACTGCAGCTGAAATAGTAGGTCACGTAATTGCAGATCCAAATCTATTTCAAGTATGGGATATATTGAGAGATGGTACTAGTATTGCTATTAGTACAACACGCGTATTGCATTACGGAAAGTTTACTGCACTACATATTATTACGTTAGGTGGATCTGAGGTTCATTCTGAGATTCCTAACCTAATAAATAAGTTTGAAAACATTATTAAAGAACACGAGAGCATTGATGCTCTTGAATATACAGGCCGTAGAGGTTTTGTAAAACAATTAACTACGGTAGGGTGGGTAGAAAAATATACCACAATGCGTAAAAGTCTAAAGGAGAGTTTTGATGTCTAAGATTAAAATTTATGATAGCATTGTCATTGACATGGCAACAAGTAATATAATAGAAGAAGGTAAAATTAGTTATGTAGATTCTAATTCAGTATCACGTGTAAAAGGTGGTGACAAGACTCAGGTGTCTCAATCAGGAGTTAGTGCTGAATTTAAACCTCAGATAACGGGTATGCTTAATACTGCTTCAGATTTGTACGGATCTGGGAAATTAGGTGCTGTAGCAGGTTTAACCCCTGAACAACAAGCAGCTCAAGCCCAGGCTAAGACATTAGCCGGTCAACAAATAGGTATGGAGGGAGACCTCGCTGCTCTAGCAAACAAACCTGTTAACTTATCTGGTATGAGAACTGCTGCTTCGCAACAAGCTCAAGCTGCTTTAGGTTTGAATGCAGCCGGTGCTGGTCGTGCTGGTGGGTTAGGTGGTTCAAGACAGTACATGAATCAATCAGGTATATCAAATGATCTTGCTGCTTCATTTGCAGGTATAGATCAACAAGCTCAAGCTGCTCAGTTTAGTAATATGCAAGGTGCTTTAGCTGCACAAGGCGGAGGAGCTAAAACTCTTTCAGCTCTTGGTGGTGCTACTCAACAACAAGCTCAGAACGAAGCTGACTCTGCTTACAAAGGTTTACAACAGTACGCTAGTGTATTTGGAGCTGCTGCACCTAAGGAAACTAAGACAACCTCTTCAGGAGGAAAGTAATGGCTTACAACGAAGTAGAAATGGATAAAATGAAAGTCTTAGCTAAAAGTCAAGGTGTTACTTTAGAAGAGATTATAAGAAAAAGAGATCTTGATGAAGAGTTTTCTACTTATGTTGATCCTAAATTAGAATCAGAAAGAAAAGAAAGATTAGGTTTAACTGCCGCAACTGTATTAGAAGCTTCTGAATTTGAACCTATAGTAGGTGAAGCAAAACATGCAGATACTAGTCACATAGGTGCTGAAGAAAGAGCTAGCGGTAAAGCCATTGGATCTGTTGTAGGTGGTATTGCTGCAGCCGCAGTTGGCTTACCCCCGCAACTTGGTGCTGCTGCTGGTGCTGCTCTTGGTGGTGGTTCAGGTCTTGAAGAAACTGCTGCTGACACTGCTAAAGCAGGGATAGGAGTTAAATCTAAAAATATACAAGATTCATTAGCTGGTATTAAAAAAGTAAAACCAGGTGAAGAAGGAAAAGAAAAACCTAAAGATTTTAAAGATGTTAGCACAAAAGTTAAATCTGTATTTGGTCAAGGAGAATAAAATGGGATCGTTTTTTGATGAAGATTTTACAAAAGGATTAGGGGATATACAACCCTTTATCACTGATTATATAAACAATATGGGTGTTGAAGGATCTGAATTTGATGGTAAAGAAATTCTAGCTAAAGCTAAATCATTATCCACTTCTCCAAAACTTGTAGGTGATGTTGATAAAACTCCTAGACATGCTGAGCTAGGACTAGAACCTTTAGTTAGTGGCGCTGCTAATGGTACTTGGAAAGAATATAATACTGCTACAGAAGACGAGTTTTATAAGCCGACTATGGAAGAACATTTGTCAAAGATTAAATCAATGTCAGACAGTCCTATAAAGTCTATAGATACTACTGCTCGGGAAACAAATACATTACATCCAAGTTATGAACCTCCTGTTACAGTTGACTTAGCTGATGGAACACAGTTCACATATAAAGATCAAACTGTCTCATATGAAAATGGATTAATTGTTCAAGAGGCTACAACGTATATAGGCTCTGACGATGATCTATCATACGCAGAAGACAAAGATAGAGTAATATCTAGAACAGATAATCTTGATGGTACTGTTACATATAAATTTAATAACAGTCTTGGTGCTCCAGGTCAAAGAGTAGAACCTCTTGGTGACATGCAAGAGAACGGAGTATTTATAGATAAGTATCAATCAGTTGGAGAGCAAGCAGACAACGCTGTTGATGATGTTAAGTCATTGACTGCTAGAATACAATCGCTTGAGTTAAATCCTGAGTTTGCTGAGCCTGGACAATTAGAAGAATTGAAAGCTCAACTGCAAGCAGCAAACAATAGAGTGATAGAAACTGCAGCGCTTGTTGGAGTAGAAGAAGAAAATTTAGTTAATCAAGCTATAACAGTAGAAGAAATAACTGGAGTTGATGAAGCGGCAGCAGTATTTGCAGCAGCTGAAATTCAAACTATAGAACCAGCAGCAGATACACCGGACAATCCTGATGAAGTCGCTGTAGATAAAGATAAAGTTGTTACAGACATTACTATAAATTCTCCTCATTTAGATGAAACTGTTTCAGCAGATTTAGAAGAAGTAACAACAATACGTACTGAAGAAGGTAAGAATGCTTGGATAGAAAAAATTAGAAGTTTCTATTCAGAGAATCCAGAGGTTGCTACAGCTTTAATTAGAGCTGCATCAGCTTACTTGCAAACAGGTAAGTGGTATGTTGCTGCTGCTAAAGGATTAGAAGGTGCTGTAGAAGGAGCAGCTCTTAAGACTGCTGCTGATAAGTCAGTGAAAGCTCAGAGAGAATCTTTAAGAAACAATGGTTATACCGGAGCATCTATTAATAAATATCTTGTTACTGGTAATGTTGAAGATCTTAAAGTAGACTTCACCAAGAAAGATAGAGAGATGACTGATTGGATTTCAAAAGAGAATAAGAAAAGCCAGAACGCTGCAGCAGTTAAATATCAAAAATGGTATAACGAACTTACTGAACAAAATACTTTATGGATGCAGTCTCAGTCTGATACATTTATGAAAGCAGCAACTGGTATATATGATTTACAAGGTGAAGATGGTGTAGCATTTGCTAAGAGAAACGCTGGTGTTGAGCTTGGTGATTTAAATGCTATGATTTTAGACTACGCTAATAGACAAGTTAATGGTCAGTATGTTTTACCAAGAGATAAAATTAGTGGTAGACCAGACTTTAAACAAATACCGTCTGATGTTATTTCAGATATGACAAATATTGTTGAAAACTTTTCAAGAATACAATACAAACAATTCTTAGCAACTGGTAATATTGATAACAACCTTACGTTTACTAATTATAAAGAACAGTATTATCTTAAGTCAGACTTAATGGCTCAAGTTTTAGATGCTGATGGTACAAGTTTATTTAGTTCAACAATGTTTAATTCAATTACTAGTAATAAAGATGGAGAGTTTGCTGGTGAAGCAATGATAATGGGTGATAGTACAATCGTTGCTCAAATCCAAAATGGTAAGTTTGATATGGATACAAGTACAGACGGTATACAAAAACCTACCAAAGAACAAATATGGAAACAGCTTGCTATACAATGGAAGGGTTTATCTAAAGATCAACGAGAAGAGTGGGATTCTAGTGCAACAAAAGATGCTATGGATACTACTGGATTTTTATTCTTTGCAAACACACTTATGCAAGACGGTGAGAATAAAGGTTGGATGAAAGAAAACGGTATAAAGTTATTTCAAACACCTACTAAGGCTGAGTAAATTAAATGGAGGCAGCAATGCTTGAAGTTGATATAAATAAAAAAGGTAATGCAGCTCAATTTGACATGACTGGTTTTGAGCCTGCTGCTATGTATCAAGAAATGATGCTAGATGGTGAGCAAGGATCTTATCGTTGGGAAGACGGTGATACTGTCTACGATGATATCACAGGACAAGGTTATAGAATAAATGGAATGAATGCTCTTGAGACAGATCATATGGCTTTGGAAGATCAAGCTTATAAGGCTGGAGAGTATGGTGGCGAGCTTCAAAAAAAGAAGTTTTATGAATTAGCTAAGAAACTTGGATACAATAATTTAGTTAAGACTGGAGAGAAAGATAAGTACAACAGGTACATAACCGATTTACAAAATGATATTGGTGAATCTTTTTCTACATCTCTTTATGCAAATGATTTAATAACTCCTGATCGCTGGACTTCTGACAAAGATAGGAATGCTTGGGAAAGCAAACACTTCAATAGCCTAATGGGTATTGATACTACTCAGAGTTCTTGGGGACAAGCCAAGATAGAGTTAGATGCACACATGCAAAATGGAACACTGCTTAATAAATTTGGTAGTCCTTTTTTAAAGAAGGCTGCAATGAATGAATGGGAACTTAAAGACGCTCAAATAAACTCTGAAATTTATGGAGTTATGAATCCTTTTTTAGACGATCAAGTTAAGTATAGACATGAAGGTATGGACATGACTGGTAACGCTACCAATGTTTGGAGTGCAAGCATTGCTCAAGGCTGGGCTAGCATGTCGGAAGCTACTTCTGGTGCATTGTCTATGCTTGGATCGTTAACTGGCAATCAAGGTTGGTATGAAAAGGGACAGCTCGATGCCTTAGCTAAATCAAATGCGATGATGAGGATGCCTAAGTTTGTTCAAAACTGGGACGATGTAGAGTTTGGTGAGAACGCTGCTGATTATTTGATAGGTTTAGGAGGTGTTTCTATACCTTGGATGCTAGGTATTATTGGTTCAGGTGTCGCAGGTACTTTAGCTGTAGGAGCTGGAGCTACTGGAATAGCAGCTGTTGTTGGCGGAGCAATTGGTATAACACCTATGGCTATGGTTTATGCTGGTGAAATCTTTAACAGTATGGAAGGAGATATAAATACTAAAGATCCTAAGATAGCTCTTACTGGTGGTATTGCCATGACAGTATTAGATAGATTAGGTTTGAAAGGTATAATGAAGCCATCTGAAATAATGAAAAGAGATGGATACAAACAACTCAAAGCTCAGTTTACTAAGAAAAAAATAGACGAGATTGAAGCTGATCCAGGTTATTTTAAATTATCTAAAGCAGAACAAATAGCAATGAAAGCTAAAGCACTTAGACAAGTAGATGCTGAAATGGCTGCTGCAAAAGTAGGAGCAGTGACAGACGTTGTTAAAGCTATGGCAGGTCATGCTGACATCCAAGTTAAAAAACATTTATTGTTAAAAGAGTTTGGTCAGGGTTTTGTTAAAGGTGGTTTATGGGAATCAGGAACTGAAGCAATACAGGAAAGTACTAGTTACTTAGCATCTATAGCAGGTTCAGAAAGAGAATTTAATTGGAATGAGTTTAATGACATAGCTAAGAATGCTGCCATCGGTGGTTTTCTTATGGGTAGTACAATTAGTGGTACCATGGGTACTGCTGGAGGTTATGGCTCTGTTAAGAAGATGCAGTCTGATTATGGTATGGCTGCTTATGATGCGGCAGATGGGTTTTTTAACTACGCTGAAAACGAAAATGGTGAAGCGTTAGGTAATGCTGTTGCTTCATCAGGTAACGTTTATCCTGTTAGGTTAACAGAGCAAGCGTTTAAATATACTGCTGAATCTATATTCAATTACAAAAGAACTGGAAAAGAAAGTGATCTTGTAGAAAGAACTGATATGGTAGGTAACACTTGGGAACCTGCTTTTGTTGACGTTGAAGAGATCAATCAAGAAATATTAAACGAATCTAAAGGTAGTGACGTAGATCTTCAAAGGCAAGTTGATGAACAAGTTAAACTTGGAGAAGGTAAAGGTATAGAGAACGAAGACGGTGTTGTTGTTGGTAAGTTATCTATGTGGGATAAAGCTAAGAGATTACCTAAGCAAGCCTTCATGAAGTACGGTTCTATTGTAGCTAAGGCTCTCAAAGATCCTGACTTAAGTGACAAGTCTAAAAGACATCTGTCTGCTTTGCTACAAACATTTGCAGGTACTAATATAGGTATGGCTGTAGGTGTAGGATTTCAAAAGATAAAAGGTAGGTTGACTGAAGGTTATGTTAATGAAGCTTCAAATTTAAGAGAAGCATTACTTAATACTGTTGGTCAAAAGAAAACTGCAGGTGGTATTACCTCTGCAACTAAGACTTTTAAAAGCTTTGTTGATAGTAAAAGAGCTCTTGAGCGTGGCGAGAAGACTGCTAAGGAACACAAAGAGCAGTGGGGTGATATGATGTCAAGGCTTGATCAGATTCATAACAGAATGACAAGATTAACTGATGCACTATTAGATACAGTAAACAATAATGTTGACGATCTTATAGGTCCTGACGGTAAGAAAATACAGATTGGCAAGGTTGAAGATTGGTTTTTTAATTCTGCTAAACTTGATACCTCTAAAATACTTAAAGGTAAAGGTAGATTTATATCTTCATTGCAAAGAGATTGGGTAGACCCTCAAGGCAATGCAAGAAAAGGTCTTAGTGCTAAAGATGCTGAGGCTTTATACAACAGGTTAGTGTTTGATGCTAAAGGTCAAATGGAATTAACTCATGATGACATTTACAAAAACACTACAGCAGCTGGAGCTGCTAATGAAAGAACTTTAAATGTTAATGACAACCCTTTGATGCAAGAGTTCTTACACACAGATCATTTTGGAAAGTTAGAAAACAATATACATGACATGATTAACTATGCTATGGATATTAAATATCTAGGACGTAATGATAGTAAGCTTAATGCAATGATTATGGCAGTCAAAGATCGAATGAGTGCTGAAGGTAAATGGGATGCTAACATTGCTGCAGTTATTAAAAACTCTGTTGATACACAAAGAGGTAGGTATAAAGCTATTAAGAATCAAAAGCTTAAGAAGGTACAAGACAATATTACTTTCTTCAATACACTAACTCAATTAGATACTTCAATGTTAGCTTCACTACCAGAACTAGCTTTAGTTATGCTTGGTGCAGCTTACAATAAAGGTTTGATTAATGTTGTTAGACAAGGTGCATCAGATGTTATAAAACATTATGCTACTAATTCAAAGCAGACTAAACAATACTTTAAAGGTCAGAACCTTACAAACCCTGATTTAAAAGATGTTGGTCCAACACCTACAATAATCAATCAGTTTGATGGTAAGAAGCACAACAAAGCTAAAGACATTACTATAGAAGATATCAACATGAACAGGTTAAGTTTCTATGGTGGACAGTACGGAACGTCTCATCACGGTGTACTTGGTGCAGTTGATATTGATTCATCTGCTTATGAAACTAATAAGTGGAAGACGTGGGTTTTAGAATCGTTCTTTCGTATGAATGGTCTTAAGTTTCTAACAGACGGATCAAGGATAGCTCGACTTGCAATTGCTAACGATGCTATATTCAATGACTTAGAAATTGTTCAAGGCTTCTATGAGGTTGGTAAGCTTAATAGCAATCTAGCTAATGATGCTTTTGAAAGATTAAGAGAGTTAAACATTGACCCTGTTAAGGCTGCAAGACAATTTGAAAAAGTAAATAAAGAAGTTAGTCAGCTTAATCAAGCTGGTACTAAAGGTTTTATTTCTGAAGATGGTGGTAAGTTAGATACTAAAGTGTTGCATGAGTATATATTTAAAAATCATACTGATCTTTATAATACTTTAGAAGATGCTAGGATATCTTTTGTTGATAATGCATTAGCAAGACCAACGTCTGTTGACAGACCGTTGTGGTATTCTAATCCTCACTTCAGATTACTTACTCAGTATCAAGGTTTCTTATCAACGTTTACTTCTCATATCATACCGAAGCTATATAAGAGAGCTAAGAAAGCAGATCCAACACTTAAGTATCAAGCCTTTGCGGTTGCAGCTACTATGTTTGCTCTTGCTATACTTGGACAAGAAGCTAAAGATGAATGGAAGTTTGGTAAGCATAGTCCTTATGTAGATACAAATATGAAGAATGCTCAAAGAGCTTTGAGTGCCTCAGGTTTATTAGGCACAGGACATAGGTTGTTAGATTATGTACATCCTATATATACTAGTGGTCCAAGGTATAATGATACTACACTAGATCAAATGGGTAGATTTTTTAGCCATACTCTTGATGAGTTTGGTGGACCAAGTGGTGGCACAATTAAGAATACAAACAAAATGGTTGGTGCTCTTATTGAAGGTAACGGAGCTCAGTTCATGTATTATGGTAAGAACTTTATACCGTTAGTTGGAAGACACATGAAAGGTGATAAGCCTGTAGCACAATTTTATTAATAGGAGTTAAGTATGGCAAAGAGTGGAGGAATTTCAAGCTCAGCTAATAAGAAAAAAAACTTAGGTCAAGCTCAATTTGATATGTCAGGCGTTTTTTTAGAAGCGCCTACTGTCAGAGAAGAGTCTAATGTTGTAAGAAAACAACAAGCTTATCAACGTGATGCAAGTCAAGACAGCGAAATGCAAATGCTTATTGCTCGTAAACAAAATGAGGTTGCTGGTATAGAAAGAGCTCAAGCTGCTAATCCACAAGGTGCAGTAGACTATAGAGCAAGAGGTCGTAAGTCTAGACTTGAACTGCAAATGCTTAATCAGAATTATGGTAAGCTTAACGAAGGTTTAGTAGACGATGTCTATGGTGGTGTCGATACAAACCAGACTGGTGAGATGGGTTCTCCAATTGTAGATGTCCCAACGGTAACACCTCAAAGAGTATTTACTACTCCTGAAGAAGCCAAAGCAAATTATGCAGAAGGATTTAAACAAGAACCTCTTGATGTACAGAAATTAGGTACTGGTCCTGCTGCAAATTTAGGTGGTGGTGATACAGTTGTTGGACCAGCTGCACTTATAAATGCTATACTTAGTAGACCAGAACAAGATAGAACTCAAGAAGAGTGGCAGATACTTGCTGACCTTGGTCCTGATGTTTATGATCGTAATCAGGCAGCTGATCGTGAAACAGTTGATGATGATACTGATACACCTAGTAGACCAGGCGCTATCAACCAAGTTAAAATGGGCTATCAACAAAAGATGCAGATGATGCATGATAGTCATTCTATGGGCAGAAAGGTCCAGGAATTAATGGACACTTTTACTTATGACCAGATGATGGAACCAGGTAGAAGATCTGAAATGTTGCAACGTATAAATGATGGTACATTCGAACCTCAAACTGTAGCAGATTTCTTTGAAGGTATGCTTGCTACACATGAAGAGTTAGCTAGACGAGGAGCACCAAGTGCTTTATCAGATGTTGCTTTACATGCTATGTTTCATACTGTTAGAGAAGCTTTTAAAAGAAAAGGAAAACCAGATGATACTAGAGGAAGAGATGAAGCTATAAGCAATTCTGATCTAGCTCCTAGTCAATCAGAGCAAGACGCTCATAGAGTAATATTAGGTGCTCATGAAGTTAGAACTATTGGTAACATAATGAATGGATCAATGGGTATAAAGCCTGATGCTAACAACATGAACTCAACAATAGCAGGAACAATAGCTAGAGATATGATTGTAAGAGCGTTCCCTAATTTATTTATTAAAGATAATAAGGGTAATACAACAGTGTCACCTGAAGGTTTAAGAGTTGCTGAAGCAATGCTTCCAATGACTCAAACATTATTACCTCAAACAAAAACTGGGGTTAGAAACAAAAAGAAAACTAACACAAGTCGTATTAACAGACCAAGATCTAGTGCTAAGAAATATGTTAGCGTTGGTGAAGATGAGTACGGTAATAAGGTACGAAAAGAAGGTGATGTTGAGTATGGAAACTTTGATTTAATCAATCAAACAATAGATATTCTTGATAACACTGGGTTTACTATAGACCAAGACATGATTAATATTGTTAACGTACTTACTCAATCAATGAATCCTGATGGTTCAACTAACATTGATAAGTTAATTGGCACAGGTAAAGAAGATACAGGTCAGTTAAACTCTAGATCAGGTCAACGAAAAGTAAAAGATCCTAAGACTGGTAGAGATAAGATTGATCCTACAACTGGTGAACCAATGATGGAATGGTTTGCAGGTGATAGAGTTAAAGACACTATCTTTAATGATAACATGGACTGGGCTGAAGCAATGAAAGGTAATGTATTTTATTACAACCATTTCTTAGGCGACAACAACAGGTTTTATATAGAACAGTTCACTGGAAACTATCATAGTCATAAGCTTATCAGAGCTGCTCTTCAAAGTGATGTTATAGAAATGTACAGCACAGATAATACTGCTGAATTAAATGAACTTAAAGCTGGTATTGTTAAGAAGTTTGGACACAACGTTGGAGTTGAAGAAGCTGTAAGAATATTTGATGGCAATGCTAAAGCTTGGTCGGATATGATTCTTAATGCTCGTGAAAATGGTGATGCTGTTATAAGTTTAGCAGCTAAAGAAGATGGTTGGTCTAGTGTAAGCGCTATGGTTGAGGCAACAAAACTACGTGAGCATTTAGAAGGTATCAAAAACGGTACTAAAACTAATCCAATATACTCTTCAAAGTTTTTAACTCATGTTGACGGAACAGGAAATGGCTTAGCTCACAATGCTTTACAGTCAGGTGATTTTAAAACTGCTTCATTAACTAACATCAATCCTTATTTTAATGCTCCTGAAGGAACAGCTAGAATGAAATGGGACGAGGCATTACCTTTAAACAATGATGTTTATAACTTCACTGGTGAAGGTATGAGAGCTCAGATAGATCAGAACTCAGATGCTTCTTCTAGATTCATTCAACAAGCTGTTGTAGCTTTAGGTCTTGACAATAAGAAAAACATGAGACAGTTTTCTAAGTCTCCATTAATGATCTTTCAGTATGGTGCTGGTAGAAACTTGATTAGAAAAATTGTACGTGAGAACATACTAATGATGATTGAAGATGATGCTGCTACTGCATCTGCTTTTAATCAAATTGTTCTTGATATGGGCGGCAACACTCTTAGCCAGTTAGAGATAGCTCAAGCTATTAAAGACGGTAAGTTTGTAGATACTAAGACTTTCAAAGATGCTGATTATATTATTGACCGTATGGGCGATATGATGGTTGCATCTGTTGAGACTCAGTTTCCAATGCTTAAAGAGTTAAGTAGTATATTATCTTCAATGGCTAACGCTGCAGCATTACACAGTCCACCAATCGATCTTTCAGTTATTACTATCGGAGGACATCGTTTAAACTTTGGCCTTGCTAATTGGGAAGCAGATAGAGTTAGAGCATTTATTGATTCAACTAATGGATTAGAATTTACTCCTGCTGAAAAGATATTATATCCTCAAGGCTCTTCTGTATACTTAAACAACTCGAAAACAGGTAAGAATTTTAAGATGAAAAGCATCACTGGTGCTAAAGAACCTAACCCTTATTATAATCCTGAGTTTAAGGAAAGCCCTATCTTTAATCCTAAGTACATTCCAATTGGAAGTATCAAGGCTGCAACACAAGCTGCAGTACTTATGACACACTCTCTTGATGGAATAAATGTTGCACGATCGTTAGGTGCATTCAGTAAGAAGAAAGATCACATGAGTATAGCTCAGATCTTTGATGGATTTTTAGTAAGTCCTAAGCAGGCTCGTGAGTTTGCAGCTCAGCTTAATAAAGATTTTCTTGATATACATTTAGATAAAGGAGGTCCTTTAAGAAGTACTGGAGATATGTTTAAAGATTTACAAAACATTGATAACTATGTTGAAGGTGTACAGAACTATGATTTCTTAACTAACAACCCTAATAATAGCAATGTATTGTTATTGTATAGGGCTATGGCTAGAGCTGGATTTCGTTGGGATTTGTACAGAGGTAACGGACTTATGGATAAGATTAAGAAGTTTGAGAAGAAAAGAAAAGCTTTTAGAAAAGAGTTTGTAAGAAGTATAACAAAAGACTCTGATGTAAATTATAAATCTGTTAAACAATTCTTCTGGGATTAAACAAAAAAAACCTACACCGGTCATTACGACTAGTGTAGGTTATTTTTTTTTCACTATTGCTATATTACTTGCACCAGTGGTATTCACTATTGCTATATTACTTGCACCAGTGGTATTCACTATTGCTATATTACTTGCACCAGTGGTATTTACTTTGATGCTAAGTAACTTTTCATAGCTTGATCAACAGCACTACGTTTCTTTGCTGCGGATATAGTTGCTTTCTTAATTGCATCTTCTTGAGACATACCATCTTTCATTAACATCTCTGCGTCTTCGTTTATGTTTAACTTATAGATCTCTTCCTTTACATAAGTGTGTACATCAGTTAAGTTATTAGGCTTATCATAATCTGTTCCACCTTTTAACACTGCAACTGCAGCTAGCAGTTCAGCATCAGTAGCACCTGTGTTTGCTAAGAGGTTACTATCTTTGGATCCTTGTTCTTCCATTCGTCTTTCTCCTTTTCAATAGCGTCCATGAAGGTAATTAAACCTGTCACTGGATGCACGTTATTTTCTATGTCAAACGGACCATACT
>Ga0308016_10000855_pt1 | contig 15287 bp, 11 predicted proteins | sample Neamet233_FD_203129 | JGI IMG/M metagenome (GOLD analysis project Ga0308016, IMG submission 203129) | Marine microbial communities from water near the shore, Antarctic Ocean - #233 | ecosystem: Environmental > Aquatic > Marine > Unclassified | place: Southern Ocean | collected 2014-07-28
GACCAATTGACGAGCCAAAGCCAACTTTGCTTTTTCGCCACCAGATAGATTGGCAATTGGCATTTCCATAGGATGCTTATCCAATCCAAGAGTTTTGAGAATACCTTTGGCGATAGATGCAACATTGCCGCCGCCACTAGATGCAAGCGTCTGTTGAAGTTCAGAATAACGTTCCATTACAGTTTCCCAATCACCTTCATAAAATTCCGGTTCTATCATTCTAGCTTCAATTGCTGTAATTTCCTCTTCCAATTCTTGAAATTGGCGTCCTTTACGGCTTAATTCTTGCTCGATAGTCTTGTCAGAATCGATGTCACGAATCTGAGTTAGATAAGCAAGCCTAATTCCTGGGGCGAGTTTAATGTCACCAGCATCTTGCGATTGTTCAGAGATTGTGTTGAGCAGTGTCGTCTTTCCAGCACCGTTATGCCCGACGATTCCAATCCGGTCTCCATCCTTAACCAGTAGGTTAACATCGCGTAGAACATCTACAGCACCAAAGCTTCTATCGATGTTCACAACGGTGATTAGTTCACGAACCATGATGCTCCCCACTCAAGTCCCCTTGCCACCCGTTCTTAAAGCAAATGCTTCGCTAGAAAGTCAAATGGCGATTGAATTGTTAATCAAATGCGGTGAAAGCAGAAACAATCCTTACACGTTTAGACAATTTATTGGAGCGAGCTGCTAATAATTTTCTTCGCAATGCTAATTCATCTTTCATTCCAGGACATAATATCAAACAGACAGCAAAACCAAGAATTGTTCCAGTGATTACAGAAGGAAGTAATGGGATTCCCAATAGAATACTATTTGCAAAACCTGTCGCAGATCCGCCAATAATTCCGATTCCGAGTGGTTTTTGAGCGAGAGTCAGGAGTGAAGTTTGCACATCTTCTGTGAAACTAACCGTAGTATTGCGGTTGCTAACAATAAATTGTGTAGTCTCTTCAGTCATTTCAAACTAATATATCGCGACGGTATATAGTGTAAATGCCTGCATGTGCCAATATTAGGGATTTATGAGCCGGATTATTCGTAATCAAACGGTAATTTTGTTGTTTTATGTAACTTGTCAGCTATAGGTGGCAATAATTGACAATAGTAGTCGCAATGAGTATTAATCGGTAGGATGATGAAGGATTGACCATTTAGTAATTTTATGGACATCGCTTCACAGTTGGTTAATGCTGCGAAAAAACTTTCCGAAGTATGCGATTCCTTGATTCCTACAATCGAGCAAAAAACAATTGTTTGCCATGCCACCAACCCGATAAATTATGCTTGGAAGCATCATTTACAATATCTAAACAAGTGGGGTTCAAGGGGCGGAAAAACAATTCTGTTAGGGATGAACCCTGGTCCTTGGGGAATGGCACAATCTGGAGTACCATTCGGATCAACTCATGTCGCTAAAACATTCCTAGAAATTGAGCCTCATAATTTGCAAACACCTAGCAATGCTCACCCAAAGCGGCCGATTGAAGGTTTGGCCTTACAGCGACAAGAAGTATCAGGTGAGCGGCTTTGGGGGTTGATGGAAATGCATTACAAAACTGTAGAGAATACATTTGACAATATTTTCGTAGTAAATCATTGTCCACTATTGTTGTTGGGAGAAAGCGGTAAAAATCTAACACCAGATAAATTACCTGCAACTGTAATGAAACCAATTTTGGATGCTTGTGACCAACATTTGCTAGAAGTTGTTGATATTTTACAGGCAGATAGGATTATCGGAATTGGAAAGTATGCAGAATCGAGAGCCAGAAAGGCACTATCTGCAGGTAAGTCTGGTAAAGGACTCTCCAAAGACGGACGTCAAATTCACATCTCTACTTGCTGGCATCCAAGTCCAGCAAGTCCACTAGCAAATAAAAACGGCAGTGCTGATTGGAGAGCGAATGTCATCGCTGCCTTAACCGAGGATTATTGAATCAAAGATTGTTGATTGCATCTTCGTGCTTTGTTAGCAAGTTGCGCAACTTTACCTTCATTGAAGGAGTTAGTAAATCATTATCAGTAGTCCATTCTTCATGGTCTAGAATAATATTACCTGCGACTTCAAATCTTTTCCATGCAGGTTCTACCATGTTGTTGGTCTTCAATTCAGTGAGTAACCAATTCTTGACATTTTCATCTTTACACATTGCAGCATCATCACTTGGAAATTTGACATTAGCAGCGGTCAAACCAGCCTTGAGGGCATGCATATTAGGGTGTACGATCAAATATGTTTTGACCATATTTCTTCCATCGAGAACAGCACCCTCTACATATTGTGAAAGTTTGACATTCTCTTCAAGAGGTGCAGGAGATACATATTTCCCATTTTGCAACTTGAATTGACTCTTGACTCTTCCAGTGATGCATAGGAAACCATCAGAAGTTAATTTTCCTAGATCGCCAGTTCTAAATTTGCCAGGTTCCATTATGACTTCAGCAGTTGCTTCTTCATTATTCCAGTAACCCATCATTACGTTTGGTCCTTGAACAATAATTTCTCCTTCATCTGGGCGAGCAGGGTCATCCCATGCATCGGTATCGATAATGACATTAACACCATTTGCAACTCTTCCAACAGTATTCAACTTAGACATTCCAGGGCCAGCCCAACCATTTGCAGAAACAAGTGGTGAGGTTTCGGTCAATCCATATCCTTCATAACAATTGAATCCGACCATTTGGATAAATGCAGCAACATCAGGTGATAAAGCAGCAGCTCCTGACATACAGAATCTGATATTTCCACCGAATCGGGCACGTACCTTGCTCCAAACCAACTTATCCCAGAGTTTGTCAAAGAAGGCAGTTGGTGTAACAGCGTCACATTCGACGCCAGCCTTTTTGATTCTCTTTGCAGCAGATTTCTGCGCTTTACCAACAAACACTTTCTTCAAACCAGTCGCACTTTCGAATTGAGAATTAACTCTATCGTAGAACTTGCTCCAAACTCTTGGAACTGCAATCAATACCGCTGGCTTGATCTCTTGACATTCATCTGCGATTCTTGTCAAGTCTGAAATCAAGTTGATGTGAACTCCAGAACGAATCATCCAATGTAAGTCGAAAGTTGAACCGAATGAATGAGCCCAAGGTAGGAATGCAGCATTCTTATCACCGACAAATATTGTGAATGTTGACTGTACACAAAGGATATTGGATAATGTATTCCAATTAGAAAGCATTACTCCCTTTGGATGTCCTGTTGTTCCAGATGTGTAAATCAATGTATTAAGTGCGAATGGGTCATCTGCGATTTCAAAATCTCCAGCACTACGTCCAGCACTAACAAATTCTGGCCATGTGTGGACAGTTACTCCTTCCGGAGGTAGTTCATTTGCAGGTTCATCGCCAATCAATAATACTCCAGCGGACGGCCAACCAGCAGCGTCTGCTGGCATTGATTTTATCAATTTGTCCAATGTTGCTGAATTTTGAATTGCGATAAGTGATGGTGCAGAATCGTTCAAGATATATGCCCATTCGTCAGGATGTTGGTGAGTATACATTGCTGTATAAACTGCACCGATTGCGTTTGCTCCATAGGATAATGCAGCCCACTCTACCGAATTGTTGAGAATTAATGCAACACGGTCTCCCTTAGAAACACCGATTGAATTCAATTGCTTACCAACAGAAGTTGATAATTCTCCAAAGGTATTGTAATCCAAATGAACTCTATCCATTCCTTCACCAGGGATATATCCAAAACAATCTAATTTCCCAAATCGTCCTACACTGGTCATCAACATTTGGTATAAAGTCCGGGGGTCATCGCCCTCAGGTGTCTTCCATTGTCGGTCGTCGGATTGTTTTTCCCAAGCCATATGCTGCTCTGCCATACCCGCTAAGCGTGGCATCAAACACTTAAACAATAGGCCGGTCGTATTTCCTATCATATCAGCAGCAATCTAAGGAAATACGACTCAGCGTGAACTGAACATCAAGCATCATTACAACCGTTCACGCGGCAGGTTAGTGTTTCCACCCTCACCATTAAAAATCCAGGAAACACGAAAGTCAGTAGTACGGAATACGAAATTAGCACAGAAGTCAAGCAACTAAGAAATGACGATTCATTCCTCGTCTTCACGTCGTGCAGTGAAAATCAATCCAGCACTGATTGCAGCAATAGTCCCAACAACACCGACTGAAGGCAGTCCTCCTGACTCTGAGTCAGAACTGCCATTACTGTCACTGCTACCATTACCCGCTGAACCACTATTATTTCCAGAACTATTACCCGCTGCAGGAGATGCACATCCAGTTTGGTCTACAACCGTTCCAGTAATGGTACTAGGGCATAAATCGAAACTATCAACAATTCCATCGCTATCTGAATCTAACTGACTTGGTGCACAACCATTTGCATTAACTTGCGATCCTACGATAGTGCTTGGGCACAAATCAGCGGAATCAACAACTCCATCGTTATCTGAATCAACAGTTGATGAACCATTATTATTTCCGGTATTGTTACTGCCAGTATTATTGCCACCAGTATTATTGCCACCAGTATTATTGCCACCGGTATTATTGCCACCAGTATTATTGCCACCAGTATTATTGCCACCGGTATTATTGCCACCAGTATTATTGCCACCAGTATTATTGCCACCGGTATTATTGCCGCCAGTGTTATTGCCACCGGTATTGTTACCGCCAGTGTTATTGCCGGCAAATATAAATTGATAGGATAAAGTGGAACTAGGGCAATCGTGCCATGTTCCGTTAGCTCCACAGTTTAGTATTACAGCCTCAAAGTCAAGTGTAATATTAGTTCCATTCTGAACAGAAGAATCGAAAGATAATTGCCAACTCATATTGTATGTTGAATTAGCCCAAAGACCATACCACCAACTGGTTTGATTCGAAAAACCAGAGACTCCAGAGTGATCGGCAGTAGCATTTATCCCTGGGTAATTTATATCTTTACTACAAGTATTTTCTAAATCTATTGTGACGTAATATGTGGGACTAATCGTTAAATTGTTTACAATTAGGCAATGAGCATCATTATGCGTGCCAGTTCCGTTACCACCAGTACCGTTACCGCCGGTGCTATTACTCATTACAATGAATGAAAGTGCATCACTATCAACCCAAGTACCATTGACATAAAGATCAGTATGGAAGGTGTAATTGCCCAAAGATAGGCTAGGGGTTGTCCAATTAAAGTTGGAATGATTGGAACCAGTCCAGGACTGGTTGCTTCCAGCCATTGTGTAGTTATTTGAGTCATAAATCCAATAGTTCATGAACATGGAGGAATTTGATACTTCACAATTAACTGACATACTTACAGGAATAGTTTGATTTACAAATTGATAATAATATACAACTGCATAAACCGATGAATAATTTGCATCATAGCCACATCCGGTATTGCCACCAGTGCCGTTACCACCAGTACCATTACCGCCAGTACCGTTACCACCAGTACCGTTACCGCCAGTGCCATTACCACCAGTATGATTGCTTCTTGCAGATGCCTGTGATGGCATTTCTAGATCCACTTCAAGAGTTTCTTCATCACTTGTGTTAGGTATTTGTGCAAAGCCATTTGAAAGGATTTGAACAAATAATAATATTGCAATCAGAGTGATTGGCATTTTTTGCATGTTAAGCGCATAAGAAACCCGTATATAACTTAGATTTATTCGAAAAACACTGCAAAGTTATCATTCCAATCAACATCGGTAGCATTGAACCATTGTTGTGGACTTTGGTAAGCACCTGACATACTATTTTTGCGTATATTCTTAGCCCGTTGACTTACCAGTTTCCAAGCAGTTTTCTCTCCAATGCCTGGAATCGCTTCAAGCTGCTTTTGTGATACACTAGTATGATTTAGATTAATTTCTACCCCAGTGATCGAACGAGCACCATGGCCTGTGACGATTATATCGGATTGAGTTTCCAATGGAATATGGTATTCAACCCCTATTAAGATTGGATATGCCCCTATTTGGCGCCCGAAAGAAATACCCGCCTTACCATGGCAATCTTTGCTTGTATGTGCTTCAGTTTGGTGTGCTGCAAGGCGAGTCCTTCCATCATGAGTTTCCCAATGCACATCGCATAACTTCTCACCCAAAGGGAATAACTCCTGTAATAAGGGTCCGTCAATGTTGTCTCTAACACTTGATTTGAATGAATTGAAGTCCTTTTGTACAATATCTTGGAAACCTTCACCTTCTACTTGGCGTATGTTGATCCTACGAAGCAGTAGACCCTCATTACGAATTTCGTGTAATAGGTTGAGGTTCAGATCATATGTTGCTGAAGATTCACCATTTAAGCCAGCGATAAAATTGAGTCCTGGTAAAAGGTTTGGTAATCCGCGTGAACCACGTCCTCGACCATGCTTATTGATGAGGCGAATTGCACTCTTCAGTTGTTTAGCATCACAATTCAACCAATTTGCTTCGTGTACATTAGGGTCAGCGGATTCCAATCCAAAGGAAAGAACAGCACCATCGGATAGTGTTTCGACTAAAGTTTTTGTAATCTCTTCAGATTGTTCGAGATGCTGGGCAATAATAGATGGGTTACCATTGTCTGTATGAAGGATGCCAAGACGTTCATCTTCTCTTAATCCGTGTAATAATCGAGCGATAGGTTCGGGGTTAGGAATTGGATATTCGAGTTCTTGTACACCCTCGGCCATGTAGGTGTATGTGTCGGTCATACCACCAAGGCGAACATGCTCAACACCCGCTTCATGGGCTAAGCGTACTTCTTCGATGATATCTTCAGGCGTGCGCCAAATCGGAATACCCTTTTTCGGTTCTATGCAAAACTTACATCCTCGCTTGTAGCGAACGCAGCCTTGGTAAACTTCTACCTCATAGGTAAGAGGTCCTTTCTTTTCTTCATCTCCTAAATCTGGGTGTTGAGTTACAGCTTTACTACTGGCACCAGATTGTGCCCATAGAGTCCACTCCTCGGCAGTTCTACGGCAATGTTTCCATTGACCAGATCGTAAGAAATTAGAAAGTGTGGCGTCGGTATCTTGTACAGCCAAAAACAAGTTGCTGCGCAATGGATTCCAACCTTGCTGACGCCATCCACGGATAGCCCAGCCACCGAATAGGGCAGGGACTTGGGCAGGTAATTGGCGAATAATATTACGAGTTTCCTTCAATGAAATCGGAGTACCTCTCAAATATCTTCCAGGGACAACTGCACCAGCAATACAAGCCACACCAGAAACATTTGACAATCGTGCACTGGCAGCATCTTCTCCTTCAACACGGATAAAATCGCGCCATTGGTCAATAGTGACGTAATCATATTCTATTTTTGCTTGCTCAAGAACTCCGCATAAGTAACGAATATGAAATCCAACATAAGGAGGGACGCCGAATGCGGCTGGCTCATCCTCATAACCATCGAGGACTAACCATCGGGGTGATGCTGACTCGACCATGATGCCAACTCATATCTGCTCGCTATCATTCTTTCTTAGGCTGTGGGCGACTGCGAGGTTTGCTTGAATCTTGATCTTCCTCACGCATTGCTTGAAGTTCACGATTTGATTTTGCAGGTTTGTCATCGCCACCTTTGGCAGCAGGAGAACTCTTTTTCCCACCTTGTGCGAGGTCGACTTTGATTTTACGGCCCATCAATTCAGAACCGTTCATCTTAGCAACTATCGCTTCACCTTTGTCACCTTCAGCTATCCAGATAAAGGCGAATCCCTTTGGCTTGCCAGTATTTTTATCAGTCGCCAAAACCATTCCGTTAACTGTTGCAGTTCCTTCAAAGTGCTTTTTAATAGCCTCTTCAGTTGCTTTGAATGGGAGATTGCCAACATATACTTTAGTTCCTTCAGGGTCTTTTCTCTTGTTATCGCCCTTCTTACTATCATCGTCAGCATCCTTTACAGCAATTCTTCGGCCACCGATTTTATGGCTATTTAGAGCGCTGATTGCAGCAGTTGCCTCATCCTTGCTTGCGAATGTAATAAATCCGAATCCTTTGTTAGGAGTTCCATCACCAGCGGGTAAGAAACAATCCTTGACAACTCCGTGCTTTTCAAACAAATCTCTGATCTGCTCAGTTGTAACTTCTCTTGGCAGTCCACCAACGAATAGGCGAGTTCCTGGTGCAGGTTTATCTCGACGTCCGCCGGCGTTTCCACCTTCGCTTTCAAATCGGAAGTAACTTTTTTCACGGCCATCTTCACGAACATCAGCAGCGATGAATGTTGCACGACCTGATGGTCCCTTTGCGAATAATGCTTCAGCTTGCTTACCCCATCTTTTTCCAGGGTTGTTTAGAGCGCTTACACCTTTGTCAAGTTCAGCCCATCCAGCAGCAAAGTTATCTGCTAATGCTCTAAATGATTGATAGTCACAATTTGGACACTTTACATTCCAATCTCCATTCAGTTCTGCGATTAATATATTTCCACAAGGTGGGCATATAGCGTGTAATACTCCGCAATCATCTCTATCTCTAAAGTTGATACTGACCACAGGTGAAACCTGTTTGACTTCTGCACGGCAGATATCTCTGCGACGAACTGCATCACTTGTTTGATGCATATAGCGGTCAACCAAATCTGTGACACGGAATTGACCATATAATTGGTCAGGAATTATGCTACCGGTTTGACCTTCAATAACGAGGATTTGTGCTTCCCCATTCTTCTCATTCAATCTAGTGATTTCACAAATAACAGTATCACCAATGCTAACACTGTTAACCATCTTAGTCGCTGCGACTGAACCGATACCCTCAGCGATTGAAAACTGTCCAATAACTGTGGAGATAATAGTTCCATCTCTTTCAATAGTGCCTTCACCAGCCTCGCATTCTGAGGTAGTTGACACTTTCATTCCCGGGGTGACGAGGCTCGCCGTCATTTTTTATCATTCCTTGAGCAGACTTGGCCCGATAAGGGACTCAAATCGTATCGCTCTAATGTTGGGGGGTAGTCCGCCCCTTTTCAAACTCTCTCATCGCTATGGAGTTATTACCTTGACAAAAATATAATATTGAGGACTGATATCATTCGGTCTCATCATCTTCTTCAATAGGTATTTTAGAGTCACCAGGTCGATGAAATCTCCAACAAATAATCTCGGTGAAAGCCTTGCCTTTGGAGTGATGAGAATAGGTAGGAGGCAGGCGGAATCTACTTTCTAATATCCCCTCAACCTCCCAACCGTGCTCTTTTGCAAGAGATTCTAAGTGAGTTGCTTTTGCAGAATGTAAGACGTGAATCGATTCAACATCTTGGCTAAATGCGTATTGTAATATTGCACGGTCAGCCCGTTTACTTTGAACTCCCCATGGTGGATTCATTACGATAATGTCTACATCGGAAACATCGATCTCATCAATACCTACAAATGCTTCAATTACAGTTGTTGATGCAGAAAATTTGGATTTCAAATTGTGACAATTGTTTCTCGCAACTTCAGCAGCAAGTGGGTCTGCTTCGACCATTGTGACGTGTCCTGCGCCAATGAAAAGACAGCCAAAACCCAAGATTCCATTTCCTGCGCATAAATCCAATACATGTTTTCCGACAACATCGTCTAATTGGTCGACACCTAACATCCAATATGATGCTAAGTCGCCTTCAGTGGCGTATTGCTCAAGTTCAACATTTGAACATGGATGAGGAATCAATTTTGATAGTTCAATGGCCAGATGCTTTGGCCGCATCATGTTATTCACCAACGTGGCTGACGGAATTGTTGGTTTTGATTTTGATTTTGATTTTGGTTTTGATTTTGGCCAGCGGCAAGTCGCTGGTAATGAATTTGTTCAGCCTCAGAACGAAGGCGAGCAAGGAGTTGTTCTCCTGGTTGTTGATTACCACAAAATCTGCAGAAACGAATACCATCTTGGTGTTGTTGTCCACAGCTGATACAGAAACCCATTTCTCTCCCTCATTCAATTGCAGTGGCTCGCCTACTTTGAATCTATTCATCCCATAGCGGTCAATTGTAAGAAAACAGGCCATGTTTCAAATCCAATTGCCAATGCTCTTTCACTGAGTTCTTCCCATCTAGGGTCATTCATCATTTCAGTAGGGTCTACACCTGCTGCCATTAGGCCAGTTACCAATTCTCTAAATTCGATTTCAACATCAGACATTTCAGGTAATTCCTCAACTTCAGGTTGCGGAAGGCTGACACTATTGTCGGCAGCGACAGGTTGAGATTGATTAAATGATGATTCAGGAGTTGAATCTTCTACAACATTATCTTGAACAGGTGCGGCAGGGGCTGCACTTGGTAAAGGGACAAATGCGAGATCATCATTTGCAGTAACTTCTTCAACAACGCTAGCCATTACTTCTTGGCTGAATCCATCGGTTACGGACTGCATATTGGATTCAACTTCTATTGCTACAGGAGCAGGGGCAGGGGCAGGGGCCTCAACACTTTGAGCAACAGTAGGTTCAACAGTTGTGATATTGACCTTTTTCTGTAAACGGCCGATTCCTAAAACTTCAGCCTGTTGCCTAGCCATTTCTGCGGCTTGGCGACGTGGCAAAGAAACGAAACACTTTCCAGGAATACTAGAAGGCGGGAACGGCAAATAATAAGTTTCAATTTGGCCAAGTGAAGGGTGTCTAAAGCATAACATCATCTCGCTTTCAAATGGTCTTTGATTTGGTAAACCCATGGAGAATGGAATAGAACTAATTTCTATGGTTCCACGCAACCACCCTTCACTGGTTATCAATTGCTGTAACCAAGGGCCCATGTCCGGTGTTGCCAAATCTACGAATTGGAAAGATGCATCTCTTGCATCAAATCCTTGGTCCTCTAATAATTTAGCCTCTGCCCGTGGTCGATGGAATATGGTGATAACAGGTTGTCCGTGCTCAACCATGTCGCCGTGAAGTTCCATCAATTTGCGTTGTTTTCGCGGCAGAATCAGTAAAATTTTCATCCTTGTGGCTTGGTCGTCCCACATTTCGCCCCATCGTCGATCAGCTTCTACAATGAGTTGACCAATAGTCATATCTGGAATTAACGCTGTGATTCCCATGTCGCACCAATGTGTAGGAGTAGGGCTCATCCTTTAGCAATAGTGTCGTAGCAGTTAGTCGAGATAACCTTCGCTCAAGGCGAATTCAGCCAACAAAACAACTCCACCAGCAGCACCTCTAATGGTGTTATGAGAGTACGCTTCAAAAGATAATAAATTCGGTTTTATCAATTCTATATTGCCTACTGTTACCGCCATTCCCGCCCTTAGGTTATTACTCGGTTCAACATCGGTGGGGAAGTTTTCACCATCAGCCCAAAGGTGCGCAGCAGTGTCAATTTGTTCAACCAATTGGATAGGGTTGGTCGGTGCACTTGGTAAATTAAGCAATTGCGGGGTTGAGTGGAAAGTTGACATCAATAATTTCACTTCAGAAATAGTAGTTGGATTCAATAATTTAACCGTCACAAAGACCTGATGTCCATCTTTTCTTGAAACTCTTCGGCACTTGATATCTGTGTCGATGGAGGCATTTGTAATGTGGACAGAAGATTTTGGATTTTTACGTGAGGGTTGGTCGCTTGTTTTTCCGAATACATAGCGAAGTTCGCTGGCAGTCTTTGCTGCTTCATCTGGTATCTCAGGGTCAACAATTCCAGCCAGTGCATTTTGGTCAAATAATAATCTCCATCCGGCTCCTGAAAGGGCTTGTTCGCTGCGCATTGTAACCGATTTTATCCCCAATAATTTACTGAGCGGAGCTAGTGGCATCGCCATTGGAATCAATGTACAATTGGTTGAGCAAACCATTGGCAAACCATCAACAGCGAAATGTTCCATATGTTCAGGATTGATTTCTGCAATTACCAATGGAATACCATCAACGCGTCGATATGCACTAGCGTTGGAGAATACTGCAAATCCTGATTCTGCTAACATCGGTTCAACATCTTGTGCTATCTCACTAGGGATTGCAGAGAATACAATGCTAACTCCAAGGTCAAGTAATGTATTAGATATTTTTGAATCGGCCAAATCTAAAACAGTAATATCAGGCATATCAGGTCTTTTTTGTTCTAGTTTCCAGTCGATAGTATGCAAGGCCTTTCCTGCAGTATCTGGGCCACCACAGACTGCAGCCAATTCAAACCAAGGGTGGTTAACCAATCGCTGTTGTAGTCTTTGACTAACGATTCCACTGGCGCCCAGTACCGCACATAGACGCTTTGCCATAGATAAGCCAATGAATTGCTGTCTTTGACTGTTTGTAAAGTGGATTTAGTTCTTAATAGCCAAATTTCCTTCACCTAATCTTTGTTCTACCGGGGTTGGAAATATTTTACGAACTAATAATTTGCGCAGAATAATCCACCCATCAGGCACACTTCCAAGTTTTGCTTCTCCAAGACGTTTTGAGTATCTGATCGGGATAAATGAAATCTTGATTCCTTCAACAGCACAAGAGGTGAACATCTCTGCTTCGATCTCAAATTTCATACTATTCAATTTTAATTTGCTCAATGAGTCTCTATTGAATGCCCAAAATCCAGAACATAAGTCATTGGTTCCTACTCCGAATAAAGTGGTTGCAAACCATGTTAACAGATGATTTCCAAAATAATTAAACCGAGTCATAGCACCGTCATCTATCCTGCCTTGCAAACGGTCACCGACGATAATTTCTCTATATGGCAAGAGTTTGACAAAATCAACAATTTGTTCTGGGTGATAGGTTCCATCACAATCTAACATCACCAAACTGTCACTGTTTGACTTCAAAAAATGTAAAAATCCCAAACGCATTGCAGCACCTTTGCCAGTTCCTTGTTGCTTAATTACTTCAGCACCGAGCGCTTTTGAGATGCTCACAGTCTCATCAGAACTGCCACCATCAACTACCATTATTGAAACATCCCAGCCCATTTCTTCTAATTTGGAATGGGGTATTCTTGGAATAATTTCTGCCACACCTTCCGCTTCATTAATAGCGGGGAGCATCACTGTTAGGTGTGGCATGTATGCTGGTTGAATGTTAATTGGTTTTGATGCCTTCGCTTATTTCAGCCTCAATCTATTAGTTCAATCCAGTGGAATATCAAACCAGAATGGTCGAAAACAACATCTCCTCTACCACTGAGCCCCGTAGGATTTATCCACATCTTCGAAGAAGTAGAATCATCCCATTGTATTGAATAATTGAGAGTGGAAGGTAGTTGAGTATTTTCAATGTAAAAACAATCTTCAATAAAACCACTTCCTTGCTGCAATGTGTTTTGATTTTCAATTAGTCCATGTTGTAAGGTTGTTATCGCCGAGTCTACATTACCGATTCTTTCTATTAAGACGCACATCGTAGTTGAATTACTTCCTACATTAGAAAATCGATTTGTAATTTCTAGCTCCAAATCAATCCCTTCTTGAATAAATATTCTTTTTTGATTTACTGCGATTGGATTTAGGAACTTTTGAGATGCCCATGTATCGGTTCTTTGCTGACATGAAGTGATACAATGTTGCTCATCAATCGCGATAAAACTACTTTTTGATTGATTTCCCTCGGGTATAAGTTGCCACATTTTACTCGAATCAATATTCTCTATCAGATTCCAATATTCAGATTCTGCCAGATAGAATTGCATTACCCCTCTGGGGGAGGTAATTGCATGGGTTAGCGCCAATCTCGAAAGGGAATCGACATCATCTGACTTGATTGCAGTTGTTACTTCATTTTGGATTGAAGATTTCAATTCTACCAATCCCAAAGTAGGTATGCTGGTTAATTGGATATGAGGTGGAACATCCCATAAATGACCCCAATGTGTGTTTTCGGAGTAAACAATACTTCCCGCTGGCAAACCTATTAATGATTCTCTAAGTTCTAAATCGGAATTACTAATTGGGCGTAATTCATCATGCTGAGACATTTCGATCATCATTGCCAATCCTGAAAAAAAGGCCAACATTATTACTACAATAATTGAGAAAACAACTCTTTGGTTAAGATGGGGATCCCATCCATGTGTTAGAATCCTATTACCGCCACCTTCTACTCTCAAGTTTGTTGTAGGACTTAGCCAAAGAGCAACCAATGCAGCCAATGGAATGTGAAATGCATGTATGCTCATCGAGTACAATGTATATGAGAGCAATGACAAGATGGGCAATTTATCAAAACCTTCGATGAGATGAATTCCAGTTAATAGCCAAAGTAAACCAATCCAACTAGTTAGGATACGGCCCTCAAGATTATTGCGTAAATGATACGCTGCAAGCAAGCCAACTACTAACAATAATCCGTTGTAAAACAATAGCGGCCGGCCACCTTGCCACCCGTATTCAGCAAATACTGCCGATTCTAACATTCTCGGAGCGATAATCAACAGAGCGATTGCCGCAGCGATTAGCAATAATATTGAACTTACAATCAGTACCTTTCTAACGCTATTACCCAATGATTCATTTGTAGTCAATCCAATAATAATATGTGAGAGCATTAACAATCCGAGATAAATTGCACCAGTTGGATGTATTAGTGCTACACATATTACTGTGATAATAAATGCTCTAGTATGATATTTGACATCGCTTGAAGTTTGTCTCAAAAGAACTAGCAATCCAACTACTAATCCGAGTAGACTTGCTATAGTTGGGTATCCGGAATCAAATGTTTTTGCGAAAATACCCAAACCCAATACCATTGCAAAAATAGATTCAACACCTGCGCCATTACGGTCCATTGCGCCCCATATTCCCAGCATTATTGCGAATAATGAGTAGTGGCCTAACTCAAAAACTGCGACAGCAGAATCAATCTCTAATGCGCTGGCGATGAATGCAGATAATGCGGGATAAGCAGGAGGATATGTCCAGTATCCGAGGTTTGTTCCGGTCAAATCCAAACTGCCAGTGAGGCCAACTTGACCACTTAGGACCGAGAAACCGATCCAGTCTACTCCGAATGGAAGGTCTTGAATCATTGGAATCAAGAGGACGCTAAAACAAATAATAAATGCGATAATAGTTTTCCAATTTACTCTATTTGCCTGAATCCATTTTTGAGCAGCAACCTCATCGCCAATTTCCTTATCCGATAATGAGAAGTTATCGCCCATTGCCGATTCTAGGATTCTCCACGGTGATAATTTGCCATCACTGGTGGATTTTATGTGCCACACAGATGCTGTGTTTAGAATTATCAAAAATAATGATGTAGAAAATACAGACCATATATTTAGCAATAATAACGTTCCATTAATTCCGTAAATCAGTAATAAACCTAGTGCTGGTGCCAATAATATTTTACGAAAGCGATCGGAACTAGCATC
>Ga0308016_10000858_pt1 | contig 15270 bp, 12 predicted proteins | sample Neamet233_FD_203129 | JGI IMG/M metagenome (GOLD analysis project Ga0308016, IMG submission 203129) | Marine microbial communities from water near the shore, Antarctic Ocean - #233 | ecosystem: Environmental > Aquatic > Marine > Unclassified | place: Southern Ocean | collected 2014-07-28
GGGTGAAATTGCAGAAGAAATGGGAGTTAACATCCGTTGTAACACTCCTGTTAAATCGTTGATTTATGAAGGGAAGACCGTTGTTGGAGTTCGCATCGAAGGAGAAGAGATTCTCGTTGACAAAGTGGTGATGAATGCTGATTTTGCTCATGCAATGACTACGCTTGTCCCAGATGAAAAGAGAAAGAAATGGTCGAATAAAAAACTCGAGAAGAAAGGATACTCGTGTTCAACCTTCATGCTCTACTTGGGTGTTGATAAGCAATATGATTTGCACCATCACCAAATTTACGCATCAACTTCCTATGAACAAAACCTCGCAGACATCACCAAGCACCGTTTGACTTGGGACGATCCTTCATTTTATGTTCAAAACGCCAGCATCACCGATGATAGTCTTGCACCAGAAGGCCATTCTACAGTCTATGTTCTTGTACCAGTTCCAAATACGCATGAATCAATTGTATGGGACGATATAAAAGACGATTACCGTGAATTAATCATTAAGCAACTCGCTAAACTTGGCTACGATGATATCGCTGACCACATTGTTTCTGAAACCATCATGACGCCTGATGATTGGGGTGCATCCGATATTTATCGAGGTGCGGTATTCAACCTAACACATGACCTCAAGCAAATGCTTTGGCGACGTCCAAACAATCGCTTTGAAGAAGCAAAGAATCTGTATATCGTTGGTGGAGGAACTCACCCTGGTAGCGGTTTGCCAACTATTTTTGAAAGTGCTCGTATCAGCAGTAAACTTTTACTTGCAGACCTCGGAATCCATGCAGATTGGAACGGTGTTGATTCATGGTTCACAGATGTAAAGCGTCCGAAAGTGAAGAAGCAAAATTCTGTTCCGGTTCAAGCAAAAACCATTGCCCATGGTGACGGAAATGCTGCGTGAACTCCTTTTGACATTGGTCACGGTCGTTCTCCTAACACCTGGATGCATCGAATCTCAAAATACTGAATCAGAAAATACTCCAGAGGCAAAGCCTCTCCCATTTGAGTTGACCTTCAAATCTGAAACTCTGAACAGGGCTGAAGATGGAGCAATTCAATTTGACTTGAAAGATGAACTTGCCAATGGACCTGTCATGCTACTCTGGATCGGAGCTGGATGTAGTGGTTGCCATGATTGGACGGATATGATTCGAGAAAAAGTAGACTCAGGCATGTTCAATGATTCCAATATAACCATGATTAGTGTACACCGATGGGCGGAATTTGAATCCAAGGATGAATTGAATAATGTTTTTGGTACAGCCAATAATTCATCCCATTATACTCCATGGAAAATCGTGATACCTACTGAAGAAACTCAAGCCTATGATTTAGTAACAGGCGAAAGCACAGGAGCAACGGTTTATTCCGCCTATGGAAATCCTGGAACACCGACTCTCCAACTCATTGCAGAAAATGGCGTTATGGCGTGGCAATCGAAAACCTATTGGGCCAATGAAACCGTATTTGATGATGGTTTCTCTTTTTTCCAACAACAGGTGGTTGAAGCGTGAACCTCAAAGACCTTGGTCGGTTCGACATTAATAGCAGCCAGTACGGTTGCTGGTGAAATCCATGGGTGAAGGGATAAAACTTCCAGTTCTTAACGGACTGGGACGTACAAATCGAATCGATAACTGGCTTAAGCAACCGATAGCCATGGCACTCGGGTTAACGGCCGCTATGCTCTATACTGCATGGCGACTTTTCCTCTACCCCGAATCAATTTCATACGGGCTTGATGGCAGTACTGTAATGTCACCAATCTTCTCTCCAAACGTCCTCGAATGGAATTTGTTTGGGCTCAATGAATGGAACCATCCAACATGGGTCAATGCAGCGGTATTGGTCCTTTGGATACCTTTTGGATTCCGTGGAACCTGCTATTACATGCGCAGGGTCTACTACCGAACTTTCTTTGCAAGTCCTACTGCTTGCTGGGTCGACGAACCTGAGATTAACAAGAAACTCGGTTACAAGGGTGAAAAGAGATTGTTCCTCGTTAACAATCTGCATCGCTATTTCCTCTATGCTGCCATGATTATTCTCGCCATTAAATGGTGGGATGTAACCCACACTCTCCACTTCACTGACGGCTATGGAATGTCTATTGGAACATTGGTAATGGGCGTTGAAGCATTTCTCTTGACCATGTATGTCACCTCGTGCCACGCTCTTCGCCACCTTGCCGGTGGTGCCTTAGACCGGTGGACGACCGGCATCAGTAAAATCCGAGGTAAATTGTTTGGACGCATCAGTATCCTGAATCGTTCCCATGGATTCTGGTTCTGGACATCCCTAACATTTGTATTTCTAGGTGACCTTTGGGTCTTAGCTGTATGTGAAGGGTATTTGAGCGATATGGCGCTGTTTGTGATTTGAGGTGATGATGATGACTGAAGAATATACAAAACACGAATATGACGTTATTGTTATCGGAGCAGGTGGTGCTGGCCTACGTGCTGCTATTGAAGCGGCTCGAAGTGGTGCGAAAACTGCAATTATTACCAAATCTTTGCTTGGCAAAGCACACACGGTTATGGCCGAAGGTGGTTGTGCTGCTGCTCTACAAAATGCAGACCCTCGAGACGGCTGGAAGGTACACTTCCACGACACTATGAAGGGAAGTAAATGGCTTGCTGACTGGCGAATGGCTGAATTCCATGCCAAAGAAGCACCTGACCGTGTTCGTGAACTCGAACAATGGGGCGCCGTATTTGACCGAACTCCTGAAAACAAAATCAATCAACGAAATTTCGGGGGACACACATTCCCTCGACTTGCTCACGTCGGCGATGCTACTGGTTTGGAACTGATCCGCACACTCCAAGAAAGAGGCATCCATGAGGGCATTGATATTTTTATGGAGTATACTGTTCGACACCTTCTCAAAGAAGGTGATAGAGTCACCGGGTGCGTTGCCTATACCCGTGTTGACGGTGACATCCATGCCTTCTCTGGCAAATCTGTTATTCTGGCAACCGGTGGAATTACTCGATGTTGGTCCGTTTGTTCGGGTTCATGGGAATACACTGGTGATGGTCATGCACTTGCCCTTTGGGCTGGGGCTGAACTTCGAGATATGGAATTTGTTCAATTCCATCCAACTGGCATGGTGTGGCCACCTTCGGTTCGTGGTATTTTGGTCACTGAAGGTGTTCGTGGCGAAGGTGGAAGATTAACCAATTCAGAAGGTGAACGTTTCATGTTCGATTATGTTCCAGAGAGATTTGCTGGAGACCACGCAGATACGATAGAAGAATCAGACCAATGGGTCGAAGAAGTCGTCTCTGGTAAACTGGCGACTGTTCGTCGACCTCCGGAATTACTCACTCGTGACGTGGTTGCAAAAGCAATCAATTCAGAAGTCAAGGCAGGACGAGGCTCGCCTCATGGTGGCGTATTCTTGGACATCTCCTACCGAGGTGAGGAAGCGATTCTGAAGAAGTTACCATCGATGCACCATCAATTCAAAGAATTAGCAGGCGTCGATATTGCCAATGAGCCAATGGAAGTTGGTCCAACTGCCCATTATGTGATGGGTGGCGTTCGAGTCAATGCTGAAACTCAAGAAAGCAACATACCTGGGTTGTATGCGTGTGGAGAAGTCGCTTCAGGATTACATGGTGCAAATCGTCTTGGTGGAAATTCCTTGTCAGACCTCATTACCTTTGGAAAGCGAGCAGGAGAATTTGCTTCAAAGCGAGCAAAGGACCTTGCACAACCAAGTATCGATGATGCTCAAGTTCGTTCTGCTATCGAAGTGATGTTAGCACCTCTTCAAAGAGAGGAGGGTGAAAACCCTGGGCTCATCTATGATGAAATGCGTGACATGATGCAGGAAAAGGTCGGTATTATCCGAACAAAAGCGGAGATGCAAGAAGCCATAGAGGACTTGAAAGCATTCGATGAACGTCAAGAAGCCTGTTTCCCTGGTACTTCTCGCAAATACAATTCGGGATGGCACCAAGCATTGGACCTCAAAAACATGATCGATGTCTCAACTGCTGCAACACTTGCTGCCCTTACTCGAGAAGAGAGCAGAGGCGGACATACCCGTGATGATTTCCCTGGCGAACTTGAAGAATGGGGAAATCTTCTAAACATCATTTACATGGAAGGTGGCGAAATTAAAGTACGTCAAGAACCTCTCGAAGAGATGCGTTCTGATCTCAAAGATGTAATTGGTGAAGTAAAGGCAATGATTGCTGAACGTGCAGCAGAACAAGCAGGAGGCGGTCAGTAATGTCACTCAAAGGTAAGACACAAGATTTCAAAATACTTCGCGGTGAAGGCGATGAAGCTGCTCTTGAAGAATTCAGCATTGAATTAGATGAAGGCATGGTTGTCCTCGATTGTGTCCATCGTATTCAGCACGAACAACAACCGGATTTGGCCGTTCGGTGGAATTGTAAAGCAGGAAAGTGCGGTTCCTGTTCTGCGGAAATTAACGGCCGGCCGCGTTTGATGTGCATGACGCGGATGAGCGATGTTGTCGCGGAAACTCCGGAAGGTCAAGCTATTGAAATCCGTCCAATGAAGGCATTCCCACACGTCAAAGACCTCGTGACTGATGTATCTTGGAACTATGAGATGGCTCAAAAAATCAAACCGATTAACGGTCCTGAAGAAATGAATTGGGAGTTCAATCAAATGGAAGCAGACAGAGTGCAACAATTCCGTGAATGTATTGAATGCTTTTTGTGCGTGAATACATGCCACGTACTCCGAGACCACGCCTTATTCAACGAATTTGCAGGACCTCGGAATTTAGTTCGTCTCGCCCAATATGAAATGCATCCAATGGATACTGAGGACCGAATTCCTGAGATTAAAAAGGACTTTGGAATTGAATATTGTAACATTACTCGATGTTGTACTGAGGTTTGTCCTGCTGGAATTCAAATCACCGACGATGCAATTATCCAACTAAAAGAACGAGTCGTTGACCGTTACTACGACCCTTTGCAGCGAATTTGGCGAACCCTTACTCGGCAAAAAGTACGTTACTGAGGCGATTCTTTGCCGCTGGCAACTAAGAAAGTACGCCAAGTTTCGGCACTTTTTTTCGGTATAGCCTTCGTTTCGGTCGGTCTACAACATTTTACTAATACTCGCTTTTTCATTCCGATCGTTCCCGAAATCCTTGGTGTACCTGAATTTTGGGTTTATCTCAGTGGACTGGTTGAAGTGATACTTGGTATCGGTATGATTGCCCCTGTATCTCGAAGAAGAGCCGCTTTCTCAACTGCAATATTTCTTGTAATGGTCTATTGGGCGAATTTGAATATGTGGATTCATGATATCTCTATAGGAGATACTAATTTTACTACATCCGGACACATTATTCGTGCCTCAGCCCAAATCGTAATGATATGGCTTTCACTGTGGATTGCAGAATGGCCTGTGAAGAAAGAAATGTGAGGCTTCAAATCCCTCCGAAGAAGGAAGTGAAGCGGTGACCCTTTCGGGAACAAATTTGAAACTTCAAATTTGAATAAACGGACAATCAAGTTGTTATGGAATCAAAGGTGTTCGATTCCAGACTTCTTGACGTTTGCCTTCTTGATCTTATCAGGAAGCCAAGCTGGTCCATTGGCTGGCTTTGGAACCATGCTAATGCTACCGGAGAAAACGTGGACACGCTTGGTGCCACGCTCTCGTAGGCGTATGTTCGTATGTCCGCGGGTTGCTGCCTTGAGGGCCGCACCACGGGGTTGTTTGCTAGCAAAAACCTGGCTCGTATCTTTTCCGTTCTCCATGAGAACAAAGTATTTTTTATCAGACATTTTGGATTACCTCCGATACTTGACACCCCCGCCAAGTATATAGTATTTGCTCAATTTAAACGCCCTACTGCGCCCTATAAGGCCCGCAGTGTCCCTTTCCAAAACGCTTTTTTGGGGTTCAAGCCGCAGTCTATCGATTAGAAATCGTAAGATACTTGTCGTTAAAAAACCAGTCTTACAACTCAGCGCCAGCGAGTGTCTTGGTATCAACGATTCCAGGGATTTGTCGGATTGATTCGACAACGGATTGAGCAATGATCGTAAGGCTATCTGCAACCAGTTTTACAATAAGGTCATGATCGCCAAAAAGAAGGGTTGCATCGTCCACAAAGGGCATATCTTTGACAGCGAGGTAAACTTCATGCTCCTTTCCGGGTGCAACATTAATCAAAACATATCCTATTGCCATAGCACTCGTACTGACCAAGTGCTCAAAGCACATCAACCCTTCTCTATCAAACACCTTCAGTTGAAAGTAATTCGATTTGTTCATAGGTAAATTCGACCCATTGCTCATGTGTCCATCCATCAGGCATTTCACCTTCGAGCCAAATACGGTATTGTTCTTGAGTCCAACCAGATGGAATTTTTAGTTCCGAGAGAGGTTTATCTAATTCATTTGAAATGAAATCCTCTTCGGTTTGTTGTTCTGAATCCCAATGTGAAGTTTCTGTCTCTTTTGGCGCCCTCATGATTAGACCAATCCCAAGTGCGAGCATGAAAAGAACAATTCCAATAATCAATGGGAGAAGTGGGAAAGGTGATCCTTGAACAGCCTCCTCCCCAGTATCTGTTTGTTGGCATGAGTCACAAACCACTTCCGGGAGTAACGTAAACCGAAGAACCGAGGCATTTGACTGTAACCATGAATCAATGCATGTCACTTCGACATCTAAGGTTGCATTACTCAATGTACCTGTTGTAGGGTATTGAAACTCCAAGACCGCCGATGTAAGGTTAATTGGTTGAAGAATAATTTGTAACTGAGCCAATTGTGATTGATTATTGGAGATTATGGCTGAACAGGATACATCATCTACCCCATCAGCATCTGAGACCGTCCCTGCAAACGATAACAGTTCTCCAGCGGTCATATTCTGGTTCGATTCGAGCGTTGTTTGCGGTGATGCATGGTAAAAGTCAAGCGGAATATCTAACGATTTAGATAATCCATCAACGTCTCGAACTGTGATCGATATTTGTCCTTCACCATCAATGAAAGTCCCATCCAATCTCAACCGGAATTGGTGAAGTTGTTCATGCATACCCAGAGATGAGGCCCCTGGTGAGCAATTTTGGAACATGGAATTTGAACTGTCGATTTCACCAAGTGAAGGAGCCAATACTGACCAACCAAGTTGATTCAATGTAGTTTGCATCGATTTAAGTGGGCGTTCACTCTGAATTCGGACGACTAAGTATCCAGTATTCCCAAAACGTAAGGAATCAAGTGAACCTTGTTCATTACAGATATGTGATGAAACGAATACTGGCGTGGTTAAGAGAAGGGGCAAATGGTACTGTTGACTGAAAACTGCAGCGTGTTGGCCGGTCATATCTAATTGGAGTTCAAGTTCACCACTTTCCAGAGCTGAAGGTATGAGTGGCAATTCAATCAGTACTGAAGAACTGATGTTCGACACACTGACAGGAATCGTCAAGGAACCTGCACCTGGCCATTCCACGAGTAAATCGCCAGTTGCAGAAGATGAGGGGTCATCCGAATCTGTAATAGTAATACGAGCAAATTCATTCCCTCCACCACGAACGCTATCGAGGGTATTCCCCTCCCCATCGACAATTTCAATGACCGCAAGAGGAGAACGATCATCCATTGAAAGAGTTCTAGAATTGAGTAAATCACCATCACTATCTCGGATTTCAAAAATGACATCGTCAAGTGATTCACTCACATTTTGTGTATAGAAACCAATGTAGCAATGGTGATTAAAATCAAATCGTGGCTCGTAACTAAGATTGGAAATTTGTCCTTTAGAAACGATTAAGTTCGGTTGTTGATTCAAAATTTCGTGGTCGTTATCTAAAACACATATCGTGAAATTCGAGGGTTCACCTCGGAACAAACCTTGCGATGGAAATGAGGAGAGTTGATTTGCACCTGACCAAGATGAAGAATCAATTCCAGAAAAATGTGGACCGAACCATTGGGCTGGTGCATCGAGAATCATACCAATATCAGTCTTCATTAATTGCCCAGTTTGTTGGCTTTCATCGAATGCTGTTGCTCGTAAAACTAAGTATCCAAGTGGCATAGAAGTCGGTAAGGAAATCGAAACTCCCCAACGCACGGAATCGGTACGACTAGCAGAATCTGTTACCCAAACCAAACCAGAAAGGTTTGAGAGGTTCTGTGCAATCGCCCATTCAACTTCCACTGATGAAATATTCACATCGTCACTGGCTTCAATCGTGCAAATGAAATTATCACCGCGTGAATAGATTTCAGCATCACAGTAGATGTCATTTACCGTCGGAGGTGCATTCACCCAAATTCGTAATGTAAGAAGATTATTTGCTAAATTTCGTTCCGGGAAATCAAGACTTGAATTCGAATATCGAATACGTAAATCCATCCAACCTGTTTTCTCGGGGGTAATGGTAAGATTATAGAGAATTCTTGAACCATTGAGGTCACCACTTGGTAGAGAAATATTCGAACTATACATTTCGACATTTCCTTGGATATCCTGTACTATCAGAGTACCGTTTGAAGAGGCCATACCCTTGTTTTCTATGGCGATTTGTAGGTGTGTTGGTTGAAGATAGGAAGCGTTGTTGACTTGACGGATGTCAATGAGATTGAGGTCGTGGAAACGGTCGGCATACGGCGCCATCTTAGGATCTCCAACCGTCACTCCCATCCAGCCGGATTGAAGGTTAGCAGCAGCATGAGATTCTGCTAAATTGAAACCTGTAGCGTACATACTCATCAGCATGCTGGGAGAGCCGACCGCCTGAAGGTAGGGTTCGTAGACGTACCCCTTGGCTCCAGAAACTCCGTCTTCAAGTAAGTCAGCAATCAGTGATTGCCCATAGGAGGTCCCAAATTCAAAAGAGCGAGCACCTGTTGAAACTGCTGTTTCAGCAATAGACCCGTTGAGCCATTGATTATGTGGACGCAGGGGGTAAAGATGTAGAGAGTCAATGAAAACCGACCCATCGGTAGAAGTAGCGACTAAATCCAAAGGTATTCGGATTCGTAGATGGGTTGCATTTTCATGCGGGCGGAAACGTAAGGTGGTAGACGACTCCCAGTTTGTACCAAAGATTTGTTGATTGGAAGTGTTGCTTGATACGACAACACCGTTGGAGTCAATACCATCGACTTCCAAAGTGAAATCCCCATAAATATCCCCGATTCGCATCCCATATGCATCAATCAACCATACGTGGTTTTCAAAATAACCAGTGATTGGATATATTTGTTCAAGAGATGCAACGGATTGACCGTTACCCGAATATGCGGAACAATCGTGATAAATGTCACGTTGAAGCGTGGTAACTTCATGGTCCACCAAGGCTGTATCCCACACCTGTACTTTGTCAATCATCCCTTGAAAGAACGTACTTCCAGCACGGTTAACGCCCATCTTATACAGTTCAAAATTATTCAAGGAACCGCTTGGTACCGCCGTAGTACGAACGAGTACTCCATCGAGATATTGTCGAGCATTACCGCTTTCAAAAACCGTAACGAGATGCGTCCAACGTTGTGATTCAACAACACCAAAGGCGTAAGTTTGATTGGTATGTATTGTCCACTGACCATTGTAGATTGCGTGTTGGAATGAACTGTTTGAACCTGCAGTATCATCTACTGCAAACGTTGAAGCGTAATTTGGCAACGTACTCGAATTCGCCCAAACCCACTGACTAATAGTAAAATTACCGACCCAGTCATCAACATCGACCTCAACTGAATCATCGATTCCATCAAACCAAAGACACGTTCCGTCTGGGCAGGCCTTCCAGTTGGTTGAATTCATATTCTTCAGCGTAAGATTGGTACTTGAATTCGCAGAATCATTAACAAATCCACCCGAACCGTCTTCGAAGTCCCACTGATGAATTAACGAGGATGCTGATGGAACGTATTCTCCGGCAAGCGTAAATGCCGATGAAGGAATGAAGGATTTGGTTTGATTTGGACCTTCCCAAGAAAATTGTAACCCGTGCGGCCCACCGCCTTGGAAAAATTCGATTCGGAAATCATGCTCCCCTGCATCTAAGATTTTCCAATTTGAAATTTCTCTCATACCATGCGAACCGTAATTTTGAATCAGACTCTGACCGTCAAGCCAAAGTTCAGAACCGTCGTCTGTGGTGAGGTAGAATGTCCAATTACCTGCTTCAGGAACGGAGATTAGGCCGCTAAAACGAGCGCCCCAATTGTTTTTGAAGCGGTCATCTAATCCAGAATAAGCTTGTGATGAAGACCCGTATTGAAGATTGCTTTCAATACGTACATGGTCGGGGACTCTATCGATAAGTAGCGGCATTGAACCGGCATTGAAACTCACACCGTCGTTGTCAAAGTATTCGGCGTAGATACCGGGCTGTTGCGAACCGGATTCTGCGGTGCATACCGCTGAAATTGACGCCTCTATGGCCCCATTACCATCTTGCGTGGTATCTGTTTGATAACTCCAGTTGAAGGTATCACCTGCTGAAAGAATGGGGACTGTAGCATTCCAAAGATCTACGCCACTGGACCACGAAGCGTTCTCAGCATCGAAACCACCGTTTGGGAGTTGGTTACCAATCCAAGAACCATCGTTCGAACCCCATGAAGCATACCCCATGACGTTGGTAAGATTGGTCAAAAATTCCTCGCTTTGATCAAAATGTGTTGGTAAACCCATACTCCCATTCAGAGTTGAATTGGCAAGCAACAAGTCGTCATTCCAAAATTGATATCCTTGTGTGTTGCGTCCAGGGGCCAAATCAAGTGCAAAAACCCCTCGTTGTCCTAAGCTGTTATTGGCTTTTTCAATCAGTTGTAAAGCCGTTTCCACCGTGTACCCAGTAAGCCGAGTTACCAGGAAGAAACCGTAGTTTTCACGAGAAAAGGCTTCCATCTGCTCGCCTGCTAAAGGTCCATAGCCATGGTTGAACCAATTGTCGGCACCGATACTGGAATTGTAGATTCCTCCGAGCAATGATATCTCTTGGTCGAATCCTGCTTTATCGCCACCGCCATTGATACGTAGTGGAATACCTTTTGTGGTTACCAAGTAGTTCAACTCAGTAGTAACATTGGAGAGCATGCTAAGAAACGGTTGAGCAAAATACGTATTGAATTCATCTCTGTTGATGGTTTCTTTAGTTGGTGTATTTGAATCATTGAAAAAGAAGATGTGTTCAGAAGAAATGTTTCGGGCATTGACAAAAGCCCATCCAATGGTTTTACTCGCTTCAGAATTATTATTGATGAGTATCCCAACATCTGAATAATCATACACTGTAAGAAAATCAAAACCTTCTGGTTGAGCACGTGAGGACCATGGGGTTTGATTCCAAAAGTCAGCACCACCTTCACTTGAAAAACCAACAAAGAGTTCACTTAACGGTGCTTGTTCGATGAGAGAATGATCCGATGGAACTTGAGAGTGCCCTTCAAGAAACGGTGCGCCAAGACTACTCAAAACAAAAATAAATGTTAAAAGAAGACTTGACCTCCTTCTGTCCATGAATTCCGGCTATCATCAATAGGGTTTAGCAATACCGCCATGAAGTGAAGAGAGGATGGCTCTCGGCTTTACTACAACAAGTTCTAAATTCTCGATTTAGAGGTATTTTCATTCCGAAATGGCGAACTTGATAAGTAAGGTGGCCTTTCTTGGATGTTTGATGGCCGAACTCTATATGGCACGAACATGCAAATGGGGTATTCTTCGAGTCGTCGGTGGCGACGTATGGAATCATAGCGGTGATGTCTTAATCACACCTGCAAATAATCGGCTCTCTGGCCGTGAAGGTTTGGATGCCCTCATCCATGGTAAAGCAGGCCCTGAACTCACACAAGTGACTCGAAACATTTGCCTGGATATGCGGAAAATCAACGCACCACCTTGTGCAGTTACGAAGAATGTCGTCACTGAGCCCTTTGAACTTGCAAGCAATTACAAACATATAATCCACGTAGTTGGCCCTGATTGCCGCCGTCCAAACCAAGATGAGGCTCGTCGAGAGTTACTTCCTGAAACCTATGACAATCTCTTTGCAACGCTCGCTGAAATGAAAGATATAACTTCAATCATTTCACCACCTCTCTCGATGGGGATTTTTGCATATCCACACCGTGAAGGTGCTCGGCTCACTTTGGAAATTATTCTCGGTAAGCTCGATGGGCATGAAGACCCTGGGTTTTCGGATTATACCATTGTCGTAAAGGAAAAGAACTTCATTTCAAACATGAGAACTGTTTACAGAGAAACTGAAGACCAATTGCCTGGAATCGATTCAACTTCTGCTTGAGGTTCATTCCATGGTCGACCTCGCTGCGATGGTCACAAGCACTCTGTCAAATGACAGACGTTCCTTTCAATCTGTCTTAATGCTTGCAAACAGTGCACGAAAGGTAAAATTAGTTGCAGAAGTGTTACCCCCTGAACTACCATTAACTGTTCTTTCAAGCCAAAGCCGTGTAGTTGAATCATTAACTGAAAATGGTATTGCATGCTCTTTACTTGAAGAAAACCTTACCTCGCAAGGTCTGAGTGTTCTCAAACACATGCATGATTTGGTACTGCAGGCCATTGGTGAAGGGAATCTTTCCAGTGGTGAACGAATGTTAGTTGTCTTGGCAGAGCCGATTGATGGGGTTTTTGTCATCGATACATCAACCTTGAATTCAAATCGTTTTGCGTCATTAGCACAGGATTTCCACATAGATTTGGGAGTCCTTACCAAAGTAATGGAACTTGCTCGCCATATTGGGTTGAGAGGAAGAGAAGGTCACTCAATTGGAGCATTATTTGCCATAGGCCCACTACCAGCATTGCGAAAGCATTCAACTGCGCTTGTGTTGAATCCATTCAAAGGTCATCCTTCGGAAAAAAGAACTGTATTAGATGATGCGAATCACGAAACTTTAGCAGAATTCGCTTGGCTTGATGGGGCGATTTTGTTCAATCGAGATGGAGTGGCAAGTGATGCAGGACGGTATATTCAAGTTCCTGCTGGCATTACACCAAAAGCCGGTGAAGGTGGACGTCATTTGGCTGCTCGTGCAATATCTCAATTGGTAGAAGGTATTGCCGTTTGCGTTTCTTCATCGGGAACCATCACAATGTATGCCAATGGAAGAGACCGCTACAAAGTGAAACTCAATTGATTCATTCTGATTCGTCTGAACGAATTCGAGAATTCAATTTATCTTCAACCGATTGTAAAGAGGCCGTCGTTGCCAGGAAATCCATCCGAACTGCATCGAGATTTGAATGATTCAAGTTTCGTTCAATGCTCATTTTGGCACGATTAATGGAGGCGATGCGTTGTGTTCGATCTTTAGGTCGAAGTACATCTCCACGTTGATCCATCAACCACTCTTCGAGCATAATTTGCCCCCATTCAGGAGCACGAAGTCGAGCAGCAAGATGAATTTCCAAGTTACGATGACGGAAGCGAACACGGCCATCTGCTGTTCGAATAGCTTGAATTGAGCCAGGGTTCCAACGATCTTGAGGAACTTGTAGATGTTCTTTACAAGTCAAAGAGCCATCGTCTTCTACGACAAAGTCGGCAATAAGTACACTTTGTTTGAGACGCATAAATACCTGAACGATCTCTTCATCTGAACACCATTCACAAATTGCTTCAGGAGCCTGCCCCCATTCCTTTTCACACCATTGTTCCAGCGCCGTTTGATAGGAGTCCATGCCTATGGGTTTTGGCGAACCATCATCAACTTTGTTGAGAGAGAGCCTGTCAAGATTCAAGGAGAAGGAGCGTTTGCATCAACCATGGATGGTGCATGGGGTTCAGTTGAAGCCGACTGGAAAGTTGTGCTCATCCTCATCTTTGCATGGTATCTCATGCTTCGTGTTTGGGAACGAAATGGTACACTCGACCGTTGGAACGCCACACGAGTCTTTGGGGTCGTGTTGATGGTACGCAGTAACTGGGGACTGAAAACACTCGACCGTATCGCTCGACCACGTCGGTTTTGGCGAATATATGGAGAAATTGCTCTTTGGGTATGCCTCTTTTCCATGTTTATAGTCGCTCTTATGATGATTCTCGCTTTCGTCACAAGCATACTCTACCCTCCGACTGCAAGTCCACCAACTGCAAGTGAACTAGTCGCCATCCCGGGAATTAATCCAATGATTCCATTAGGCTGGGGTGCAATGGCGTTTGTCATCGCATTAGTCATACATGAGTTTGGACATGGACTACTGGCTCGAGCGCATGGTATGCGTATTCGTTCCTTTGGACTTCTACAATTGGGCCCGCTTCCACTTGGTGCATTTGCTGAACCTCAATATCAAGAATTACACAAAGCGCCTCGAAAGGAACGAATGCGAATGTTTGCTGCAGGTCCTGCAACGAATTTGTTTGCAGCATTCATTTGTCTGATGCTTTTAGGAGGGCTAGCCGCTAATTTCACTTCAAGTTCTGATAATCCACACGTACGCGGCGTCATCAAGGATGCCGGAGCTGATGATGCTGGAATGCAACCGTGGGACACTATCCTTCAGATCGATGGTAAAGAAGTGGAAGGCGTTGAAGGATTTCAGACAATTCTCCAAGACTATCAGGCCAATGATACGATTATTGTCGATGTCAGACACGAGAATGGTTCATTGGAAAGTATTGAACTGCTTCTTTCGGACAAGTACGATTACTATACCGAACTGGGCTGGAGTGCTTCCAATCTTGAAACGCTCGGAGTCGAACAAGGTGATGCTTTTGTCGGCGTCGAAGGAATCGTTGAAGCAACTGCTGGAATAGACCGGCTCGCTGGGCCATTTTCACCACGTTTTGAAGGAGGTATACTCATTCAAGCAGCCTATACTCCTATTCATATCGTCAACATGATGATTATTCCGTTTGAATTACAAGGTGTTTCGATGTATCCAGTCGAGGAAGCAATGCTTACACCTGCAGACGGTATTCTTGGAGATACACTTGGAATGAATGGACTACTATTTTTCGTTAATTTCTTCTTTTGGTTGATGTGGGTGAATATCCTACTTGGATTTACCAACCTCATTCCAATGGTACCTTTTGATGGCGGTCATTTGTTTAAAGACTGGATTAAAGGTACCCTCAATCGAGTAAAACGAATCGGAAAGAAAACAAAATTATGGAATATCAATCCAATGTGGATTGACCATATCTCAAACAAAGCTTCGAGTTTGTCATCGATTGTTCTTTTGATGATGTTATTGTTTGTACTCGTAATCCCTTATTTCTAATCAAGAACGTCGTCGCGCAAGTTCTGCAA
>Ga0308016_10000868_pt1 | contig 15176 bp, 14 predicted proteins | sample Neamet233_FD_203129 | JGI IMG/M metagenome (GOLD analysis project Ga0308016, IMG submission 203129) | Marine microbial communities from water near the shore, Antarctic Ocean - #233 | ecosystem: Environmental > Aquatic > Marine > Unclassified | place: Southern Ocean | collected 2014-07-28
AATATCTGAAGAAAATAGATGAATATTTTTTCAGATTAATTAATTCTGCAGGGTGGGAACAAATGGATGAGTTAATGATTCTCATTTCTTCAAAATGGTTCTGGATTCCGCTTTATCTTTTTATACTATACAAGCTCTACAGCAAATTTTCTGGTAGTTTTATTAAAATATTACTATCCTTAGGCTTGCTAATTTTTCTAGCAGATTTTGGCTCAGTTCATCTGTTTAAAGAAATTTTTGAGAGAGCAAGACCCTGTTATGCCTTAGAAGGAGTAAGAGTAGTAGATGGATGTGGAGGACCGTTTGGTTTTATTAGTTCACATGCGGCAAACTCTTTTTCTCTTGTATTTTTCATTGCTTTACTTTTTAGAAATTATTGGGGATTTGTACATCTATTCTCTTGGGCAGTACTAGTTGGTTTTAGTAGAGTTTATTTAGGGGTACATTATCCTTTTGATATTTTGGGCGGTATGTTTTGGGGACTATTTGTAAGTTTGCTAGTATATTCTATTTATAAAATGAAAATAAAAGATTTTGACATTTTTTGGTTCGGATGGTTAGTGTTAGTTTGCATTTGGAATTTCGTTTGGCCAAGCGTACCCCCAATTGCAGATGTATTGGTTGCAGTTGTTTTATCACTTGGAGTTATTTCAATTAAAAATAGTAGAAAATGAAAAAACTACTACTTATATTACTTTGCTTGCCTATGATTGGGTTTGGGCAGTTAGGTTCTGAGTTTTTTCTTAAATCAAAATCTTCAAGCTCAGGGATATTTTTTAGTCCAAGATTTGGCTTAACATCTAATATAATAGAACGTGATTATAATGTTAAATATAATTTTGGCTTATGTTTAAATTATAACCTGTCTTATATGCCACCTGATATAAAGTCTGAAATTCAAGAAGATTTCACTTTTTATCACTCATTATTGTTAGGATTCTCATATCAATTAGATATAATAAGAATTCGATTAATGTCAGGATTAATACATTATCGCAGCCCTAACAAAGAGATTTTATTTAATTATTCAAATGGTCAGCAATTGCTTAAAAATACTAATAGTAAATTTACTTTTGGTACTGCAAACTTAATAGGAGTCAGTATTTTAATTAAAAAATTTAAAAATAGTTACCTAACTATTAATGCAGATAGATTTTTCACTTCACCAATAAAGATAGAAACGACAGAAGAAAGAGAGTTATTTATAGTTGGGAAAAATGAGTTAACAACTCATTCTGTTACTGAAGAAATATCAATCTCTACAGTCTTTCTTACAATTGGGTTAACAAAATATTTAGGGAAATAATAATAATAATGTTTAAGTTTACAGGCTTTAAAACAATAGATTAACAAACAACTAAGATTATGAAAAAACTACTACTAATATCCTTAGTACTTATAACAGGATTTCAATCTTTTTCACAGAAAAGAAAAAAAGGAATTTCTTTCTCATTAGAAGTTAGTACACAAAATGATTTACAAAAACCAAAGCTGGTTGTTGGTATAGTGGTCGATCAAATGCGTTATGATTACATCTACAGGTTTTGGGATGATTTTGGAAATGTTGGTTTTAAAAGACTTATAAATGAAGGTCATTTTTTCAGGAATGCACAGTTCGGATATGTACCAACTTACACTGGGCCCGGACATGCAAGTATTTTTACAGGAACGACTCCATCTGTTCATGGTATAATAGCAAATAATTGGTACGATAAACGGGCTAGCGAAATGGTGTATTGTGCTGGTGATGGAAGCAGAGAAACAGTTTGTAATTGTGAGAAAAATCATACAGATGTTATTTCAACTGACGGACAAATGTCACCTCATCAGATGCTAACAACCACTATCGGAGATGAAATGCAATTGTTTAATCCAGAATCAAAAGTGATTGGAATCTCTTTAAAAGATAGAGGAGCTATCCTTTCTGCAGGTCATGCGGCAGATGCAGCTTATTGGATGGATAGTAAAGGAGAATGGATTACATCATCTTATTATATGGATGAACTTCCTGATTGGTTAAAAGAATTTCAAGATGAAAATCCTTCTTCAAGTTATTTAAAAGGGGACTGGAAAGTAGAAGAACAATTTTCTCATAATTTAGATTCTCTTTTTATAAATAAAGGAGGAAGTGGTATAAAAAGCACACCTTTTGGAAATACTATTTTAAAAGAATTAGCAATAGAGATATTGCAGAATGAAAAATTAGGCTTGGGAAATAGTACGGATTTTCTTTCTGTTAGTTTTTCTTCTACCGATTATATAGGCCATCAATACGGGCCTCATGCTGCAGAAATTAAAGACACTTACATCCGTTTAGATAATGATATCGCAGATATTTTGAATAATCTAGACAAAGAAATTGGTGCGAAAAATGTTGTTCTTTTCATTACTGCTGATCATGGTGTTGTTTCTGAACCACAGGAACTTTTAGAAAGAAATATTCCTGCAGGATATTTTGATGGGTCTGTTATGAAAAAAGAATTATCTACTCATCTAATTGCTAATTATGGTGAAGGAGAATGGATTAAAAACTATTCCAACAACCAATTGTTTTTAAATAGAAAGTTAATTTCAGAACGCAACATAAACCTTCAAGAAATTGAGAGAAAATGCGCAAATTTCTTTTTAAAATATGAATGGGTTAAAAACACTTATACTGCAACTCAAATACATGAAAATGAATATAATGATTCATTCCACTCCTTAATTCAAAGAGGTTATAATCAGAAAAGATCAGGTGATGTGATTGTCAGCTTACAAACTGGTTGGCTATCGTCTTACTGGGAAAAGGGAGGTACAACACACGGGTCATCTTATAGTTATGATACGCATGTGCCACTAATCTTCTGGGGAGGAACAATCCCTCAAGGACAAACGGACAGAAAAGTAAATATCCGTGATATTGCACCAACAATTTCTACAATTTTAGGAACAGCATATCCAAATGGCTGTACTGGAAATCCTTTACAAGAAGTAACTGAGTGAAAGAAATAAAGGCAATAGATTATTCAATTTGGATTGGAGAAAATTCCCTTTCTAAACTTGATATTTCTACTTACTCCAAAGTTGCTATTTTGGTAGATGAAAATACAAAGAGGGATTGTTTACACAAACTTCCAAAAATAGAAAACGCTTTAATTATTGAAATTAAATCAGGGGAAGAATACAAGAATATCAGCACTTGTAATTTCATTTGGGAACAACTCACGATAAATAATTTTGACCGAAATTCACTACTTATCAACCTAGGAGGAGGAGTCATTGGTGATATGGGAGGGTTTTGTGCCGCTACTTATAAAAGAGGATTAGATTTTATTCACATTCCAACTACTTTACTAGCCATGGTGGATGCTTCAGTGGGAGGTAAATTAGGAATTGATTTCAAAGGACTTAAAAACCAAATTGGACTTTTTAATAATCCTAAATCTGTATTGATTTCTTCTGAATTTTTAGAAACACTTGTTGAAAATGAGTTGAAATCAGGTTTTGCTGAAGTGGTGAAACATGCCTTAATTTCGGATAGTTCTCTTTGGGTAAAATTGAAGAATCTACCTTTTACTGATTTGGATTGGGAAGATATTATTGATACCTCTGTTCAGATAAAAAATAAGATTGTTTTAGCAGATCCATTTGAAAAAGGAGAACGAAAGAAACTCAACTTTGGTCATACTTTTGGTCATGCAATAGAAAGTTATTATCTGGAGAAAGGAACTCCCATTTCACATGGAGAAGCAGTATTTATGGGAATGATATTAGAGACTGAAATTTCTGATTTATCAGAAACTAAAAAAAATGAGATTAAGAATTATATCCTCAGTAATTTTGCTTTACCGTATACGCCAAAGAAATCAAACTTACATAAATTTCTGATTAACGATAAGAAAAACCAAGATGGAAGAATTAATTTCACTTTATTAAGTGAGATAGGAAATTGTTCATTCGACAATCTTTTCTCTCTAGATGAATTATAAAATTCATCATCCTACAAAAGTGGTGGAGTGTGAAATTGATTTACCTGCTTCAAAGAGTATTTCCAATCGATTATTAATCATACAAGCACTTTGCAAACAAGAATTTGAAATTACAAATCTGTCAAATTCTAATGATACAAAAGCATTACATAAAGCTTTAAAAGCTACTACAACTACAATTGATGTTGGTGCTGCTGGCACTTCTTTTCGGTTCTTAACGGCTTATCTTTCTACTTTGGTTGGTGATAGGTTTATCTTGACTGGAAGTAATAGAATGAAAGAAAGACCCATTAAAGAATTAGTAGATGCTTTACTAAAATTAGGAGCTGAAATAGAATATTTGGAGAAAACGGGATTTCCACCTTTAGAAATTTCAGGTACTGACATATCAGAAAAAAAAGTAAATATTGACGGAAAAATAAGCTCTCAATTTATTTCTGCTCTTTTATTAATTGCTCCAACTTTAAAGAACGGAATAAAACTTAAAATTTCAGGAGAAATCGTTTCTAAACCTTACATAATAATGACTTTAAAACTTATGGAAGAATTTGGAATTTCTCATACTTGGAAAGAAAATACAATTGAAATAAAACCACAGAAATATAGTTCCAAAAATTACAGTATAGAAGCTGATTGGTCTGCAGCATCTTTTTGGTATGAGATAGCCTCACTTTCTAGTAGCTGTAATATTACATTAAATGGATTAACTGGAAATTCTATTCAAGGAGATAGAAAAGTTATGGAGTTATTTAAAAATTTAGGAGTGCAAACTAAATTTAAAAATGGAAGTATCATACTCACTAAAAAAGAAGAAAATTACATTTCAAAAGAAATAAACTTAATCAACACACCCGATTTATACCAACCTTTAAAATGCACTCTTTTTGCCAAAAACTTAACAACTAAATTTTTAGGTTTACAAACCTTAAAAGACAAAGAAACAAATAGAATAAAAGCAGTAGAAAAGGAATTATTAAAGCTGGATACAACGAAAGAAATAACTACTTACAAGGATCATAGAATGGCAATGAGTTTTGCGCCTCTATGTTTAAAATATGACAAATTACAAATAAATGATGTGGAAATAGTAGATAAATCATATCCTAACTTTTGGAACGATTTAAAAAAAGGAGGTTTTATAATAAAGCCATTAACTCACTAAGGCAAAATATCTCATGTACTACTGCGTGCTTGTGAGCTAACTTATTTGGATTAAAATAAACACCCTGCATACCAATTTGTTCAGCACCTAACACATCAACAGGGAAGTCATCTCCTATCATAATACTTTCATCCAGCTTTGCCTTTGCCTGTTCCAAAGCAAATTCAAATATTTTAGCATTTGGCTTCTTCACTCCTACTTGTTCGGAAGTTACAATGACATCAAAATATTGTGTTAAATCAGAAGATGCTAATTTAATGTGTTGCACCTCTTCAAATCCATTAGTAATTATATGGAGTGAGTATTTTTTTTTCAAATACAATAGCACTTCATGCGTATAAGGGAAAAGGGTAGTTTTTAGGGGAGATTGTTGTGTGTATGCCAAGCCAAATTGTTCTGCCAGTTCTGAATCATCAATATCGTATTCGGCCAAAGCAAGTTGAAATCTTTTCCCCCTTAACTCTTCTTTCTTTATCTTGTCCTCACGATATAACTCCCATAATTTTTCATTATGTATTTTATATTTTTTTATAAAATTATCGGGACTATCTATTCCCTTTTCAATTAGTTTAAAGTCCTTAATTAATTGCAAAAGAGTTGTGTGAGAATTTTTTTCAAAATCCCATAACGTACGATCTAAATCAAAAAAAATGTGTTTTATCATTAATCTAAAAAGCAGTAAGAGCTACCGAAAGCACTAATGACCAACCTACAACTGAGGTAATAAGAATAGGAATTGTTTTTTTCTTTTCAGGAAAAAAGTGAAGTGCTAAATAAGTACCAATAGGAATAGACAAAAATATAGGCGTTAAAAAGGCTATGCCAAATAAACCATATTTACGAGCAGTTTTGATAGCCAATATATTCTTCATACTTCTTTTCTTTACTTTATTTTTTCTTCTTGATGCAATGAATTTATATATTTTATCGCTTAAAAAGGAAAAAACAAAAATACTCAACACTCCTCCTACTACAGAAAAGAGTAGGGTTTGAACAAAAGTAAAATCATACTTAATGATAGACAGTGGTATAGCAAACATAAATTTGATACCACTAAGGAAGATTACAACTAATATTTTTAATGCTATTGACATAATTACTTTTCTTACCTCTTAACGTATATTGCTTTAAAAGGGTTGCTAATTTCGTAAAAAAAGTGACAGCAAACAATTTATAATTTTAAATTCTTATGTACTCAAATTTTCTCGCCAAATGCTAGATCTCCGGCATCTCCCAAACCAGGCACAATATAGGATTGGGCAGTCATCTCCTTATCTTCAGCTCCAAGCCAAAGAGTACAATTTCTAAATGGTAAATTTTCTTTAAAATATTGTATTCCTTCTGAGCTAGCAATAGTTACCACCACATGAATGTGTTTTGGTTTACCTTTTGAAAGAATTGCCTCCATAGCCAATACCATAGAACTACCACTTGCCAACATAGGGTCACACAATATAACAGTCTTACCTTCTAAATCAGGAGAAGACATATATTCAATTTTTATTTCAAAATCACCTCCTCTTTTATGCTTTCTGAAAGCAGAAATGAAACAATTTTCTGAGCTATCAAAATAATTAAGTAAACCTTGATGTAATGGTAATCCTGCACGTAATATAGTAGCCAACACTGGTTTTTCTATCATTAAACTTTCTGAAGAAATACCTAGTGGAGTAGTAACATCAATATTTTCATAAGTCATTTTTTTACTGATTTCATAAGCAAAAATCTCTCCTATTCTTTCAATATTCCTTCTGAAACGCATAGCATCTTTCTGAATATTTACATCTCTTATCTCACGAATAAAATGATTGAATATTGAATTCTGTTTTCCTAGATTAATTATTTCCATTTTTAAGTATGTATTAATTTAACCATCTCCTCATAGACATTACGCCAACCTTTCCATACCCCTACATCACTAAAAGTATCGTTATGCCAAATGCTTATTAACGTACCATCTACTTGTTTTACTTCATTTATAATTTCACCTAACTGTTGAGCCACATCATCAGGATTTAACTGCATATTAAACTTTAAAGTATAATCAACTATTGCAAAAGGATGAACTTTAATAGGTAAAATCTGTTCCATATCTAAATTGTAGAATGTAAAGGAACTAGCAATTCCTGCCCTAAATCCCAAAACAGAAGCATAACCCATTGTATAATCATTAGTAATGCCAACCTCTAATAAACGTTTATATGTTTTAGGGAATGATAATTGTAAAAAATGTTGGCGACTAAAGGTAATCTCTCTCTTTTGAATATCCTCAAGGCGTTTTATCTCAACTGCTAATTGGGATTCATTAATACTTGAACCAAAAGAAGGGTGAACACCTACTGGCGCCAAATCCGCTAAACGTTTGATTAAAGCTTGAAAGCTACTGTTAGTATGCGAAATATTTTTATCATTCAAACCATAGTCTCCTAATAGCACAAAATAACGCATATCAAGATTATATTTCTTCTGCAAATTAAATTGTAAGGAATAAGTATCAAAAGGATCTTTTCTTTTCTTAGAACTAACTGCTACTGCCATTTTTAAAGAATCAATATCAAACCTTAAGATTGCTTTTAATAAAAATGCAGCTGAACGCACAAAACCTTTCCCTTTATATAGGTAAGCATTGTCAATATCAATAGTTGAAATATACTTAAATCCTGGAGATTTTATTTTCAAATTAGGGAACTTATCCTCAAAAACACTTATTAATTGCTTAGCCCAAATATTAACAACTGGCTTTTGTAAAAAGTTGTGCTTAAAGGCTAAACTCTCTTCCGCTTTAAACCGATTATATTTATCTTTTAAGTGTGGCAGATACTCTTCATACCTACTTACTAAATAGAAACTTGCTGCAAAAATATCATATGCAAAAGCACTTTCGTTTGAAGCTTGAAAAAAAACTGGGCAATTTTCATGTTCCTCAATTTGAATTGACACTTCATTTATTCCTCTTTCATTTAATAAAGAATGTGCCTCTACAAATACTTCACTCTCACAAACAGGAGATAATGAATAATTCAATTTTGAAGTCTGAGCTGCTAGGTAAGTGGGCTTGTCATCCGTTAACTGATATTCAATTTGGTAAATCTCATTGAAAATTAGCCCAAAGACATACTGGTGCCTGGCTGTAATCTTAGGAATATATACTAACAAGCTTTGCATTAGGCAAATATAAAAAAAAGGGCTTATCGCAATGATAAACCCTTTCTAGATAATTAATTTCTTATTTATTTATGCTAATGCATTTACATGCTTAGATAATTTTGACTTCAAATTAGAAGATTTATTCTTATGAATAATATTTCTTTTTGTCAATTTATCCAACATACCTGCAACTTTAGGAAATAAAGCAGCTGCTTCTTTTTTATCTGTTAAAGCACGCAAAGCTCTTACTGCATTTCTTACAGTTTTATGCTGATACTTATTTAACAATCTTTTTGTTTCTGATTGTCTAATTCTTTTTATTGCTGACTTATGATTTGCCATAGTTTTAAATTTTAGTAGCCCGACGGAGAATCGAACTCCGGTTACATGGATGAAAACCATGCGTCCTAACCACTAGACGACCGGGCCATAATGTTCTCAAAATTGAGGGTGCAAATTTATACTTTTTTTAAAACCACACGAAAAATTAATCATTATTTGTTTCAAAAGAAAATTTGTACCCCATTCGCTTGGCAGTTTTGAGTTTTTGATTGTTATTCATATCTAGTATTTGATGAACAGACACAACTTTAACATCATTGAAATTTGGTGCTTGTAAATCAAAATTTAAAGCATAAACCATTGTTTCATTAATAATTTTATCAATCTGAACTGCATTTATTTGTTGATTTATAAAATCATTAAACAAAAAACCTAACTGTTTATCACCCTCAACAAAAAAATGTTTATCCTTATTAATAAACACACGGGCGATTAAATAACCCGCATCATTCATACGATTGTATTTAAAGGAATCCGAAAGGAAATTATAGATATTAATCACCCCGCAAAAAGACCTTAACTTATCCTGCTTAACATATTTTGTTTTATGAATTGAATGCGAATTTGGAAAATCAAATACATTGGAATGCATATGAAAGAGTAAAGTATCCCCCGAAAATTTTAATTTTGATTCAAAATCACCAGCAGAAGAATAGACAACTTGGACATCTTTATCAGACAATTCATTATTAACAACATCTGATTTAGCTTTTAAATATTGCTGAAATTCAGCAAAAACTTCCTTAGTTTTTCGATAAACCTCTTGCTTGACGCTAGCTTTAGTCTTTAATAATTCTATTATTTTCTCCTGTTGTTTCATCCTTTAGTATGACTTAGCAAACAATACTCTTTTATCAGAAGGCTTCCCCGAAAACAAACAAACTCCATCTTCCATTTTTACATCCAAAGGAATACATCTTATTGTTGCTTTAGTTTCTTGTTTAATCAACTCTTCAGTTTCAGAGGTACCATCCCAATGCGCATATACAAAACCACCTTTTTCAATCAACTTCATGAATTCCTCTTTAGAGTCCGCTTTATAGGTTTTTTCTTCACGATAAGTTAATGCTTTTTTATATAAATTATCTTGAATATTCTCTAACAAATGTTCAACCTTATTTTCAATATCTATTATTTGGTAAGTTTCTTTTTCCAAAGTATCTCTACGAGCCACTTCAATAGTACCATTTTCTAAATCACGAGCCCCTAATGCTAAACGCAATGGCACTCCTTTCAATTCGTATTCTGCAAATTTCCAACCTGGCTTATGTGTATCTCTATTATCAAATTTAACTGATATGCCTTTTTCTTCTAAAGCTTTCTTTACTTTATTAGCAACCTCTGACACAGCAACTAGTTGTTCATCTCCTTTGTAAATTGGTACGATAACTACTTGAAATGGAGCTAATTTTGGAGGCAATACTAAACCGAAATCATCAGAATGGGTCATGATTAATGCACCCATCAAACGAGTTGAAACACCCCATGAAGAAGCCCAAACATATTCTTTCTTCCCTTCCTTAGTTGCAAACTTCACATCAAAAGCTTTTGCGAAATTTTGTCCTAAAAAATGAGATGTACCTGCTTGTAAAGCTTTCCCATCCTGCATAAGCGCTTCAATACAATAGGTTTCTTCAGCACCGGCAAAACGCTCGTTGGCTGATTTCAATCCTTGAACAACTGGCATTGCCATAAAGTTTTTAGCAAAATCAGCATAAATACCAATCATCTGTTCAGTTTCTTCTACTGCTTCTTTTTTAGTAGCATGAGCAGTATGTCCTTCTTGCCATAAAAACTCAGTAGTACGCAAAAACAATCTTGTACGCATTTCCCATCTCACTACATTTGCCCATTGGTTTATCAAAATTGGCAAATCACGATACGATTGTATCCATTTACGGTAAGTATCCCAAATAATGGTTTCAGATGTAGGACGAACAATTAACTCCTCTTCTAATTTAGCCGTAGGATCAACTATTAAGCCGCTACCATCCTCAGCATTTTTTAAACGATAATGCGTAACGACAGCACATTCTTTTGCAAACCCCTCAACATGAGCAGCCTCCTTACTTAAATATGATTTTGGGATAAAAAGAGGGAAATAAGCATTCACATGACCTGTTGCTTTGAACATTCTGTCTAGTTCTGCTTGCATTTTTTCCCAAATAGCAAACCCATAAGGTTTAATTACCATACAACCTCTTACTCCTGAATTCTCTGCTAAATCAGCACCTTGCACAATTTCATTATACCATTGTGAATAGTCCTCTTCTCTTGATGTTAGTTTTTTTGCCATTATGCTTTAAAAAATGTAATTTTGTAATGTTATTCTCGTTAACTTATAAAAGTTGCACAAAACTAACAAATTAAACTAGCATAAGTTTATGCCTGTCAAACAAAAATATACTACTATGAGACCTTTACTTTCTACCTCTATCGTTTTACTTTTTTTATCATCTTGCATTACATCCACCCATGTGCATTATAGCGACCCTAATTATTTGGGTAGTACTGAATTTACTAGTTATGAAGATATTGTAACAGAACCTGTAGCTGAAATTTATCAAACACAAGATACAGACACTATAACTGATAATTACTATCAGGATTATGATGTTGCTGATGATTATTATGATTATAGTTTTTCTTCAAGAATAAGAAGGTTTCATAGACCAATGTATTACAGCAATTATTATGGTGGACTTTACACTGATTATTACTGGTATAATAACGATCCTTTCTATTGTGGAACAAGTATCTATTACGGATACAACTGGAATTCGCCTTACTATTCATACTACTCTCCTTATTACTACAATAATTACAATAGTTATTACGCTTATGGACACAACAATTACCACCATAACACACCAACTTACACCAATTACAATACTCATAATACCAACCACACAACAGGACATAGAGGCTCCTTATCCTCACACTCTAACGGAAGAGGGGTAAAAACAAATACTATTATCCCAAATACTAAAGTTATTACATCAAACTTAAGTATTAGGAATGGAAATACTCTGAAAAATAACACTAATTCTACAATTAGGAATACCTCAATAACAACAAAACCTTACAGAGGAAATACGACTATTAAGACAGGCAATAGCAGAGGCAATACAAGTATTAAAACAAATATCAACAGAGCTAATACTACTACAAAAACGAATAACTCTTATAAAGGAAAAACATCAACTAAGACCACTACAAAAAAAGGAAATCGCTCCTATACTGCTCCAAAATCAAACAGGAATAAGAAAAGCTATTCATCTCCAAAATCTAACTCCAGCAATAAGAGTTATAATTCAGGAAGCAGAAAATCTAGCAGTGGAAGTAGATCATCAGGAGGTTCAAATAGAAGAAGTGTAAAACCAAGAAAATAACAAATGAAAAGAAGATTATTAACGCTAACAATTATTGCACTAAGTAGCATTACTTTATTAGCACAAAACGAGATTGATGCTTTACGTTTTTCTCAAGACGCACCATTAGGAACAGCTCGTTTTTCAGCAATGAGTGGTGCATTTGGTTCTTTAGGTGGTGAGTTTTCCGCACTAAGCCTAAACCCTGCAGGAATTGGTATGTATCAATTTTCTGAATTTAGTTTTACACCAAGTTTCAATTTAAATAACACTACCTCTTATTACGGAAGTAATGAAACTGACTATAAATCAGGACTAAAAATAGGTAACATAGGACTTGTATTTTCAAGTCTTAGAGAAAATTCAGAATGGAAAAGAATCAATTTTGCGATTGGCTGGAATCAATTAGCAAATTATGATAGTAATATTAGAATTCAAGGTGAAAACAATACTTCCTCAATAGCTGATAATATTTTAGCTATTTCTCAAGGCAATTCTATTGATGAGTTAAGCACTCTTTATTCAGCGCCTGCCTTCTGGACTAACTTAATTGATTTAGTAGATAATAGTGTAGACACTACAACTAATTGGTATGCTCACGATAACGGAAATTATATTTCCCATGTTAACGGAAATTCTTCAAAAACTCAAACTAAAAACCTTCAATCTTCTGGAGGAAAAAATGAGTTTATTTTCTCTATCGGAGGCTCTTTTAACGAACAGTTATATTTAGGAGCTACAATAGGAATTCCTACTTTAGATTACTATGAAAAATCAACTTATAGTGAAACAAATTTTGAAGATACAATTAATGGTTTGCAAGGATTTGACTTACATGAAGAATTAAGTGTCTCTGGAGAAGGATTAAACTTAAAACTAGGTGCAATACTTAGAGTAACCGAAAACTTAAAAATAGGTGCTGCCCTTCACACTCCAACAGCTTATAGTATTGAAGAAACTTTCAGCACAAGCTTAACAACACATTTTACTGAAGAAAGTTTTACTGAACACTCAAATATTAACTACTTTGAATACGATTTAATTACGCCTTGGAAAGCAATTTTAAGTGCGTCATCCTTGTTAAACAATAATATACTACTAAGTGCCGACTATGAAATAGTTGACTACTCTTTCTCCAATATGCATTCTAGTCAATACACGTTTACTGACGAGAACAATGTTATCCAGGAATTATATACCAAAACTTCTAATATCCGTTTAGGTGCTGAGATAAATGTAAAGCCTTTTGTAATTAGAGCTGGATACTCAAAATACGGAAGTGCATTTGCAAACAAAGATTATAGTAAAGAAAATTTCAGCTTTGGATTGGGGATAAATAATGGTGGGTACTATTTGGATGCTGCTTATGTGTTATCACAAGGAAATGGCGAACACCTACTATACGGTGAGGATTATATCAATCCTGTTTCCTTAGTAAATACAAATCATAGTCTAGTATTTACATTAGGGTTCAGATACTAATTAGTAACTCGTACTAAGCCAACTTTTGCTTTTTGATGGATTCCTCTTTCATAATCAAAGTCAGAAAGAGATAAACATTTTTCAAAATAGATTTTAGCTTGATTAAACTTATTCTGTTTTTCGTAAATTAACCCTATTTGCAAAGCTGACATTGGCGCATAATAGTTTGTGGATTGATTATCAGCAATTCCTAAATCATATGATTTTTGATAGTTAGTAATTACCACTACATCTTCATAATTAAGTTTTGATTTTATACGTGCCAAACGATACCAATATTCATCATAGAAGCCAGAATATTTCTTCAGTATTTTTACACTTGAAATTTCCAGCAGTGCTTCATCATAATAGCCACCATCATAAAGCAACCTTGTTCTTAGTAACCTAGAACACGTATGATATTTATTTTTTATTGCGGAATTAGCTTCTTTCAAAGCAACTTTATCCTCATCAATTGAAGCAATCCCCTTAGCTTTTACCAACTCAAAATAGTTATTATCTTCTCCTTGTAAAAAGAAAATCCAAGCTAACTTATGGTAAGCCGATTTTATATAATTATTGCCTTTGAAATTAGAAAGAAAAAGAGTAAAATACACTTTAGATTTTTCATATTCAAGCTTGTATAAGTATGACATCCCCAACAAATAGTCTAGGTAATGAAAAGAAAGTTTTCCTTGAATAGTTGGGCGGTTTTCCAACACCTTAACGCATAAATCATTTTCACCTAAAGCATGTGAAAGACGAGCTGCAGCAAAATTTAACAAATAATTATCGGAATACTTACTCCCTATGTCATCCAATAATTGCTTATAAGCTATTTCATCATTGGTCATGTTTAACTGCAAGAAAGCAGTTAAGAATAAAATTTCTGAATGATACAATCCCATTTCCTCATCTTTTAACAAAGACTTCAATTCTGACAACCCAAGTTCAACACTACCCTCCATCCCAACTAATTTTATTACCCATTGATATTTTTCAGGAATAGCCCCAACCAAAGTATGTAACAACCCTAAGCCTTTTAAATTGAGCTTAAAGTCAGGAAATTGTTCTTGATTTTTTTCCAAAAGAGAATAAGCTTTCTGAATTTCATAAGCAGCAGTTAAGTATTCTTCAAATTTTAAACGCGCAAAAGCCCATTGCAAATGCACTTCAGCTTGAGCATATAAATAATATGGAGAACTATCATCTCCTTGTTGAATAAAATCAATTCTATCTGATTTCAAATCCTTTGCCGTTGAGAAAAATTTTTCTTCTTCCCCAATAAGAACCGTTAAAAAGTCAATATAATTATGATGCAAAAAAAGGATAGCGTTATCAGGATGCTCTATTTGTTCTATGTGAAGCAAATGATTGGCCGCTTCAAATTCCAAATTAATAATATGAGTGTACGATTGCTGCATTCTTTCATTCATTTGAAATGATGCAAACAAAGGGTTAGATAAAAAAAGAAATAGTAACGTTAAAATTCTCATTGTATAAAAAAAGGGACTTCAAAAATATGAAATCCCTTTAAATTAAGTTCGTTTATTATTAAGCTTCTTGCTCTTCAAATATATTTGAGTCAACCATAATTCTACCACAGTGCTCACAAACAATTACTTTTTTGTGCATTTGAATATCCAATTGTCTTTGTGGTGGGATTTGACTAAAGCAACCTCCACAAGCATCACGCTCAACAGAAACAACTGCTAAACCATT
>Ga0308016_10000871_pt1 | contig 15158 bp, 10 predicted proteins | sample Neamet233_FD_203129 | JGI IMG/M metagenome (GOLD analysis project Ga0308016, IMG submission 203129) | Marine microbial communities from water near the shore, Antarctic Ocean - #233 | ecosystem: Environmental > Aquatic > Marine > Unclassified | place: Southern Ocean | collected 2014-07-28
ACGGAGTTCCATGATGACTTTGAACTGCCCAGTCTCAGCAGCAACACGGTTTCCGGAGTGGAAAGACTGAATTCTGTTGTTCGGAACACCGCCGATATACTTACGGCGAGTGTAGGCAGGTCCTTTGAGGCGGCGATACATCGATGCTGGTTTACGTGCCATGATACTCTCTCCAAGCATTCTTGCCACCTATATTCCCTTTATCATCTCTCCGCCTCAAGCCTTGCCGCAAGAAATCCATAATTAGAGAAGAGAAACTTGGCTCACTGTTCGATAAAAGGTTTCATGTGCTTGTTTCACACCCTGTAATCATGGCGAAGGGTTGGCGTAGTCTTCTTGAAGAAGAATCGGAACATCAATGGGTTGCTATTACCGGCTTCTTCATCTTCATTATTATCGGGGCTCTTGTCATACAAGGCACCTCGACACTCCCTGGAGTCGACTACAGAAATAGTGGACTCGATGCAATGGATGGACGAGTATTGGACATTGTCTACGGCGATTCGGACTCCTACACCGCCTTGGTCTTAGGCGACGATGGTGGAATGCTCTTCCACCTGGATGATGCGGGCATCATCAATGATATCGGAACTGATTATGATGACATTTTAGGAATGACATTCATGACTGAACTCCACGATGGGAGTATTGTAGTCTCACCATCAAACAATACCCTGGAAGTCATCCATGTCAATGCCGAGAACTCTCAGCGCACCATTATCCCACTGAACAGCAATCAAGAGAATTTTAATGTCCTCGATGTTGCTGAACAACGCAATGGTGACTCTCACCGCTGGTTGATGGTTACCGATGAAGCAAACTCCACCAGTCTGCGTGGATTTGGATCGGTAGGCTCTCCACTCTTGCCTGCTCAAGATGCCTTTGGAGGGGCAACATTGACCGCTGCAATGGCTAATTCTGGCACGATCGCTTGGAAGATGGTTGAATCGTTAGATGATGGGACTTGGATTGCAATTGGTTCAATGACCAATACATTTGCTGCTGATGAAGACAGCCCTGCTAATCCAACCAAGCACCCTGTTATCGGCTTCATCAGTTGGTCGCAAGGACCTTCCTCACCAATGCTTACTTCAATTGAAGAACTTGACAGGGGAGATATCCATTCACTGATTCAACTTGACAACGGTTCATTACTTGCAACAGGAACAGATTCAGCAGTCCATATCGCCAAAGACCGAACCACAACAACTGTCGACTTTCCAAGTGTTTCAGCAACACTCGATGAAAACGGTGCAGTTTGGATGTTTGGAACAGCAGGAAGCACCTCTGTAGTACGTATGAGTGATGGTGTTGCTGAGAAAATGCCTTTGTCACGACCCTTGCCTTTGACGGTCGAAACTTCCGACGTCTCCAATGATGTGATTTATGCCCACGGACTGAATGGAAATGGGGAGTCTGGGACGTACTCGATTGATACTTTAGCGAGCGGTTCTATAGAGAGCGGAAGGGGTTTCTTGAACTTCCTCTTCGTCACTGCATCCTGCATCGTCATGGGTGTGATGATCTGGACAGCATTCAAGAGAATGCGGCAGAATCAATAATTCGCGCTTAACGCTTGAAAACAACGGTTCTTTCAAGCCTGCGCGATAACCTTCATGTGCTCTCGGCAACGACAGTAAACTCTAGCGAGAGCAAGGAGTGTATTGTGCATGATAAAAAGGGGGATGATGGACCAATTTATGGACATCAAAAAGGAACACCCTGATACCATTCTTTTCTTTCGAATGGGTGACTTCTATGAGTTGTTCCATGAAGATGCTGTGGTCGGTTCTGAAGTCCTCGGTCTCGCATTAACTTCCCGTGATAAAAAAGCCGATAAGCCGATTCAAATGGCTGGATTCCCTTGGCATGCACTTGAAGACAATATCCGTGTCATGCTGAAAGCAGGACACAAAGTTACAGTGGCTGAGCAAGAAAAAGAACTGAGAGAAGGCGCTAAGTTGCTGGAACGCATCGTCACGAGAGTCTACACACCAGGAAGTTTGTATGAGGAATCATTACTCGGCACTGATGAACGTTCACTCTTGGTATCTGTAGCACTTGGAAAGTCTGCTCTTGGCCTTGGTATTGTCGATGCATCGACCGGACAGGCATGGGCATCGCATCTGAATGGTGATGACCGGTTTACCCGAGCACTCGATGAAATCATGCGTTGGCGACCAACTGAAATCGTTGTTTCTCCTCAAGATGCTGAAGATACTACCTTGTGTGCCCTGTTCTCACACCTCGACAACGTTCTCATCAGCCAGCACAGGGCCAGTGAAAATAAACGTCGGAATCGACTTGAAAAAGTCCTCAAAGTCGCCGATTTAGGCCATCTGGATTTGGATGATGCCCCACTTGCTTTGGCGGCTGCTGGTTTAGCTGCTGACTATCTTGCAACCATGCATATTGCTGATGAAATTCCACTTCGTGAGATCGAAGTCATCGATGAAGCTGGACACCTGGTACTGGACCAAACAACTTTGAGGAACTTGGAATTGACATCGACACTTGCTGGTGAATTCGAAGGAAGCCTACTTTCAACATTGAATGCATGCCGAAGTTCGATGGGGAGAAGACTGTTGAAAACTTGGATTCTCCGACCACTTTGCAACCTTGAAGCAATCAGTGCTCGGCATGAAGCCGTTGGTTCACTCTCTCGTTCTGCTCGACGACTTGACGGAATACGAGAGGCTCTTCGTGGATTACGAGATATGGAACGTTTGGCAACTCAACTCGCCTATAACCGTTCAAATGGGCGTGACTTACTGGCCGTTTCTGATGCCTTAGAACGCATGCCAGCCATCATCAATCTCTGCAATGAAACTGAAAATCCACTGCTTGGACATCTTTCACACCAATTGGATGCATTAACCGACCTTGGAGAAGATATTCGCCGCACATTAGTCGATGAACCGCCGCTCAGCATCCGTGATGGTTCGTTAATACGCTCTGGCCTTCATCCAGCGATTGATGAGCTCCGGGAAACCTCGGCTTCTGGACTTTCATGGTTTAGTGATTTAGAATCTAAATTACGTGCTGAGTTGGAGATTCCTTCTCTGAAGGTGCGCATGAACCGTCAAATTGGCTGGTTTATTGAAGTGACAAAATCCAATGAAACAAAAGTTCCTGAACAATGGCGCAGAAAGCAACAGATGACCAATGGTTCACGCTACGTGACTGATGAATTGTCACAACGAGATGACCTCTTACTGACTGCTGATACCAAGGTCAAAGAGTTAGAATATCGAGAATTTACTTCTCTTCGAGAGCGATGCCGAGTGCATGCACAGCCACTGGCAAATATTGCTGGGCGAGTGGCTGCTATCGATGTACTCCAATGCTTTGCTTCGATTGCACGTTCCCGTTCATGGACTCGACCAGAGTTAACCGACGGCCACCACTTCAAGGTAGAAGGGGCTCGACATCCAGCCTTAGAAATGCAATCTGGATTTGTTCCCAATGACATTCAAATGCAGAAGAAGCGAAACTTCCTCTTGATTACTGGTCCAAATATGGGTGGTAAATCGACCTACCTTCGAACAACAGCACTTCTAGCGATTCTTGCCCAAACCGGTAGTTTTGTCCCTGCTAAGAAAGCAAGAATTGGATTGGTCGATCGTATCTTTACTCGGGTTGGAGCAAGTGACGACCTCCGCCGTGGACGTTCAACTTTCATGATGGAAATGATTGAAGTTGCCCACATTCTCCGAAGAGCAACCTCGCAATCTCTCGTTTTACTCGATGAGATCGGTCGTGGAACTTCAACGTTTGATGGCTTGTCAATCGCCTGGTCAGTAACTGAAGATATCTGCAAGAGAATTGGCTCACGCACTCTCTTTGCGACTCATTATCATCAATTAATCGGCCTGGAAGGCGAAGTCGAGGGATTGGTCAATGTCCACGTTCAAGTGGCACAAGCAGACGGCGAACTTCGGTTCCTTCACACTGTGGCAGATGGTCCATGTGACGATTCATATGGTGTGCAAGTCGCTGCTTTAGCAGGTTTACCACGCCCCGTTGTCGAACGAGCGAGTGATCTGCTCGCATTCCTTGAACAACAAGCACATGGCGCCAAAGCGGGAGAGTCAGGAACACCTTCTGCTCGTGCAGAAGGTCAATCCAGTTTGATGGGATATTTTGCTGCTGCCGCATTGACACAAAAAAATGGCACCTCGCAACCTGTACCGAGCATCAGTTCCGAAGAGAAAGAGGCGCTTGCTTATCTTTCCGAAATCGATGCAGATGGACTTTCGCCGCGTCAAGCGCATGAGTCACTCTATAGGCTAAAGAAAATACTTGGAGGGGCCCGTGATGTCTGAACCGAATAGAATTCAACAACTTGACGAAAAAACCATCGGACACATTGCTGCCGGAGAGGTCGTTGAACGCCCAGCACAAGTCGTCAAAGAATTGCTTGAAAACAGTCTGGATGCTGGAGCCACACGCCTTGTAATTACAGTTGAGCGTGGCGGTTTCGACCTTATTCGGATTGAAGATGATGGAAGCGGAATCGATGAACACGATTTGCGCTTAGCCTTAGATCGACATGCCACTTCAAAGTTGCAAAAAGCCGAGGATTTGAATTCAATTCATACCCTTGGATTCCGCGGTGAGGCTTTGGCGAGTATTGGTATGGTCTCACACCTCTCAATCTCAAGCCGCCCCGAAGGAAAAGAAGGTAAGTCGATAGCGATGAAAAACGGAGAGAAAGGGCTTGTCGAACCCTTTGGCATGCAACATGGCACCCGTGTCGATGTCGAACACTTGTTCCGCAATACACCAGCACGTTTGGCATTCCAACGCCGACCTGCTACTGAAAACGCTCGAGTGGTCGATGTGGTCGTAGCACATGCAATGGCCCACCAATTCACTGGATTCCGATTGGTCATCGATGAACGAGTCATGCTTGACATTCCTCCGGCTGAATCGATGATGGACAGACTCTTCGACTTACTCGGTGGACAAGTTGAGTCAATGCTTGAGATCACCCCACCTGGGAACGATGCTGAAGCACCCGGTCAAGAACGCTGGAGTGGATGGATTAGTACACCAGACATTACCCGTGGTAAAGGCGATGACATCCATATTCTCATCAATGGACGCCCAGTTGCCGCTGGTCCTTTTCTCCAAGCCATACGCCGAGGTTACCGTACCCGTTTGATGCAAGGAAGACACCCCATTGCCGTTCTTTCACTTACTTTACCACCAGAAGAAGTTGATGTCAACGTCCACCCGACCAAGCGAGAAGTTCGTCTTCGACATTCATGGCGTGTATTGGAGCGGCTTGAGCGTGCCATTGCTCACACACTTGAATCGGTCCCGACTCAACCTGATGCTGCCGGTGGTATTCCCGGGCTACAAGGCCTTGGCATACAGAAAGTGACTTCGATTCAAGAACACCTTTCTGCAGTAGAGGCGCCATCAGTCAACCCATTGGATGCAGCTGCAGGGGCTCCTGCCCTTGTCCTCCCAAATGAATCGAAAACCGAAGCCCCTCCTGCATGGGCAATTGCAGCAGGTGCGCAATTGAATCTTCATGGGAAAGAAGCGGCTGAACTGGAATCACCTGAAAAGAAGCGCCCGCAATCAACGGCGCCAGAAGCCCAAGAAACATTACCTGGAATGGATGAAAAACCAACTGCTCCGGCATTATCACCTGCTGAACGAACCCTTCATCGTCATGCTGGTTGTGGGCACCGGAGTTCTCCGAATGAAGAACAACCTCTCACTGGCATCATCAATGAATTACCTGAAATGGAACCTTTGGCTCAATTTGCAGATTCTTACATCTTAGTTCAGGCTGAAGGCGAATTGTTGTTGATTGACCAGCATGCACTCCATGAGCGTATTCGATACGAACGTTTGCGTCACGATGCATCATTGTGGGAGAGCCAAACCAAACTCGAACCGATTCAATTAGACCTCGATGCCCGCCAGTCTGCACGAATGTCCGCAGCGGTCGATACATTGAGTGAAGTTGGGTTTTCCTTGCGAGAAAGCGAGAATGGATGGGTCATTGACGCTGCACCTCACCTACTTGCAGGTGAAGAATTGATTCCATTCCTCCTCGACTTACTGCAAGATACCGCCGAAGATGGAGCGCCATTGGAAACGGTTGATCGGAGAAAGGACCACCTCGCATTCCTCAATGCGTGTCGAGGTGCTGTCAAAGCCAATGAAAAGTTGACATTACCTGAAATGCGAAGATTGGTTGATGACATGCGACGAATCACCAATCCATGGGCTTGCGTACATGGTCGTCCGACCGCATTACGACTTCCTTTAGATTCCCTCGACCACCATTTCGGCCGTCACGGTTAATCAGCAAGCGATGGTGTTGTAGTCGTTTCAATTTGAACACCAGCATCTTCTAAACGCTGTACAAAGGCTTCATCAGCAACATGGTGAAGCGTATGTCCAATCACTTCACCACCGGTTTTTGATGCAAGAAGTACTGCTGTCATGAATAAACGATGGTCGTTGAATGTTGGTACCGGTTGGAGTGGCATAGTTGGCTTTTGATTGCCTTCAACTTCGATTCCATCATCGAGCAAGGTCGCGTGAATTCCAAAGAAACTGAGCAATTCTACGGTCCGAGATAAGCGATCACTCTCTTTGTGAACCGCATGTGCTGCTCCACAAATCCGTCCACCTGGTCCAAGTGAAAGCAATGCTGCAAGAGGGGGCAAGATGTCGTTTGAATCAGTGACATCCAATGTAACTGGTTGAGATGATTCGATGCTTTTTAGAAGGCCACCATCCCACTTAACGCCGCATTCTATAGCGGATTTAGAGAGAAGTTCATGCCCAATTGCTTGGCCGTCGCCTGGCCAACCGTGGAGTTCTACTTCTGCATCGAGACAATGCGTGGCTAAAAGGGCAAACGAAGCCATTGAAGCGTCACCAGGAACTGTGTAGGCACCCTCAAAAGATGGCTCCCAGGGTGAAAGAATGCATTGAGTGCCTTTCAGTTCCACGTTCCCACCAGTGAGTTGAATCATCTCAGCGGTCAATTTGGAATGTCGATTCGAAACTCCTTTCCCCTGAAGATTGAGTTGCATATCCACTGGTAGTGCTGCAGATGCCAGCATCCATGATGAAAGGGGTTGGCTGGAGCGTGTGATGTCCAGTTCGATGCCTTGTTCAAGTTGCTCTTTTTTCCAAGGGCCACTGAGGATCACGGGTAAGCGTTCCTTTCCTTGACCAATCGAGACCTTCACTCCAGCTTGTTTGAGTGAATCCCACAAGGCTTCAGAGTCCCTCTGGCGTAATGAATTATCACCATCGAGCATCACTGGGCCTTCCATTCTTGCCGCAATACCTGCTAAAAATCGGAGTGCTGTCCCGGAGTTTGCAGCATTGAGTACACTGGCTGGACGCTTGAAGCCAAGCGGACCTACGCCGGTAAGAATCCACTGTACCGAATTAGGGTGTGGGCCAAGGTCCAGCGGATTGATTTGATGAAGCAACTGACCCTGGCGATCATAGTCTTCAAAATGAACACCCATTTGTGCAAGACTGCAACGCATTGCCCTCACATCGTCACCCGCAGATGCGACGTTGTCCAATGTGATTTTTTGTTGGGTTTGAGAAAACAAAGCAAGTGCTCGGATTAGATGACTCTTTGAGGGTGGCAACTGCCATTGAATTCGAGTTGAATTCAACCTCGGCTTGATTCGAAGAATGCGAAGGTCGTTACGACGGTGGTCTTTGCCAGATGAGGTCCAGCGCTTCACCCAACCTCTCGCCATGATGGTCCCAGACTCAAAGCACCCATCAACCCTTGCAACACAGAATAAAAAGCCTAAGCCGCATAGCATGCACGATGTCGTTGCAGGATTCACTCGGTCGCCCATTGAGGGACCTTCGAATCTCCATAACTGACCGATGCAATTTCCGCTGCACATATTGTATGCCGAGAGAAAACTTTGGACCTGAGCATGTCTTTTTGGCAAAGGAAGAGATTTTGAGTTACGAAGAAATGGCAACGGTCGTAGCGTCGTTGATTCCTTTGGGTCTTGCGAAAGTCAGAATTACGGGTGGTGAACCGCTTTTACGACGAGATTTACACGTCTTTATCGCCTTATTACGAGACCTTGACCCCGAACTGGACATCGCACTCACCACCAACGGCGTGCTCCTGGAGCGTCATGCTGAGATGCTCTACAAGAGTGGCCTTAATCGAATCACTGTTAGCCTTGATGCCGTTCATACAGAGTTATTCAAAACCATTACAGACAGTAAAAATTCCCCTGAAGATGTATTCAATGGAATTGATGCCGCTCAAAAAATTGGACTTCCTGTTAAAGTCAATTGCGTCATCAAAAAAGGCGTCAATGAGTCTCAAATCGTCCCGCTGACAAAAGCGTGCAGTGAACGTAAAATTACTCTCCGGTTCATTGAATTCATGGATGTAGGAACCACCAATAATTGGAATTTAGAATCGGTGATGAGTGGACAAGAGATGAGACAGGTTCTACGGGAACACTTCGGACCACTTGAGCCCAGAGCAGCAGCCCATCCCTCGGATGTTGCCCGATTGTGGCGTCTTGCTGATGGTTCAACCGTTGGTTTCATCGAATCGGTGACGCAACCGTTCTGTGGAGATTGCTCTCGTGCCCGCCTTTCTGCACATGGTTCACTCTACACATGCTTATTTTCAGAACAAGGGTTTGACTTACGTGGAGTCCTTCGCTTTGGTGCAAATCAACAAGAAATCGCGAAGATTATTCGAGAGATTTGGACACATCGAGAAGATCGATATTCAGAATTAAGAACTCAACTGAAAGAAACCAGACGGCCTGTAGAAATGTCTTTCATCGGTGGCTAACTAAATTTCAATCGGCGGTAAAATCACATCAACCAGTACCGCATTTGTAGATAAATCGACGAGCTTGAATCGCCAGGTGCCTGAATCAGAACCTACGGTTGTCGAATCGATGACAAAATAATCACCTTGACTTACTGAATAGCCTGCATCACGGTCATGGAAAGAAACATTGGACCCTATCAGTCCATAGACATCCGAGTCACTGACTTTACCACGAATCGGGTTACCATCATCCAAATCCTCAGGAGAAAGGTCATACTGAATCTTAGCCGGGTCAATTGTTTGGTCCAGAGCCGTCATACGAACTACGTGGAAACCGTTTGACAATCCACGAACACTGACGGTCGCTTGTGCTGGTGGTTTCTCAGCAGTTGTGAGTGCACCTTGCATCAAAACAAAGACCATGCTCGAAAGCATAACTGTGATTGCGAGTAGCAATACAGTAGCGATAACGGGGCTGACTGCCTCATTGTCAGACGACCTTCGCACGTTGCGCATGAAACCAGTGAAGTATCGATAGGACTTGAAACAACCGTTTCAAAAGAAGGCCAGAACACTCTTTCGGAGCACTTCAGAAAAGCCACACTGGCTTATCGCACTCCATCGCTCGTTTGATTCCGCCAATTGGACCGAGGATTCTTAGCAACGTTTCTGTAACTAAATCTCCTTTGAAGAACGCATAGCCCATGTTCTTGGAACGAAGAGAATTCTTCAATGCTCTACCCATCGATGCCCGAACTCGAGTCTCATACATGGTCAAAGGTGTTCCATCTCGAAGGTTATCAAGAATCGCTTCAGCAGCAAAACATCCCGAAATGATCGCTTGAGAGATACCTCCACCGTTACTTGGCATGACCAAGCCAGCCGCATCACCAACAGCCAGTGTTGTACCGTCAACCATTGTATCTACAGGGCCACCCATTGGAATCCAGCCACCGCCCCACGAAAGTATTTCAAAATCCAAAGAGGCACAAAATTCAGTCAAATGGTCTTTCAAATTACCTTCTAAATAGCCCGCTCGTACCCCGAGGCCAACATTTGCAGTGTCAGGACCTTTTGGGATAATCCATGCATAGCCAGAAGGTGCCACTGAACCCAAAAATACATCAAACGTTTCTGGTACTTTACCTTGAACTTGAGCATAGACTGTGGGGACTTGGTCTTTAGGTCTATAGCGCTCATCGGCGCCATGGCGCAAGCGAGCAACATGTGCTAATGAACCACTTGCATCAATTAAGAAGTCGAAAGAATAACGCCCATGGCTGGTAATCAAAAGGTCACGGTCGAGTTTTGATTGATGTTGAATGCGAGTCATTGCCTCACCGGTATGGATTTCAGCACCAGCATGAATCGCCTTGTCACACAGAAATCCATCGACGTGTAAACGATGACCTGCGAAAGCATCCAACTCGAAATGGTAGGCTTTCCCCGAAGGGAGGAAGACACGCATATTCGTCAGATCATGAAGTCGCAACCGATCAGGGAATTCAAAATAATCTTTCAACCACTGATGGTCATCAAGTTCGGAAAAAGTACCAACAACTTCGCCCCAATTAGGTATACATTCACCGCACTGAGCAGGATTTCCAACAACCTCTCGCCGTTCTAACATCAAAACATCGATGCCATCCTCGGCAAGTCGTTGGGCACACGCAGAACCTGCAGGCCCAGCACCAACCACAATCACCTGACGATGTTCGACCTTTTTACGAGCCATAGAATCCCTCACACATGCCGTCGCATGACATAATCAGTGACATGGAGCATCAATCCCTTTGCATTGCTTTCAGGAAAGACATCAAGTTCAGCGATTGCCCGTTCCAAATGAGTACTTACTAAGATCTCTGCATAATGCATACTGCCTGAATGATTGAGCAGCATCATCAACTCATCAAACGAATCATCACTGAAATTTTCGATGATATGGGCTAAACGTTGTCGCTTTTCACCATGTGAGAGCGTCAATGCATGAATCAACGGGAGCGTCATCTTTCCTTCAATGACGTCCGCCCCTCTTGGTTTACCCATTCGTTCATCGCCTCGCAAGTCAAGCAAATCATCGACCAATTGGAAGGCGATTCCAAGTTCCATTCCAAAACGTCGGAGCGAAGATGCTTGCTGTTCGGAAAGTCCAGCGACTAAGCCCGCAGCATGGCAACCAGCTGCAAAAGGCCCAGCGGTTTTTCCTCTGACAATACTGAGGTAATCCTCTGGAGAAGTGGTAAGATCAAGCACATGGTCAAGTTGTTCGAATTCTGAAACTGCAAGATCTGCACAATATTGCGCTAAGATGCGGACAATATGCTCATCATATCGCCCACCAAGTGCGAAACCTTGTGAAAAGAGCCAATCTCCAGCAATAACTGCTTTTGGAAGACCAGCACGAGAATGAATTGTTTCGATTCCTCGCCGGTGTGAGGCTTCATCATTGATGTCATCATGGACCAAGGTGGCTGTGTGAATCATTTCAGATGCCAGTGCAAGCGGCATGATCTCTTCAATATCAGTACCTCCAGCGATTTCATGGGCCAGTAGAATCAACAACGGGCGAAGGCGTTTACCTCCGGCAAGTAGTACTGAGCCACAGAGTTCAGCAACTTGTCCAGCGCCGTTTTTGACTTCATTTTCAATCAAAGCCTCAAGCTCAGCATCGACCAAAAGCCTCATTGTTTCGAGGCGGTCACTTGCTTCCAACTCAACACTCGCCACGAGTCTCCTACAGGGGTGTCCTTCTTAACCCGTAGTCTCCGGCCTTGTAATGTGAGGATTCATCCTCGCCGAGGTGATGTATTGACAGAAAAGGTTCGACTTGAAGTCCTAACCACTGCATCACGCCGTGATGGTGTACGTCTTCAAATTGAACGTGCAATCGAACAAAACCGCAAACAATTTGATTTCAAGTTGATACAACTACCCCATATTGAATCAGCAGTTGAAACTCTCCAAAATGGTACTGGCGACCTTGTTGCAATGAGTGCTTTGGATTGGAGAAACATCGATGTAGAGGGCTTATCGATTGTTGGAATTCTACCTCGCCGAGAACCAACGTGGGTCTTGGTATCAGATGACAAACCTGAATATTTGTGTTCAAAAGCCCTAGTCGTGTGTGATAATGAACTGCTCCAACGACAAATGCGCCGTCTTCGTAGCGACATCCTCTTATTCACCAGTGAACAGTTTGCCGAACACATTGGAAAACTCGATGCATATCTCAATTTAGATGAGGAAGATAAAATCCACTGGATTGAAGAATGTCGCCAGGATAAAGTATTGGACGGATTCATCGTTTCTCGTGGTGAACATTCGGCATTGAAGTTCAAATCACGCCGTCACACTCTTGGCTTACAACGAGAGAACCCTGAACGCACCCATTTCATCCCACCACCTTTGCATGGATTCACTTTACTGGTAAGCCGCACTGGATTCCCGAGTGCAATTGTCCTACCGATGTTCGATCCAAGTGCGTACCTCGCTCATCGAATCGAAGGGGCTTTACTTGATTCACTACCTGAAGAAATGCATTCCATCGTTGGCATATTTGTAGAGCAACGGAAATTTAAGACGATTCTCAAAGAAGCACAGCGGTCAAATGATGACTTCACCAATGATTCGTACCTTGACTCGACACGGACTCAAGGGAAAGTAAGTGGAAAGCGTTTGATTGGGGCAGAGAAATGGCTCCGTTCAGTTCCAAAGAAGGGCATGTCGACCAGTCCACGCCTGGAAATAAAAATTGAAACACTGAACTATTCTGGAACTGTATCTGCAAGTGCAGAACGTATTTGTGAACTTGAAGAAAGCCACATGGGAATGGTGAATGTCCTCAAGGAATTCACAAACTTACTCGAAACTATGCAAGTCGAACACGAAGAAATGGTTCGTAAGTATCCGGGACTTCCTAAAGAATACAGCCTTGCAAGACCCGCTTTATTAGATCTGCATTCACGTCAAGCGTCTTCATCTGAAGAAGAATGAACTGATTCTTCGAGCAGTGGAGCATACCCTTGTTTGGTGATGTAGAGTTCAAGATCACCCAGTTCAGCCGGTTCGTGAGCATCACATAATTCGAGAATTGATTCATCGATACCACGGCCGCTACGCTCCCATGTTCCAGCTGAGCGTTGGAGGTCCGAAGCAAATTTTTCAACAATTTCAATGGCGGACAAAGCCGGGTTCAATACAGATTTAAGCGAGTCAACCAGAAGAGTATTCGCTTCTCTCAAGCGGGAAATCCGACCAGCCAAATCCAACAGAAGAATTCGTAATTCATTGATATCATTTGTTCGAGTAAAGCGGCGTTGGCCTCGTTCCAGGTCTTTTCGCATCTCGCCAATTCCAGCAATGATTGCTAACCTTCCTTTGGTGGCCTCAAGAATTGCTTCTTCGGCATTATGAATACGTGATTGAAGCATGTCTTCAAAACCACCATACTGATTTTTCAAATCAGACCACACGAGTTCGCGTAGTGATTCAGCAAGCCCATTCGCTTCCTTGAGTGCGACTCTGGTATCCTTCACCGTTCTTGCCATTACAACTCTCCAGTGGCTCACAGCCTTCAAACCATTGCCTGTAGAATTGACACTTCGACCAAGATGGAGAGGTGGAAACAGTCGAAGAACTGCACATTTCCCCACCCCCACACAGCGAAGACACATATACCCCTTTGAACCGAAAGTCAACGGTAGGTGAGACGATGACGGCGAAAGGTGAACTCTTGAATGAACTCTATCAAGCGCGCTTTGATGGACTCAAAGAATTAGCCGTCACTTACAACTTGCCAAAAAATGGCTCTGTCGAAGTGGTCAGGGGACGATTGATTCAACAACTTATCTTGGATGAATGGGACCTTTCCCCGAATGGAATTAAAAACCTCATGAACGCTGAAATAGGTGAAATTCTGGGAATCTTTGGCATCAAAAAGTCAGGCTCTGTGCGTGCTCGTCGACAACGTCTGTATCTCCATCTTAATCACGACCCTAAACAATTCGTTCCAGAATCACTTGACTCGATGTCTCGTGACGAATTACATGAATTGTGTAAGATCTTGGAATTGCCCCTCTCTGGTAATAAGCAGGCTTTACTGGTTCGTATCGCAGGTGTTTTGGCCTATCAGCAAGGTGGCTGGGGCAAAGTCAAGAAGAGCCTGCGCCGTCCACGAAGTGGCGACACAGCCGTCGAAATCCCGAGCCCAACTGAAGACTCCAAGAATGAATCTCCCGGACAAAATCACATCGCTGAACAGGACATTGTACTCGATACAGTCGAGACATTTGTGTCTCAACATCCAAAAGGATGGACGTTTGAAGAAGAGACAGAAATGAGAACTGAACTTGCTCAAGAAGGAATTCCAATCTCTCGTGCTCCTCTTGCTGCCTCAATCGATGATGCGCTTCGAGCAGGACAACAGAAAAGGGACAGCGATGATACACCAGCAATGGTTCAAAGTGCTCATGTGGCAGAGGTTGTTGAACACAGCCTCGAAGTCGAAGCGGTCTTACTTGAGTTGACGGCACGTGCAGCAGAAATTGAAGCGGCAGGCAGAGATTTCTTAGCGGTAAGTTCTACCAGTGAAAGCGAAGACCTTGAAGCATTCATCGGGAGCCTTTCTAGCCATGGTTTCGCAGTAGAGATTCCCGCAGTGAGTGATGGTATCCGTAATACTTTGATGGAACTTGAGTTCCGATCTCAAACTGAAAAGGATGCAGTCTTTGCAATGCCAAACTCTTGGAGAGAACGTGAAGCACTGCGTAATTTTGAAAATGCTCGAGATGTGCTCCGAAGTCAGTTGAATGATACCCTCGCATCTTCAGAAGGTGATTTAGTTCGCGCTCGAATGACCTTTGAACAAATTGGACATGATATGGGACTTGATTTGAGAATCCCAAGTATTTCTGGAAGACTCCATGCTCTTTTCGACCTGCATGTGGAAATCCATCAAGCTGAAGCACTTCAAGACCCATCGATTGCACGTCGCAATCGTATTCTTCGTGTCCTTCAACACGGTGCTGTTCATTTCACTGAGATTGAACGAATGACTGTTGATCGTCTGGAACGAAATATTGCTGGTTTTGAGGAATTAGTGGAAACTGTACTTGAATCAAGTGAAGGAAGTTTCTCAGACTCACAACAAGCCTTAGTGATTCGATTCCTTGAATCAAGAGGGTACGAAGTCAACACGGTCGACCTGAGACCACGAGTTCTGGCTTGTGCTGGAATCATTGGTGCTGAATTAGGCTTTATTTCTCCTTCAGAAATCCCTCGTATTGCACCTGGTATCATGATATCAGACAATCAAGTCGATGCTATTGTGACTGAACTGAAA
>Ga0308016_10000880_pt1 | contig 15067 bp, 10 predicted proteins | sample Neamet233_FD_203129 | JGI IMG/M metagenome (GOLD analysis project Ga0308016, IMG submission 203129) | Marine microbial communities from water near the shore, Antarctic Ocean - #233 | ecosystem: Environmental > Aquatic > Marine > Unclassified | place: Southern Ocean | collected 2014-07-28
GCAACAATACCTATTACGCCGGCCAATAAGCCAAGTAACTCAATCATCATAGTAGCCATGGCTTATGCCGATAGGCCGACCCAATTCAAACCTTGTCTCGCTTAGAATTTGGTTTCTCGCCCCATTCTGCGGGTGGTCTGGAAGCGAATACTTTGTTTACATTGGCCCAATCTACCAATCTTCTTTCCTTTTCACCCACAACATGCATTTCCAAGTGTAAATCCTTGGCCAAAGTAGCTTCAATATTCTTCGACCCGTGCGATAATTTAACCCGGCTAGGTGTTTTATTGAATATGGAAAAGATACTACGGCTATGAGTTGTTTGGACATTCAAATCCTCCTCTCGCAGTTTGAACCAATCATCTATTTCCGAACCTAAGCCCAGTCGAATCAAATCACCTTTCAAAGTTAATCCACCATGTAATTCGATTTCATCCCAAGTTGAAAACCCTTCAACTGTTCGTAGGAGGTCTTCATTTAATTCCCCCGGAATCGTTGACTCTAATATTTTGATGAAATCTGTTTCATCAACCATTTCCTGTTGAAAGTTTTTAGGAATTTTAGGCCATTCTAATTTTTGATGGGTCATCGCAACGATGACTCTAACCTGTATTCTATCAGATTGTTTTTGTTTGATCCTCTGGTGATGGATTTCGTTTAATATTCTCGCCTTTCTAGCGATTCTTTCGGCGACCGTACTATGGTTGTGTTCGCTACCATTATTACGAAATTGAACGAACTCCTCATCCCCATTAATTTCAAATCTTCCAGCCCAATGTTTCTGTTCTACTACCAGAAGGGTATTGCCTCCAACGATTACCAAGTCAATTTCTCTTCGCCCTCCATCATCAGGATCTGGAATACGTACAGATGCAAAAACATGCCACCCGTTCGCCTTTCCAGCAGCACGTGATAGTTTTTCTAAACGTAATTCTGACAATTCACCAGCGCGATGAATATCGTCGGGTGGGTGCTTTTTACAGCGCGCTCTCCACCATTGAAATTGCTGTAGAAAAGCCACATTTATCCCTCATTAACTCATCTAAATAATTCATCTACAGAGTTGACAATAATGTCTGGCATTTGTTCAGCGCCCGGCTCTAAAGACTCAATATCGGCCATTTGCGCTTCACCTGAAAGAACCAGAACTCCGATGCAACCGGCGCGATTTGCCATCGCTATATCGGTGTATAATCGGTCTCCAACCATTGCGCAACGGGCAGGGTCCAATCCAAGTTCTTCGATTTTATGAAGAATCATCCCTGCGTTTGGTTTTCCTGTGATGTGAACAGGGTCAACGCCAGTCGTAGCCTTGAACATTGCAAGATATGCGCCAACATCTGGCAATCCGCCATCAGGGCTAGGGCAGACCATATCTGGGTGACTTGCAACCAAAGGAATGCCAGCATGCATGTGTATGCTAGCGGTCATGATTTTGTCATATGTTAATTCAGTATCATATCCAAGAACAACATATTGCGGATTTTCAGACTTTGTGGTAATGCCGCAATCATGTAGCATTTGAGCCATGCCATCAGTGCCAACCAGCCAAGTTTCAGTGATATCGTTGGCCTGTAACCACGAAAGTAAATCGTGGGTCGAAAGTAGGATATCTTGTTGTTCAGCAGGAATATTAAATTTGACTAATTTTTCCTGATATTGGCTGACTGAACGAGATGAATTATTTGATAAAAAGAAGCGACGCACACCTTTATCCTCGCATCGTTGTAAGAATTCTAAAGCACCTTCAATAAGGTCGCCACCAAGATAAATTGTTCCATCTAAGTCTAGGAAAATAGCATCAATTTCCTCTAATCGAGCATCCATAATATCACCTTAGAACATCAAAGTCTTAAACATAAACCATGGAGAATGGAGGTCCTGTTGAGCTTCTTTACTAGCGATCATCTCGGTCATCATCTCTTGAAGGACTGGCTTTTTGCTGGCCTTCTTTACGAACCAATTCAACAACCATGCCTTGCGGCTCAATTTTTGCATTCTAAATGAATTGATTAGTTCAGGCCCCAATACCGCCCACAACTCTTTCTGATATTCAGAGTGATTTTTCTCTTCAATAATATGCCGAGCAGCCATTTCACCGCTAACCAATGCATTACCAACACCTTCTCCGCTAAACGGGTCAACCAGTGTTGCAGCATCTCCGACTAAACGGATACCATTGGCGCTCGCTCTACGCGGTTGATTTTCTTCTGATTTGCGTGGTGAGCCAAAAGGTAACTGCCAGCCCTTTGAAGTTCCAGCAACAAGAGTTGCATCAGCAAAACGCTCTTTGAAGAGAGGGTGATTTGCGATAACATCAGCCTGTAATGCCTTTAATTTCTTCTTTTGTTTATCCATTAGAGACATTACCATGCCAATTCCGACATTGACCACGCCTTCCGAAACAGGGAATAGCCAAAAATAACCAGGAATCACAGTATCAACAAAATGAATTTCAATGTCGCCTGCAGAATCTCCAATATCTTTGACTCCAGTCCAATACTCTCTATATCCTGCACAGTAGTGTGTGCGGTCAACCATTTTTTCTGAATATGTATCTTCAACTAGACTTACAGCGACGGGGCAACGATATCCAGCAGCGCCAACCAGTTGACGGGAATGGAAAGTCAACTCTTCTCCACCGCGCCCACCAACTCTGACCACAACTCCACTGGCATGCCGCGACTCCTTTGAGCCAGAGCCAGGGTCATCACCGCCACAATCATCATCGTAGAGAACTTCTCTAACCTCGCCACCTTGCAAGACCATTCCACCAGCATCACGAACTAGTTTTTGACAAGCATCGAATAATAAATGATCAAATTGGGAACGTGGCAGTGAATAACCAGCCTCCATTTTTTCCACCTCTTCCTCTGGAAGAGCGACTCTAACGGTATGTCCTTTCGGACTGGAGAATTTTATTCCAGTTACTCGGAAATGCGGGGTCGCTTCAAGAATTTCCTTGACTCCTAGTTCGCGAACATGACTAAGCGATTTGCCGCCTACTGCATCACCACATATTTTGTCGCGTGGCCAAACACTCTTTTCGATGAATAGAACTTTTTTCCCACCTTTGGCAAGATAGCCTGCTGCTGAAGCCCCACCCGGGCCACCGCCAACTACAATCGCGTCAAAAGTAGCATTGTTTTCAGGAGAGGGGCCACTGTCAATTGGTTGCTCCCACACCCGTGGAGCCGGCACCTTCTCATCGGACATATCAATCACAGAACACATTCACTCCTTGAGCCTATTTGTTGCCAACTATGATGGAAGGAGATAATCCAGCCATCATCTCCATGCCACAGAGATGCTTCCTCAAACCGATAGCATATTCAAAATGGTAATTTCTTATCGAGTCTCGCAGTCATCTCAAGATATCTATCTGTATGTTCGGTATTCGGTAAATTGATCACAAACTGCCAATATCGCCATGCTGCAATCGAAAGGATTGCTAGGCGATGCAAGTCCGGTAATGCATCGATTTCAGCATCATTTAATTTCCTTATCGACTGATAACCTGCCAGTAAAGAATTCCACCGTTCAACTACTGGCTGACCATTTTCCCAGCCGAATCCAACAAAAGTCATTACTAAATCAAAAGCCAAGACATCATGACATATTTCTTCGAAATCGAGTAACGATTTGACTTCTCGTTTAGTTCCGATGACATTGTCGGGGAATAAATCTCCGTGTATTATGCCTCTTGGTAAATCTTGACCTATACCTTGACTCAGTAGAACGCTCTCAGTTTTTAACATCTTTAGAAAATCACTCCAGCCATGAGTTTCATCGGCAATCGAAAACAATTTTTCAAAAAGAGTATTGCCCATTGAGAAATTACTCTTCAGACCCTTAGGAGGTTTTAGCAGATGTAAATTGGCTTGGATAGTACCAAGTGAATATAGTGAAGAATGATTAGATTCTAGCCACTGCCCTTCTACAAAGGGTAGAAGGGTCCAGGCCAGACCATCTTTAACCATCATCAATTTACCATTGTTAAAATAGATGGGCTTGGCAGTTGGAATTCCATTATCTACCAAATAAGAAGTCATTGACAGTAAATATTCAACTTCCTCTAATGATTGTTCATTCCATATCTTCAATACTAGTTTAGTATCATCTTTTAGAGTCAAAATATAGTTGGAATTAGCCCAGCCACCTGCTAATTTTTCAATGCTAAGTAATTCTGACAAACCAGTGGCTTCAATCACCGCTGAAGCGTCATCAAGAGATACTTCTGTGTAGGCCATACAATATACCTAACTGCGATTTCTTTTTCTTTTTATCTATTGGATTTGATGATACTTACAGAGACGAACCCTTCTTACTACGGCTAGCCATGTGATTGAAACGATGAATAATTGTCATCGGAAAGAAGAAGCCACTCCTTCAAACTCGTAAAACGATATCATCGTTTGAGTTCCTGAAACTCCAGCAACCTTGCTAACCTGATCAAGAATCGTATCTCCCAAGGTATCCATCGATGAAGCGACCACTTCAACCAATAAATCCCAATCACCGGTGATAATACTAACGCGAATACAAAATGGTAGAGTAACTAGTTGTTCAGCCACATCTCTTCTATCCACTTGCCCTCTTTCACATCTTACGAATAGAAAAGCACGCAAGTCCAATCCAACTGCACGGGGTTCACGTTGGATAGTAAATCGCTTTATCACACCCTTTTCTTTGAGTCGTCGAATCCTATCGTGGACAGTTACCCTCGGCATCGATAAGGAATCGGCAATCGCCTGTGTACCCTTGCGAGAATCAGATTCCAGGCTATGCAAAATAGCCTCATCTTTGTCATCTAATTCGATTACCATTAAATCGCCGATGCGTCGGGGCTTTTCAACACTTCCGACACTTTGACGGAGTGGTGGCTATAATTTTCTATAAAAGCCGACTAATATGATAAATCACTACCGTATCGTTGATGTCCTATGGGCGCTTAAAGGTAATTGGGAGTAAAATGACCGACGAAACTAATCTTACTGGATTTGGCAGCAAGGCTGTGCATAGCGGAACAAACCACATCGGGGATGCGGTAAACACTCCGATTTTCCAATCTTCTACTTACAAATTAACCGATGAAAGGTATGCTGGTTGGGCTGCAGGTGCACAACACACCCTTCTCTATGCAAGACTTTCTTCAGTCAACTCAGACGCAGTCGCACAGAAGCTATGTGCAATGGAAGGCGGAGAAGATGCAGAAACATTTTCCTCTGGAATGGGTGCAATTTCAACAACACTTGTTTCGTTATTGAGTAATGGAGATCACATAGTTGCAAGCACTGATGTTTATGGTGGCACATATGGCTTATTGACCGAGGAACTTCCAAGGTTCGGTATTTCTACCACAATGGCGGATATGCGAGACCCAGCATCCTATGAGGCGGCAATCCAAGCAAACACAAAAATACTCTACATTGAAACACTAACAAATCCTGTTCTGAAAGTTTGTGATATTCCGGCAATGGTTGAAGTGGCAAAGCGACATAACTTATTGTGCATTATCGATAACACCTTTGCTTCACCTTGGGCATGCAATCCACTTGCAATGGGCGTAGACTTGGTAATCCATTCAACCACAAAATATCTCGGTGGCCATTCTGATATTATCGGGGGCGCTGTGGTTGGTTCCAAAGAACTAATCACGCAAATCTTCCAACGTAAAGTTCACTTTGGAGCCTGTCCCGACCCACATAACAGTTACCTTCTCGAGAGAGGTATGCGAACTTTGGATGTTCGGATGCCACGTATTTGTGAAAACGCAGCAGCAATTGCATTGCGTTTAGAAGATCATCCAATGGTAGAACTTGTTTACCACACATCATTAAAATCTCATCCAGATTATGCTGTTGCTCAAAGAGTAATGCCGAAAGGTAGTGGAATGGTTGCATTTGTAGTAAAGGGCGGAGATGATGCAGCATTGAAATTCATGCGCGGCCTGACAATGATATACGAAGCAACAAGTCTTGGTGGCGTTGAATCTTTGATAGAATGCCCTTTCAACTCAAGTCATATGATGATTCCAGAAGATCTAAGGCATGCGGCAGGACTTGTTCCTGGCTTTGTTAGAATGAGTATTGGGATAGAAAGCATTGATGATTTATGGGCAGATATTGAGCGTGGTTTTGCCAATATCTGAATATTTCTGTTGGCGAAACGATTATACAATATAGCGTTATAGAACTCCTATGAGTACGGTTTCCAAATGTTTATTGATGTCAATATTGTTTTTATTGAGCGTATTTTCAGCGATTATACCAGCCGAAGAGTTAGAATTGATAGATGACGAATCTGATGAAGTAAGTGGCAGAGCCTCTGCTGATTGGGATTGGAGTACCGTTTTTGGTTCAGTAGCAGGCAACGATCACGGATGGGGTATTGTAGTTGATCAATCCGATTCAAGTTTCGTCACAGGATCGTTCCAAGGAACTGTAATTTTTGGAACTTGTAGCACATGCACACACACCAGCCAAGGAGATAATGATATTTTCATTGCTAAATTGGACAACCAAGGCGATGTGATTTGGGTAAATACGGCTGGAGGAATCAATGGCGATTCACCAGTTGGGCACATAACTGCACTTGATAACGGAAATTATGCCATTGCGGGATATGTAGGGGGGGGCAATGCTGTACAATTTGGTGCAAGTATTACGCTTAATCCCATCGGATTAAGGTCGCTTCTAATTGCCACCTTTGATAATTCTGGTAATTGGCTATGGGCCAATGAGTGGAGTGGGGCTCACTCAGTATCAGAGGTCATCGCCTTCGATATCACCGCAGATTCTACTCACATTTATGTTACTGGATACTTTAAAAGATCAATGACATTCAATGGAATTACACATAATGCAAATACAAATGGAAATCCTGGTTTTACTGATTTATTTGTAGCTAAGGCTACCATTTCTGGAAATGATGTTTGGGCTCAAACATCTGATGGATATGGTTCTGATGGCGGAAAAGGCATTGCAGTCGCTTCAACTGGTGACGTATATATTGCAGGCTATCATGCTAATAATGCTCATTTCGGAGCCACAACCCTTCAACTTTCACAAAATTCTTGTGGGTTCAATCCAAGCGAGGGGTTGGTTGCCAAATTAGATTCAAGTGGTAATTGGCTATGGGCAATAAGCCAGTATGGCTGTCATTACGAAAAGGGAATAAGTATAGAAGTCACGCCGGGAGACAACATTGTTTTCTCAATTGACTATACCAATCAACTTTACCTTTCTGACATTTCGGGAGTAACACCTGCATCTCCATATTCATCGATTTCAAATCATGGCATAGCAATTGTAAAGATGAAATCATCTGGCGTCTTTATGTGGTATGATGTTGTTAGAGCCTACGATAATCACCTTGTGGATTTGGAAATATCTCCTACTGGAGATATTTCCCTTTGCGGATTTGGAACAAATTATGGCGGCCTCATATCTTCGCATTCCAATTCACAATTTGACAATCAATGGGACAATATCCCTACTTGGCTTGGAAACATATGGATTGTTCAAATTTCATCTAATGGTGAATTAGAATGGACGGTATCAGCGGGCGGGCAAGGGTCTCAAGGTGTATCAAAGCCACGTGATTGCGCATTAGATTCCGATAACGTGCCTTATGTTGCAGGCCACATGGATGGCGAAGTAATGTTTGACATTATGCAATCCGATAGTAGCGGGATGGCTGATGACGATGGCACAGGAGATGCAATAATTGGCAAATTATGGCCAAGCATTATTACGATGCCCCCGGCTCCATGTGCGAATTTCAATAGCACTGTTGGCCCACTATGGGAGGATAATTCATCCGACCCAGTTTCTATAGGACAAATATATGAATTCCCTGATAATTCCGGAACATATTGGCAAGTCATAAACAATACACCAAATGCACCTAATCCCGGTTTAAGCCCAGATATCTGGGGTGAACCATGTACTTGTTATGAAATTTGGTCGGCGATAACCCCTCCACAGGTATGGGACCCTACTGTAGCATATTCAACAAATACCATCGTTGAGTATCCACAAGGGTCGTTAGAACTTTGGATTGCAGATTACACAGCAGTTGGAGAATCACCAACCACTTCTTCCTTCCAAAACAGATGGAATCCATGTGAAGGTACAGCATGTGCCGCATATAATGGAATGACCGGCCCAGTTTGGGATGTCTCCACATTAGTCACAGGAGGGCAAATATACGAATATCCAAGCAATTCAGGAGATCACTGGTTAGTACTCGGGCCTGCGGGACCAACCCAATCTGCCTCAGCACCAGGAACAAATCCAGATATTTGGGTCGCGTCCTGTAATTGTTCTGAAATTTGGTCCTTTGGCGGTCAGCAAGTCTGGGATGCAAATCAAGTGTACGCCCAGCATGAACTTGTAGAGAGTCCAGTTGGTTCTGGAGATTTATGGAGCCCAATATTGCCAAACATTCTTGGTGGTGCAAGTCCAGAATTTAGCTTAGACTGGGATGGCTGCGGAGATACAATGACTCCTTGTGAAGCAGCAGCAGCATCCAATAATAATTGGCCAATGTGGACGGTCTCCGCGGCACCCTATTCAGTTGGCGACACAGTCTCTTACAGTAACGAATTTTATATCTCAATTAGGCCTTTAAATTCAGTAGAGCCGGGTCCAGGCGGAGTAATGGCTCTAGCATGGGTGGAATGTACCTGTGACCAACTAGAGGGAGGTCTTCCAGATTATTCAAGTACGAATTCGTACCAAGTATTCGACGGCGTAGTATACAATAACGAAGTATATTGGGCAATTGACGCAATTCCGCTAGGAAATTCACCGGGACCAAACCAGTATTGGAGAACTTGTAATTGGTGCGATTCATCAGCCAATATTATTGAAGAGGAGTGGGATATGCAATCTGCTTCTTCTGGAAATTATATGATTGGAGATTTAGTCACACAAAATAATGTTATTTGGATTTCTATCATTAATTCTAATCCGACAATACCTACGGGCGGTGTCGTAATCTGGGGTAATTTATTTACGGTCCCACCTCTTCCTTATTGGAACGTTGGATGGGTAGAATGTGATTGCTCTGAAGTTGCGGCAGACTATGTGCCTGGTACATCATACCAAGAAGGAGATATTATTCTAGGCCTCGATGGAAATGTGTGGATTTCTGAATATTCTTTCAATCAGTGGTGGCCTTCGATTCAATTCCCACTTTGGGGGATTACCATTCCAACCTGGAAACTTTGCTCACCAGGGGAGTGTGGAAGCCCAATACCGTGGGATTCCTCAACTGCGTTTTATGGGGGCTATTTCACAGGCGACGGTGTATCGCATCTAAGCAATTCATGGGTGTTAATGCAAGGGTATTCTGGGACAGCAATTGCTCCGAGTTTATCGATGATCCAAAACCCGGGTCCATGGACCCTGTGCACCCCCGTGATTAGCAATCCACCTTGGATTAAATCGCTCATTCCAGGGAATTTAGATATGGGGCTCAAATCAATCCAATCAGCACAAATCAACACAAGCGCTACAAATGATTCATTGGTTAAGAATGAAGGCGGAAAACTGCTTTCTGATTTCAAATCATCATCAACCACGAGAACTAATTCTCAAATCACTTCAGCGATTTGGCTAGAAAAAAGTATTACAGAAATCGACACCAATAATTTGCAACGAATAGTTGAAAATAAAATAATTATTGTTGACGTATGTGATGAGAAGTATAACTTGAATGGATATGGAGAAGAAGATTACCTGTGTGGTGTTTGGTATGATGCACTATATGATTGGAACGCTTCCGGTGAAGAAAATACGGTTTTGATGCTAAGACCTGGAATGTTATGTCCGACAGGCAGAGCTGCACAACAAGGTTGCCACGACATCATCTTGAATATAGCGGAATCTGAAAACGAAGCAAATCCCGAAGATGATTGTTCTATTTGGGAGTATTGGAATGCCGACTTAATCGACGAATCAAAACCCGGTAATGGCTGCCCATTCTATACGGAGCCGATTGACGAACCTGCTGATGTAGAAGAGAAATCAGACACATCATCCAGCGGATTACCGGGATTTGAATTGAACTTACTATTGGTTTCAATGATATTCGCAATCATTTTTATTCGCCGAAGGAATAATTGATAGGTTCTGGTTTTTCGATTACGATCCTAAAAATAACATTTACCGATTTTCCCTAATCCGGTAATTTGTTTTTAGTATTTACAATCACAAACATCCGCATTTTGCACTTAAAACGCGACAAATGGGCTAAAAACGCAGTAAAACCATTCTACATTAGGTGTTTTTTACTACACCGACTAGTCCGCCGAACTACAATAAACGCTATTTTAAGGCGTTTTTCTTACAGTGGTATTATAAGTGTTTCAATTGAATTTGCAAATGCTCTCAACAGAGGGGGATAATAATATGGAAATGAAAATGAAAGATATAATGAATGAATTAGGAGGCGCTTTTGCCTTTACTTGGTTGATCGTGGGCATCACAATAATGGGTGACGATGGAATTGAATTGGTTGGACTTGGAATGGCATCCCTTGGTGGAATGCTTGCACTCGGAATTGCTTGGATGGCATTCTCAGGTGCTCACATTTTACCTCCAGTAACATGGATGCGCGCATTGACTTCTGATGATTTAACGGACCAGGACATGTGGACAGGCACTATTATACGCCTGATTACACAAGTTGTAGGTGCAATACTTGCTCTCATTATGATGGCACAGTTGCAACCAGATTACATCACAGCAACGAGTAATTGGACCGCAAACCCTCCTGAGGGCTATGTATTTGCAATGTGGTCAATCTTTGGCCTTATTGCAGCCGGTGCAGTTCTTGGACAAATTAACGCTAAAGTCGATAATAATTGGGCAATGCCAATCGCTGTAATGGCTATGGCTGGAATCGTGAACTTCGAATCTGCCGTTGAGATGGCAACCATGCTCATGAACGGAACCGAACACGCAATGGCATACACAGTGCCTTGGCTTATTGATGGTATCGCGATTGGTATTGGTGCCATTATGGGTATGAAGATCGATGAGATGATCGCTTCAGCAGATTCAAGCGAAGAGTGAATCTGTCAATAACGCTCGCTAGTAGTTTAAACACTACTTCCCGATGAAGTGCGGGGGCATGTCTGCGGACATGTCCCCGTGCGCCATTTTGGCAACAAAATGGTTTCTTCTTTATTCTTCTCAAGGTCAACAAAAACCGGCTTTACTTATTTTTAAGCACTACCGGTTACCTTTTTCAATTGTTTTAATGCTTGTTGCCATTGCTCTCTTTGAGCTTCTAATTGACTCTCATCACACTTTAGTAATTCGACCCCACAGTTGTGCATATCTTTGCTAGCGCTAAGCCATGCACCCGCCTTATCACGGGCATTTGATTCGAAATGCCATTCTTGTCCACGTGAACGATCGACAGTTAGTAGCCAAGTCCATGCAGCAGCGGCTGAATCAATATCAGCATGACGTCCAGTAGCTTCTCTTTCAGCCTTACCTGGACCGTCTAATAATCCGGTTAGCAACAAGTCATGAATCATTCCAACAGGCCCTTCAATAGAACCGCGTCTAGTCGGGAATTTAGCAACATCTTGAGCCGCCTTTCTTGCAGAATCTAAACCTTTGAGGAATGTGCCAAACGGTTTCGGTTTGTTGACCTGAGTTTTCCAAATCTCTTCAGCCTCTTCCCCTTCAATGCCAAGACTAGCCAATCCACTAAGACCCCACTTTTCCCACATGTTTTTGAGGATATCACCGCATGATGCGCCGTTGATTATCTCTAGTGCAGCCGCGTTACGAGGAGAAATACCACCCCTTGAATCAATTCGTAAACCTTCTTCATCTTCACCAGGACCATCGCCAACCGAAGCAAATAGTACGTGAGCGGTTAGATTTCTTTCATCCTCAGAACCAGCAACATCCGACAGTGCTTCTTCGATAGATTGTAATGAATCTCCTGCAACCCAATTATCACCAATAACTAAACCAGTGTCGACACTATCCAAGACAGTTCTTCGAATAGCCATTGCAATCAGGCCTTCATTCATAGAAAGACCCTGCCAAGCATCGATGATTTTGTCAACGCCCTCATCAGCAGCGACTGGCAAAGCCTTGTCTTGTGGCCAACCCTCAGGAGTCCATTTAGCATCAATTGTTAGAATAGATGGTAGGAAAGGAGGTAGCATTGAAAGAGCGAGGTGATGGATAAAAGATGAATCCTTTTTGCTTGGATTTTCAAGAGCGGCTAGACTGATAGCTAGTATCGGCCCATGGTGAAAAGTCATACGAACATAACCTGATGATGTGTTTCCCCCTTCCACTACCACTACTGGGTCTAGGTCTGCGGTAGCCCAAACAATCTTTCCATCTATTTCGTTTTCAACGAAATTAAACCGTGAGCGAGAAAGAACATCAGCCAGCCATTCAGGCGGGGGGTTTGGGTTCTTTCCAGTACATACAAAGCCACCCTTCCAGGTAAAGAAATACATTCCCTTCTTTGCGTGATTTTCCCACGGCAACATCCGTAGAGTTAGGTGATTAAAATTTTGGATTCCGGCAAGGTAGCCTTGTTTGCCATCTCCTCTGCGAATGAATGAGGCAGAACCGAAAGAAGCAGAACCAAACTTTCCAACCATTTTTATTTCTTCATCATGAGCGGCGTGTAGAGAGCCAGCAAATGCCTTAGCAACAGGATCGCCGCTCCGTGACATCATGCGCTTTGATAACCAAGCCACATCGTTCTTCTTGGCGATAATTCTGTCAAGTGCCTTCATAGTTTTCGTCACAGAGTTAGAAGCGAACCAAGATTTCTTTGCGCCCAAAGTCAACTGCGGTAAATGGGCATAAGGAGCATCCAGCAGATTTTTTAACTGCCGAGTCATCTTTTCAGAAGTTTCTTTGTTGGCTTGTTTTGTGCCGCGCATGCGAATGCTTTGCTTTTTTTGACCAGGGAATTCGACTTTAGAAGGTCCAGCCATACAATCCCCTCACCCTTGCCCAAAAGCCCCTCCTGTTTGAGCCCTTCGCGGCAAGGTTTGAATGGGAGCAATCAAGAAGTCGCCGCTTCTTGCCCTAATTAGAGGGGATTGTCAATGGTCGAAGTAACCTTACTAGGTGTTGCACAAGACGGCGCTCGCCCACAAGCAGGTTGCATTCAACCATGCTGTGCTGGTTTGACAGCAGAAGACACCATGTTCCCTGTTTCTTTAGGGATTATTGACGATTCAGGAGATGGTCATCTGATCGAAGCAACCCGTTATTTGGGTGAACAATTTCGTATCTGGGGCGCCTCATCACTCGATTCAGTTTGGTTAACCCATGCACACTTTGGCCATGTTGATGGTTTGGGGTTATTCGGCAAAGAGACCATGGCCAGCAGAGATCTCGACTTGCATGTTTCAGATGAGATGTTTCATCTGATGGAAGAAACACCCCAGTGGGCCTTAATGTTGAAGCAAGGAGTCTTTCAGGACAAAGTATTCCAAAATGGTGAACGAATAACCAAGAACGAACATCTTTCCATTATACCGATAGTAATACCTCATCGCGATGAACTTTCTGATATGCATGCATTTTTGATTTGTGGCGATAATAAGAGATTACTGTTTTTGCCAGACCACGACTCATGGCAACAAACTCTTGATTGCCATCGCCAACCAGATATTCGTAGTTGGCTTAGACATTTACAAGTCGACATCGCATTACTAGATGGTACATTTTGGTCCGAGGAAGAGTTAGGAGGGCGTTCTCAGCAAGATGTGCCCCATCCTCCAGTTAAGCAAACATTACAATTATTAGGGGAAAGAAAAGTTGACGACCCGGAGATTATTTTTATTCATTTGAATCATACAAATCCTCTATATGATGAAAGCAGCCCAGCCTATGAGGAAGTTATCAGCAATGGATGGAAAGTCGGAGTACAAGGCCAAACTTTCACTCTTTAACTTCTGTGATGGTGTAATCTAATACTATCAGTTCAATGGAATAATCAACGTTTTCGCCGTTATCAGTATGGGTGCAAAATAATCCATTACCGGCACTTGCGTCGACCGAAATCTCGATGGAATAGCCGCCAAGGCCAGCACCGTTTGAATCGAGTCCAGCCATGATATCGGCCTTTGTGACATTTGATACCATGCCAATCATTGAGGAATTATACCATTCAACTAATGTTTCATGAGAAGTCTCAGCACCGTCTTGATTTTGCCCGCTTCCAGTTTCATTGAATGTGGAATGAGATAAAACGCCGGTGATGGTATCAGGTTCTGAATCACCGGCACCGGGAGCCCCACATCCAGCGCCTTGGCTGGATTCATCTTCTGAATAGGTCATCACAATCTTTGCTCCGACGATGTTCATTGCATCAGCACCACTGAGAGAATCTGTTGACAAATCAAGTACAAACATCTCTCCATCAGCAATGTATTCTCCACCACTATCAAATTCAATAGTTTCGAAATTTGCAGTTACATTGTAGGTTCCAATCACTCCTTGCGAATCAGACTTATCTGGTGCAAAGGCGTAGTATGAAGCCTCTACTGAAGCGGTTAGGACAAAAACTACAACAGCCCCAACAGTCAATGTTTTCTGAGCAGGAATCGAGTAGCGCCCAAATGGATTTTTTGAGGATTGTTCGCGGAAGTTACACAATATGAAATGGGTGGCAAATGCAGCACCCATTCCAGGAACCGATGGAAACACATCGGCTCCATACCCGAGAATAGTCCAAACAATTACACCGCTCATCGCCGCGGTCATCATCGCTATCGAGTGAGTTGTATCTGGTTCATAACCCATCATTCTTATCAATAACAGTGGAACAAATATTCCGCCTAAACCGTAAACCGCTAACACAACCAAGGCAAAAACAGAATCTCCAAATCCAGGGACTTGCTGCCCGACCAACGAAAGAACGGTGGCGAATACGGCGACAGCCAAAGTAACCTTTTTTGTAGCCGAATGGTTCTGACTCCATTCCGGCTTTAGATCATCTGTAATGGCTGCAGTGCAGGCTAGCACCTGACTATCTGCAGTCGACATAGTTGCAGCAAATA
>Ga0308016_10000881_pt1 | contig 15061 bp, 18 predicted proteins | sample Neamet233_FD_203129 | JGI IMG/M metagenome (GOLD analysis project Ga0308016, IMG submission 203129) | Marine microbial communities from water near the shore, Antarctic Ocean - #233 | ecosystem: Environmental > Aquatic > Marine > Unclassified | place: Southern Ocean | collected 2014-07-28
ACAGTAATCTATACAATGTCAAAATGGTTCGTCTTTCTCTTTTGAGAACTTTAGAGGTTTTCATCAAAGTTTCCAATTGAAAATTTGTCAACACATTTAAAGAGCAGATCGTCATAATTGATATATATAACTCCAATATTAGATTGTAAGTTTTTATGTTATTGGAGTTTTTGTCTATTGGTGTGACTGATGTGACCATAATTAAAATTAGATTGATTTTTAATATTTCACAATGGCATCTGCATATAGTATACGAGTGTTGTATAGGGTATACTTTTATATTGAATAATCAATAATATTTTCTAATCTATTATTATAACCATAAAATGTCTGTCCTACTTATAGCAATTGTTCTTGTATTCCTTACTATTGTTTTCGCCATGAAACGTAAGAACATGATGGTTGCCAAGAAGACAGGAGAAGAATCTCGACCAGGACCAAGTGTTCCCCAGGAAACTTCCCCAGAAAATGATCCCACTGTGTTGGTGGCTGAACCTATACCACAGGAAATCCCAGCAGAACCTCTGGGATCTGTAGGTTCATCTCTTAGAAACCTTTTCCGAGGATAAATATTAAATATCACTCTTATTATTAAAAAAATTTATAAAATTATACACAGTCATTCACAAAATACTAATATACAGTAATGGTCTCTACTACCGATGCATTTATCAAGGTTGTGAAGAGGGTGATGAAGTTTTTCACTTCTGATGGAAACAACATTGAGAACTCATGGAACACACACATCAAGAAATTAGGGGAAAGCGATATCTCCGGGATAGTAGATGACTATAGTGATGATTGTATGATCATTTCGTTTAATCAGACCACCGGGATCATGAAAAAATACAATGGTCGTAAAGGAGCTCGTGAAATGTCTAGATTCATGTGCGAATTGGTCACAGATGGAAGTGACCTGGAGGGACTAGTATCGGAGATCTCTGAAGAAGATAAGACGGTGTTTATTGCATGGAGGAGTCTTTCTTCAGGCATACTGGATTATTCAGATAGTGTAGTGTATAATGATGAATTCAAGATCATCAGGCAGCACGTCATATATAGGACAGCCGATGTGTAAGGATTGGAAATTAATTAATTAAATAGAAATAAACTTTAAACTGGATCACTTGTGATGAGAAAACGTGTCGTGTAAGATCCCCCATCGAGTGACTGCATTGTCAACATGGCTGGGGATAAACCGTCAACATCTTGGAACTGGATTCTAAACTCTTTACCTCCTCCAAAGTATATACTTCCCTCGGAAGTATCAAAGGAAAGACCCTCTGTGTCAAATGTGGCCGTGGTGTCGGCAGTGTTTGTCTTGGATCTTATAGTTGTCTCGGACGGAGATGTATCTATAGTATCTATAAGAGATTGGTCACCCAAAGAGTCTGTGTACAGAACACTAAATTTAACTGTACCAGTATCTTTTAAATCATTAATACCGCTACTTATTCTTGCACACTCGAGGGTTGTCCCAGCCACCCCATCGTATACATAAAAGCTTGAGAGACCGTAAGTTGTCTGCCCATCTATCTTTTCTACAACCTGGCTAGAACTCCTCATAATTAAGTCTTTTACCACCAGATCTCCAGATGTTAAAACCTGAGAAGCAGTAGCGTCTAGGTATGGGAAATCTGCGGGTGTGTCGTCTCCTATCACCAATATAATAGACCCTCTTGCTACCTGTACAAACCTATTTGATACCATAAATTTATCTCCATGATTGTAAACTTTGTCGTTATATTTTACAAACTGTTCTGTTCGGTCGAAATTCAATATATGATTCAGACCCTCGCTTGATAAACAAAAGAATTGTTCAGAATCGGCGTTTTCACTCAGATCTGGGACAATATATACGTTTTTAGACTCGTAACTGTTGTCAATATCAAGAGTTTCTCCAGGAGATGCTATACGACAAGTATATATGTATTTCTCATTGTCTAATTCACCCTTGATTCTTACAACCTGGCCTGTTTGCAAAATCCCTGTACTTCGTACAAATTTCGTATATTTAGAATCCAATATAGAAAGATCTACAGTACCAGAACTATCTGTCTTTGAAGAAATATATCGGCGCATGTTTGATATGTTTAGGTCTTCTGTTGTTACATCGAGAGTAAATGTAGATGATCCAATGATTTTAATACTATACGTTGTTGAAGGATCCATATTCTCAATTTCTATCTTGTGTACTTGATCTTTGAGTATTATGATCTCTTCGTCTCCCTTTGTAAGGATAAAAGTGCATTTGTCGTCTATTCCCCATAAAAGACTAAACCCTACTGGAGAGATATCTGTTGCCACTAAACCAAGAGGTTTAAATGTAGCTGCGATGTACTGAAACTCACAGTCTTTAGATGTAAGACACATAGGACTGAAACCGTGTGGAAATTTTATTTCCATACAGAATTTGTCCTGGTCCACCTCTATTATATTGGTGGGGTCTAGAGCGAATACTATATCTATTATAGTTTTGTTTCCCATCTTGTAAACTTGTTTCATCGTATGTATAGGGCATCTAATCCCAGAGATACGTACTTCATCGATATTGTGTCCTGCTGATTCATATACGGCTCCCCGTATTGTCACCAGTGAGATGGGACTTTTTCCTCCCATAATGACTATTTTATTACAGTTACGGTTGAAAACAGTCTTCCATCCCACAGGAATTATGCTGTCTTCAAAAATACGAATGATATCCAATTTGGGTTCACACTTTCTGCGATTAGTGACATCTGCAACCACGACAGTCATACTCCCAATTAATACATGTCAGTTATTAAAATTAAATATTTTGGCATATTTAACTTTCATGTAATGTAAAAAATAATGTAATTTGTATATAATAAGGGTATGGAGGAATTTAAAGAATGGAAAAAAAGAGTTTCGGGTCTAGGTATGACAAAGGAGGAAAAGTGCAAGGATCTTAAAAAAAACAAGATTGCATACAAACAATATGTCCATATGAAAAAAAAGAAACAGAAAAAATGTAAGAAACTTTCGACGACTTTAGACGGTAGTGGAGGGGGTATAACGGATTCAGACGAATACCATAGATATCTATCCTCGAAGGTAAAAAAAGCAAGATGTGCAGAAAAGAAGAAGAGGATGTCTAAAAGGAAAAACATTGTATTGGAAGATTCTCCAATCGCTCAAGAAGAAGAAAACCCTGTAGTTGAAAATAACGTGAAAGTTGAAGAAATACCAGTAGACCATGAAAAAAGTGAAGAGAACAGTGAAATCAATAAGGACAAGTCTTCTAAAAATACAAATAAGAAAACCTCTTCCAAAACTACAAAGAAGAAAACCTCTTCCAAAACTACAAAGAAGAAGACTTCTACCAAGACTGTCAAGAAGAAAACGAAGACCACCAGGAAGAAAACCCCCACCAGGAAGAAAACCCCCACCAGGAGAAAAAAGGTTGTAAAGAGGAAAACAGCTTCAAAAAACCACAAAAACTGCCTTGAAGCAATCCATAAAGATACAAAACACAAAGAACGTGGTGAAAAGGAAGTCAAGGTCTACGTCAGTAAAAAGATATTCGGAACAATGTGCATCAGGCCTTGTACGAAAGTTTATTTAGAAAAATGTAAGTAATTATTAAAAATTAAAAGTAACTGTGTAACCTAGCACACAATTCACTCATTCAACTATGGAAAATGAATTTGTAATAGAGAATGTGTCGTCATATTGTGGTATGTCTCTTATCTTTACAGGGATGTTGTCAAAGAGTTGGAGGAAGTATAACATGTGTCCGGTAACGTTTCTTAGGGACGTATGTGTCAATTATAAGTGTATGGAAGAGGCTATTAAAACAGACCCAGGTTCTTGGGATCACATGTTTCACTATATATTGAATATGGAACTGAGAAAATCTAAAATGAAAATAGAATGGTTGTATACTTTATATATAAAATACATAGACCATATAACAGTTGATCAACGGTACATGGGAGATATATTGTTCCGGTTGGGAGAATATGGAAAAATGTATTGGATAAAGAAGTGGTTTGACATGGATAAAGAAAGTCACTCTATAACTTCAACAGAATGGTTCATGGCATTGTTATCTGTAATAAATAGGGGATATATATATGATGTCCGGTGGTTTTTCTCCCATACCGATATAAACTGGTACGTAGAAGAACATAAGACGTCATTTTCAATGGCATTTCATGCCGTAGAAAACATTGACTGTTTTAAATTTATATCAGGTGAAATGTGCCATAAATTAGATGTTGGAGTTATAGAAGAATTTGTAAGATTAGGAGACCATGAGATGTTACTGTGGTCAGAAGAAAGCGGATATACATAAATAAACAAATTTCAGAATCATAATAGATTATTTTGATATTTAATATTCGATATTAAAGGTGAGATTTCAACCCACATATGGTCACTCATGTTGTGTCCATGGGATCGTCACAGTGTATACGATTCCCTACTGTATCGGATATAAACACTGAAAAATGCGGTATATTATCGGAGATACTAGGGTTTGAACGTGTGTGTCAGGAGGACCTAAGTGATGTTGAGAGTACAGAATCTGATAATGAAGTAGAAGATCCTACATATAGTGAAAACGAAGAAGATGGTGACGAACCAGTGAGGATACACCGAGACTACGACGTGGTTGAATATGATTCAAGGGTGGCATCCCGAGTGTTTACATTTTTGGGGGGAGAATATGGAGGATGTGGTGTAAGACCAGGACCTGGTACAGAAATTAAGAAGGAAAAGGAATGTAACAAAAAGAGGAAGAGAGTTAAAAAAGGTCAAGATACGTTTGTATATAGGGATCTGGAGTTATTTTAATTTATTTATTATATTTAAACACAAAACATGTCTACACCTGTGGAACCCCCACATTCTTCTATAGTTTCTATATCGAGCAATCTTGCCCCGATATGTGCAGGAACTATTGTTCATCGCAACAAAAATCAGATCACGAGTGGATCTGAAATAAATAACTCCACATATGTACACGACACCGACTTGAATGTATCCACAGAAATCGCAAGAGAGGTTGTCACAATGGACATATCTGGAACGACGTCCACAATTTCCATGGGTGTATTAAACGAAGACTCTATATCTGAACAGACCATTCAACCAGTTATAACGTCCACACCACTGTCTACCGTAATAACATCTACAGATAATTCTACCCCCTCTGTATGCAACTTAACACTTGATGGGAGTATATCATGGGACAAGGATGATGCTTGCCTGTATCTTTCCGCGAACAAGGTGTTTAGATTTAGATATATCGTCACAGATGGTGTAGAACCATCAAGACTTTCTCTTGAGGGGTATAGCGACACTCTACTTGTTTATTTACCCAAAGCGGAATGGTCCACGGATTAAAACGTCGAGAAAAAATATATATTACCATAGTATAAGTGGAACTATGGGGGATAGTACACTCCTTAAGTTATCTGCATTTAATATACGCTCATCGTGCAACGAACTATTCAATGCTATTCTAGTAGGTAAGAAAAAAACTGGTAAGAGTACAGTCATACAGGATATACTGTATTATTCTATGAAAAATAAGATACCCAGGGCGTGTATATTCAGTGGGACAGAAGAAGCAAACGGGTTTTTCAACCAATTCGTACCAGGGACGTTCATATTTGACGGATCTAATGTAGAGGACCAGCTGACATCTATATTAAATACTCAAAGGGATCTGACAAATAGGAAAAAATTGGGGAAATTAAGATCTGATCTTGATATACGGATAACAATTATATTAGATGATTTGGGTTATGCACGAACTATATTGAAAAATCAAATTATACGTCAAATATTTATGAATGGGAGGCATTATGGTATCAGCATGATAGTGTCGTGTCAGTACTGTATGGATATATCCGTTGATCTGAGAACGAATGCTGATTTTATATATGTTTTTAAACAGAACAATGCACAGTCCATAAAGAATTTATACGAGAATTATTTCAGTGGTTTCGAAAAGAAAAGACATTTTCAGACAGTTTTGGAAGCTTGCACATCAAATTACCAATGCCTAGTTCTGGATAACATGCGCCCCACAAATAGTGTTCAGGAAGTTTGTTTCTGGTATAAGGCTAAACTTGGAAGGGAATTTAGATTCGGGTCTCCAGAATTGTGGAGATTTCATGATAAATGGCACCTTACCGATGAAGAACTATATGTTCAAACACAGAGGGTAAAAAAACTGGCATCTTCTGCCAAGGGGGGGATTGTTGTCAAAAAAGAAAAAAAGAAATAGAATATTAAGATACTTGAAAAAACATCCTCACAGTTACCACAATATGCAGGAACTTTCATAGGGGTTGTAATATAGGATTTGAAATAATTGTATGTATAGGTGAAAGGAGGGAAAGACGAAGATATTCCAGAATTTGAAGTGTGATTGATTAAAATTAAATATATATATATTAAAATCAGCACACAGTCCAGGTCACCGCCCCTGTGTTACTGATATCTCTCCTACGCGCAAACCCATCAGCGTCCAATCGAATCTCTGCCCTCAAGCTCTCTGGAGTGGACCCGGTGAGGGCAAATTCTGCTGCCACTCCTCCAGTCCACACAGCATCCCCATTCATATTCATGATTACCATTGCTGGAACATTTGTGGTTACATAACCACCTACCAAATTTGCAGGAACGGTTTCGTCTGCAGGCTTCCACCTCTGAGAAGCAGGGAATAGCTGATCAGTTGTTACTATTGGAGGTGATATAGCACCTGCCCTATTGAAATCAAATGTAGTCACCAATGTTCCAGTGTTGTCGTACACACTTGCTGTCCCTTCGTATGGAGACACACATGCTATACACGAAACACCATAATCTACATCTATATCCAATGTAGCCGGTATCCCAAAACACTGGGCAAGCTGGTCTACAGGCCATAAAGCTATTGCTTGGGTACCAGCACTATCATCCGCTGTCCTTGCTGATATAGGATTATCTGCTCTAAGAATAATCGCTCCAGCAGCAGAGAAATCTGCATTATTGCCGAATGTACCAGATCCATCTACACTTGTACCTGCACTTACAGCAATAGTTCCGGTTGTGTTGTTACGACGGTGGTAAGTCACTGTTGTTGTGGCTTCTTGTGCACTAATAAAACAATTCCGATTCCACCCAATCAATTCACTTGACATGGGAGGTATATTACGCATCTTTGTATTACCCACCTCTATAATGTTACACAGGATGTAACCAGTAGATTGGATAAAGTATTCTCCAGTTGATGTAAGAGCTAGAGATCCTATGGCATATCCAGCTAGAATTAAAGGACCAGATTCCAATGTGACACCATCCCCCTGGTAAATACTAACAGAAATTTCTGTTCCCATAGATACAATAGTTACAGTTGCGGAGGCACTATCGTTATAAAACCTGGCCTCCTTGAGAGCGAAAGAACTGGGCCCTAGTACAACGGGAACTGGTCCTGAAAATCCAGTCAAACCCTTGTCACTCCTGAAAAATGTACCAGCAGTATATGTAGTGTTAAGTATCACACCAGCGGAAAGATTCTGTACGAATATGAAATCCGAATCAACAATTTCTTTTTTGTAGAGGGCATTATTGTTTTCACACGAGATGAGAGCCACATTTATAACCCCGGTTGCAGCGACGGTATCCGTAAACATAACTTGTTCTGTCAAACCATTCTGCCCATCTTTTGCTAAAAGGATAGCTTTTTGGACGTTTACAATGCTATTAACAATAGGTTCAAGATCTGTAAAGATTGTGAGGATGTTTTTATTTACCCATCCAGTTGGATATGCAGGGTCTGTGGCGAAGTCGTTCCATGCTAAAATTTCGTTATGTGCAGGAGCAGTGTCTGTCTCTACATTCCCTAGACTTTCCATCAAAATGGGCTTGGAATGCCAACCATCTGTAAAACCAACATCAATTAGACTATCGTTGTACATTATGACATCGTTATGGGAAGGAGCAGTAGCTGTCACATCCACAAGTTGATCAATGTTTAGGGAGTCATTTGTCACAACGATGCTTCCTACACTTATCGTGCCCATATTTGTTATTTACATATATAATATTATGGTTATATTATTTTATATCGATTATAGACAATCTTCATTGACGACATTTTCATATTATACATGTGGAAGTCCCGCTGGCCATGGACACCCGTTGTTACGGAGATACTTTACAGTCTTATATTCTTCGGACCGGTATGCTTCCCTGATAGTATTCTCTGTCCACGGACACCCATGATCCTTGAGAAAACCTAAAGCTTTTATATCACCATACGAAGCAGCATAGTCGCATGAAAATGTACTCAAAGGACATCCTTCGTCATATGCATACTGCATTATCTCTATATTCCCTGTATACACGCTAGAATCCCATTCACACCCAGATTCATGTAAAAATTTTACTATATTTATGTCTCCTCCCAGTGATGCCTTGTGCATAACGAATTCAGTGCACGGAAAACCATCCTGTATTAGATACTTTAAAATTTCTAGTTGTCTATAATGGGCAGCTGTTCCCATTATATCCAGATCATTCAATAAATCTGGGGAGTGTATATTTTCTATGAGGTATTTCAGCACACCAACGTGCCCATTCGTTACGGCCTGTATATATGACTGTATGTCACACACCTGGTGTTCTTCTTCTATAAGATACTTTACCATCTCGACATTTCCTTTCTCACAGGCTAATTCACACGTGTATCCATGCCTATTGTGTGGTATAGTGTATCCATATGAGCGGAGAGTCTTTAATGTTTCTAATTGTCCACCTATTACACACCACAGTGTCATATTTCTAGAATCAATCCCATCTTTTAGGAGAGTATCTATTATATCTATATGCCCACCCCAAGCTGCTCCGTCACACGTCGATGAATCTATTTTTATACCCTTATATTGGAGCCACCTTATAATATCCAAATGGCCTCCTCGAGCGGCAAAATCCATTATACATACAACTCTGTTTGTAACATGCAGGGTATTGTCTAAGGCCATGAGAGTTTTCAATTGACCCTTGAATGCTAGAGATTTTACAATCACTTCCTCCCCGTAAATTGTCAGGTATGGGACAATTTCCAATATCTGAGAGTCGGATCTATATGTTGTTATTATATTGGATGATTTCGTAGAATGAGAATTGTTACTCTTCCATGATTTACAAACTTGCTCGAAAAACAATTGATCGTCATTGGGAACAAATGAACGAACCTCGTTTATCGTATCCAAATTCATAGTAGTGAAGATGTGTGTGGATAAACCCGGAGCTTTATTAATATTTAATATATATTTTCTTTTTACTACCCTATTATTCATAACCATCATTAGATATCTCTCTGAACATGATGAATGTTTTGTTTTTCATAACAACAATCTTCACTGTTGTGAGATGTTCTAGTCTAAAAATATATAACCATGTAGACGGAAGAATCAATAAGACAGTCATAAGTTCTAAAGTCAGGTTAGTCTTCTTTATAGGGATGGAGGGGTCTGGTCACCATTATTTCACCTCTTCTTTTGAGAATATGTTCAAAGAGGATCATCCTAATGTTGTATATTTAGATGAATGTGAATTAAAAACTTCATACTATCTAACCACCTCGATGACAGGTAGTCCTTCCAAGTACACCGAATCGTACGAGGAAGCCAGAGAGGGAATGAGGCGTCTTGCTCTTAAAGGGGAAAAAATAAGTAATAGTGGGGGAATTGCCCTCATACAAGGGGGGTCTTGCCCGATGCCACAGATGTCGTACCCGACTATGGGGGGCATGGAAAAGGTTAACCAATATATAGATATACGAATGCTGGCGGAAGTGGCAGAGGCGGAAGGTGTTGATCTTCGGGTAGTATATTTGAAGAGGTCTGCGGAAGAAATTGTCATCGCAGATACGCAACATAGGATGTTTCAGAATGGTCTAGGTAGAGATTCTAATAATTCGTCGGTAGAGGAGCTTTTCATGCATTATATGAGGATATTGTTTACCGACATAGGGGCGATGCATTCCGGCATGGACGAATTGAGTCCGGATTTTTTTGTGTGTCACGACTTTGATAAATTAGGGGATCCTGATCAGATGAGTAGGATAGCAGACTTTATTTCCCCTAAAAAGGATATATCTAAGATAACATATGATGCATTTCAGTCAAATTTCACTCCTCACGAAGAAGTATCCGAGGAGATAGTATTTGATAGAACAGATGTTCTCTTAGAAAGATTCCAGGGTAAATTGGACGTGTTGTCGTCTACATTTTGCCAATGACCACATGTATTATATGGGGGAAATGGTTAAAATAATATTATTGTATTGTATACTTCAATATGGGAATCATATCCAACTTGTTTGGACGAAGTTCTTCTGATTATTCGTCTTTGGACTTTTCATCTGAAAAGTTTCATATGGATATTACTCCAGAAGTACTAAACGCTAAAAAAGAATCAGCCAATGCTATTGTTTTATTTGAATTTTTTAAAAGTGAAATAGATTCATATGTTAGTTTGATGGATAATGTTGATACTTTCATCACGTCTCCCATTGAAAACGTCGAAAGTGTTCTTCAGGCTACTCTTCTACCCCAATATGATGACAAATTTGGATCGATGATGGCATATATCAAGATATTAAAGGCTAAATCTGATAAAAATTTACGAGAGCGTACATTGTTTGCTATAGATGTTCTCATGTACATCTTACATGATGAAACGGGTTTGGATTGTTTTGATCTCATATATAGAATGATTGAGTCAGATACATGGCCTTCTTCTCACAAATCTGGAGATGGAAATCACGCAGTTGAATTTTTCACCGAGTCGGCTCGTATCGGAACTATAGTTAATAACGGTATATTGGTGGAAGGAGGTGATATTGTTAAACAAATGGGGCGTATTGAAAAAAACAAGGGTGTTATCTTACAGATGACGTCGTTGTTTCATATTGCTATTACATTGGGGACGCTTTCTTCGAATTAATAATTGATATTATTCTAGTAATACATATACATGTGTTCACACAACAAATATGGTCAATATATTTATGGTAGATATTAACGAAGAGCGTCATGTCCATAATGATCATTCTCCGTCTTTTTTAAATATTTTTCACAATCCGGGACTTGTATGGTCGGATAATTCTACTATAACTGAAGTACACGATGGGGATATAATTGTACAGTATTATACGAAGGGGAGGGGTAAATATTTCATATTTGGACTCTCTCATGGTACATCTTTTAGATATAAGAGACCATCTTGTTCATTTCATACACGGAATATAGAAGGAAGAGCTGTACGGATTGTAGGATTAGAAGGTCCTCATCGGATACGTGGAGATATATTAGACCAGATATACTTGTACGCTGACAGCTGTGTCGGGGATGAAGAAGTAGAAGAAAAATGGGAGTATGATAGGAGTTTCATTTCAATTATAGGTAAAACTGATATATGGAAAGTGAATCCTGGACTCTCTACAATAATTGAAGATTGACTATTAATTTACAACAGAGGACTCGTTTCTACAAGGTGTTCGTATTGAGCACTGAAGTCCGTCAATGCCACTTCGCTATGAGCACGAAGTTCGTTTGGCAAGAAGATACATACTTCGATCCTTGTGGCCAGGTTGGCGAAGTTTCCTGATGCGACGATGTTCTGGCTCATCTTTTCAGAGAAACTGTATAGGGCAGATACTCCTCCTAGAACGGCTAGCCCACTCGTCATGATAGCTGTGGCGTATTTCAACCCGTTAGAACCATCGTCGTCGGGGTCACATGTATCTCCTGCGGAGAAGAATGCGAGGGCACTTGCAACGGCACCTACCAGTAGGGTGGGGAGACTCAACATCCTATGCTTCTTCCTGCATCCTCTAGCAGCATTCCCGTGTGCACCAGAGGCCTTTCTTGCCTTTGACATCCATGATTCCAGAAGGTTTAGAGTGCTCTCTGTCCACTGATTGGGATAAATCTTCTCCTTTTCGAAAACAGAAAGACGAGCATTGGTCTCGACATCCAGACCCTTGTTCACAAAACCCTTCTGTTGGAGGATCTTATTCCTCATATCCCTTCTCCTGATTTCGGCATCTAGATCTTCCTTAGAAAAAAGCTGACTTGCTGGGGTTTCGAGACCCATACCTAGATCTCCGTGGTACTCTGTGATTCCGGGTTCAGTCTTGATAGATGGCATTGACATTTATAGTTATATGTTTACATCATATAAAATAAATATGACTAATTACACAAAAATATTTAAATATAACACAGTTTTCTGGATACCTTTGCACATTTATGTTCCCAATATTCTAACCATTCGGCAAATTGGAATAAACCTTGTGTCTCTTCCGTCATGACATTACGGCGTATACATTCTATTATTGATCGGAATTCATAACTTTTAATTTCATAACGCCAATCAGTTAACACACCTGGCCAATGACGGGGTTTGAATGATGTAGGTATTATCCAATCGTACGGTGTATATAGTAGAGAAAAATCATCCTGGATTTTATCTTCATAGTCAGCGTACACTCTCATCTCGACATGGTAATGGGTGGGTCTAGAGAACGAACATGTGTTGAATGTAGGAGAATTAAACCTCCATGACCCATTGAAACCCTTTTTCATACATATGTTACCCATTCTCCTTACATATAAATGTTATATTTTAATTCCACTCGTCAAATCTACATGCAACTATCCATGGAGAGGGGTTTTCGTGAACATGCAATGTTGCAGTGACATATTTTTTCAATGGCTTACGTGTTTTGTCGTCACAAATTGTAAAATTTATTATCATGTTAAATCTTCTCTGGTTATTATTGCTTTCTCGAGTAATAAATACACCATTATATAGTCTTCTACGATCCAGTAAATTTATTTTAAGCATAGATTGGATCTTTAAAGAAATATAATTCAAAGTTATCATGGAAAAAATCCTACGGAGCTCTATATTAGTAACAGACTCTCTTGTGAAACCATTAAATGGTAATAATTTATCCGCCTCTTTCCATGATCCATCTATATACGTGTCGTCACTCTTGTATAATTCACAGTTTATCTTTACAATTTCATGAGCATCTAGGTGATGGAGATCCATCAGTATGTAAATAGTATATCATAATATAAAATTAATATAGCCATGTTGAATTGGTGCGATATTTATTTATATATATAGTTTATATTCATTATGGGGAATTGTGGGTCACGTAAGAAGGTTTGGGTTAAAAAAACAGAACCAATTGAAGACTCTGGGTTGGATGTCACGAATTATCATACTGGAGATTATTTTAAACCACGATTACATTCTGAAAACTCTGTTGTAAAATCTGAAGTATTCATACCCACAGAAGAGGTGTATAAACACGTTCCAGATGTTGAAGACGTTAAGGATATACCATATTCTCCTGATGTGGATATACCTATTCCAGATATCGATATATACGAGAAAATAAACGATAAATCGTGGGAACATGAGATGGGTACTATAAAAGAAGAAACATATCTAGAAATAAATACAAATTGTGGTCTATATGATTCGGATTCACAGTCAGCAAATGATGGGGAAGTTGTTATAAAGAATAGACTTGCCGTATTTGATTCTGATTCCATGTCTCCTCTTAGAAAAAAACCATATATTAACAATTGGTACAACGAGGATGGATATTTCACAGATTTCGCAAAAAGTTTGAAGAGTTTCATAAACAATTCCCCTTCTTCTCATGTAGGTTCACCAACTGAATAGTTTAGACGAACAATTCTTTCACGCATGTGTTATTATTTTTCAAAAGTATTCTTATAGTATCTTCTATTATACGCATTCTCCTATCAAATTCAATTGGCCTGGCTTCTAAAACCTTTTCACCATTACGTAGTCTTTTCTTAGTAAACATGCTAGGGATACAACTTGTACCGTGTGTATGTATACGTATCACTATATGTTCTACGGCGTCAGTACTTGCAAGTATTCTCATCAATCTTGATTTATCGTTCTCGTGATCAGGAGTTTCGTCAATCTCTATTTGAACCAATGTCTTCCCAGATTTGACAATATACAATGCATCTGGGCGCTCCATCGAGACCCCACATGGGACAGGACAGTCCTGGACACTGAGGTATTTCGTCAATTCAGGTATAACACGTTGTATATCGGCAAGAACGAAATGTTCTACTCTGACTCGAAGTCTATTGAGGTCTGGGTGTATAGATCTGAAGCAGTGTGTACACATCCGAACTCCACCCGGAGACATGCGGTATGAAAGTGGTCTCTCCCCAGGTTCGTACACAGAACAGCCTTGTGTCTCACATCTAAATGATACAACATCTATCTCTTCGTTCTCTCTATGATAACTACAATGAAAGGGCTTCCCGTTAAGACGGCCGAATGTTCTAGATCTACGACAACCATCTGATGTGCATAATTTTATAACTCGGAGAACTGCAGACGGGCTACAGTGTCTTCTACAATGGGTAGGCTTCTTTCCTATTTCCCCACATGTAGCCCTAGTCTGGCACCCATCTACAGCACACTCTTTCATAACAACATTCTTCTCTCCTTCTACACGATGTTCGCCGCAATGCACAGGTTTCTGATGAATCGTTCCGAAATAAGCCTGAGAAGGGCAATCCTTGGATACGCATTTTTTACATTTCAAATTTATCTCACCAGTGTCTTTATGTTTAGAACAGTGGATGGGTGGATTACCTGGTTTACCGAATAGAGACCCTTTAAAACACTTGTCAAATATACATACCATACTTTATATCACATAACTATATAATTTAGAACACGGTATCCACGCATACTACCCCCTCATCATCGTCTTCCATACCACACGCATCGAAACATGTTAAGGAGATTGATCCAGTTTATAAACACACTTCGATAAGGCGAAGACCATTGTGTTGTTTTGTTTGAAAAAAAGTTTCTTATTACTTTAATTACCGACGTTCATTATAGTCGGAGTTATACATTCTTCCTGAATGGGTATAACACGCATACATGGTTCTCCCTGTAGCCGATATCGTTTTTAAAACTACACACCTATCTATAATACCCCTCTCTGGGGTGATAGAAG
>Ga0308016_10000884_pt1 | contig 15049 bp, 16 predicted proteins | sample Neamet233_FD_203129 | JGI IMG/M metagenome (GOLD analysis project Ga0308016, IMG submission 203129) | Marine microbial communities from water near the shore, Antarctic Ocean - #233 | ecosystem: Environmental > Aquatic > Marine > Unclassified | place: Southern Ocean | collected 2014-07-28
CTCCCACCGAAGATTTTGCTACCGGCGGTGCCCCATTTTAATATTACCTATAAATAAAATGGATTTAGTATTATTACTTTTAGGAATTGCGGTGCTTGTTGTTTTTAATTACAATAAAAAAGTGGGTGTTATCATTGGAACAATTTTATTACTAGTTCTATCCGAATACAATATCAAAACGGAAAAAATTGGAAATTCTGTGGAAATAAAATGTACCAAAGATTGTGAAAAAGATGTAAATGATAAACTCGTTTGTAAAAGCGAATGTATTAAAAATTTAAAAGAAATCTTAAAATAAATTATATAGAATAAATTCTAACATTCTTTAATGTTTTTCTTTGAACTTTGTAAGATGCAAAAATCTTATGTCTTAATAGGTCCTTTGGTGTGGCATTCTTTGCATGCTTGGCGATACGTTTGTATAAATCAAATGATTCATCCTCCAGATGAAGATTAACACCCTCGTCATCTGTTACACATTCTTTTAAGAAATTAAACAACTCCGTATCCGGGTAATATTTTTCCATTGATTCACTTTCACTATCACTATCACTTTCTGAATCAGCGTCCTCCTTAGCGTCTTCCTTGGGCTCTTCCTTGGGCTCTTCCTTGGGCTCTTCCTTGGGCTCTTCCTTGGCTTCTTCCTTGGCGTCTTCCTTGGCTTCTTCCTTGGCGTCCTCCTTAGCGTCCTCCTTGGCGTCCCTCAAGTTGCAACGATGGGTGTTTACAAGGTCGTCCATAATGGTGGTTGCCAGACGACACATGTCAAAATTGGGATTTGGTTGGACTAAATCTTTAGAAACCGGTTCTCCCTTTTCGTCTTTTTCAACAAACTCGCTCTTGTAATACGGGACATTTGCTTTAGGATAATCGTATTGACCTTCGGCTTCGCCATAATTTGAAAATACATCATTGAAGTAAACACGTTCCCTGAATGTGTAGATGGCCCGACCGTAATCAATGATTTTGGCAATGTATCCACAGGTGGGTACTCTGTAACAGACCTTGTTGTGTCTGTATACCAGGAACTTTTTTTCGGTTTTGGTTACCATAATATTGTTTACGTGTAAATCATTGTGCGTGAATTTAAAATGTTTCTGTAAAAACGCTAACCCAAAGACTATTTGGAATAAAATGCTTTTAATCTGTGTGTCGTTATATTCACTGGTCAATACCTCTCCAAGTGTTTGGTCGCATTTTTCCATAAAGATGGATTGGATAGGATAGTCTTCAAATACCGCTACGTAATCATTGCTTTCTGAATACTTAGAACTGGTATCTGAATCTTTATCAGATTCTTTATCAGATTCTTTATCAGATTCAGAATCCGGTAATTCTTCTATTTTCGGTTCCTCTTCACTTGGTTCCTCTTCGGTTGGTTCCTCTTCATCAGAAGAATCACCAGAAATCCCTACATCTAAAGAAAATAAATGACCGATATTTTCTTCAAACCATTCTTCATTCTTTAAACTATAGTATTCTTCGCTTATGTCATAGTAGAATTCTTTAGTAATACCATTAAAAGACCCGTAGTATAATGGAAAGCAAGGTAAATGATGTTTTTCTCTTAAAAATGATGAAATGTAACAGAAAAAAGCATCAATGTATGCCGAATTATCCAAGCAATTTATTTTACTAAATGTATTGTGATTATAATTACTAGGAAGCAACTGATTCCGATGCTGACTGATATTATAGTTTCCTTGCATATAAGTTACCGGATCCAATATAGGACATATTTTACAAAATGCTTCCATTGTTAAATCTTTGTTATTCTTTGAATCCCAAACCACGCATTTATACAAACCATTACTAGTGATTGAATAATCTTCATCGTCATCCTTTTTAATTTTTTCTATAACTTCTTTCAAAATATAACGATTGTCAAAAGTAATGCATTTATGCGAGTTCTTGGTGTTATGTATATGGAAAAACAAAGACATAACCGGTAGATAGCTTTGCATGTCTTTGATATTCATAACATTCCTAAAAGAATTTCCCAAATTCTTATAATACTTGGGTTTAAGATTCGTAAAACGTAATATCCAGTCCTCCATCATTTTTCATTAAGTTATTTTTTTTGTTTCTAAAATAAACGATAAGTTAAAATTATTAAACTTAAATATATATTCATAGAAATGTCTCTTCGTCTTAAAAAATTCAATATAAGAGATATAAAAAGCGATAAAGTTGTTGTTTTGATTGGTAAAAGAGAAACTGGTAAATCTTTCCTATGTCGGGATATTTTATATCACCATCAAAAATTACCGGTGGGTACCGTTATTTCGGGGACTGAAGCCGCCAATTCATTTTATTCAAAACTAATTCCTCCTCTTTTTATCCATGAAGAATATTCAGCACCACTAATAGATAAAGTCTTAAAAAGACAAAAAATGTGTATAAAACAAATAAATAAAGATATAGAAACAAAGGGTCGCTCAAATATTGATCCTAGTGCCTTTCTAATATTAGATGACTGTTTGTATGACCAAACTTGGGTTCGGGATCCGAATGTTAGGTCTCTTTTTATGAATGGAAGACATTACAAGATAATGTTTATGATAACTATGCAATTTGCATTAGGTATCCCTCCAAATCTAAGAACAAATATTGATTATGTATTTATTCTTCGCGAAAATATAATTAGTAACAGAAAGAGAATATACGACCATTATGCTGGTATGTTTTCCACATTTGATGAATTCTGTCAAGTGATGGATGCGTGTACCGAAAACTATGAATGTTTAGTTATTAATAACAATGCCAAGAGCAACAAGATAGAAGACCAAGTATTTTGGTACAAAGCGGACGATCATGCTGACTTCCGTATCGGTGCCCCGGAATTCTGGGAAATGCACAACCGAAACTATAATAATAACGATGAAGAAGAGGACTACACTTCCCAACGTTCCAGTCGAAGTAAACCTATACATATTAAAAAAGAACACTAATTATTGCTTTTCAACAAAAGCCAATATATCATCCGCTTTTCTCTCCCCTGGATAATCAATTGCGTTACCATCTACATAAACCATTATCGTTGGATATCCTTTAACACCCGCATCATTGGGCGACTTAACATTCATCTTCTTTTGTTCAGCTGTTAAATCTGCGCGTGCTTCAATATCCGTTGCTTTTATTCCTAATCCCTTTGATTTACTAACAACTTTGGCCCATTCAGGTTCGAAGGACTCACAATGCGGGCATCCATTCATCCGGTAATAAACAACCACTTTATCGCTATCAGTGTTTTCATATCCTTCTACAAAATCATCGTATTTTTCATAGGATTCTAATATTTGTATTTTTTCCCTATTTGTATTTTCAATATTTTCATCTACCAGTAGTTGCCCGGGGTACGATGTTTCATTTTCTTTATTACAGCCTTGGGACTTATAATAACAAGACCCATTAAATTCTGCAACCGTTTCACCTGTCGATGTAATTGGATATACCTTACTCTTATCAGTATTCAAAAAGTTATCATAGGTAGACATATTTGAAAAAATATATTTATCACCCAATTTGTATTTACATGTGTTTCCTCTACTATTCGGCACCTCTAAATTATCATAGCCAAAATCTAATATTGGTAATTGTTCTACAGGTGGTATCGGTTTACATCTAGTGATATGTTTTGAACTGTTACCAATCGATACAGTATATGGTTCATCTGATTTTGGATTATATTCTGGTTCATCCTCTGTATCTCTATCTATAATTTTGGATAATACTTGTGATTGTTTATCCTGTTGGTTATTATAAATAATATACAATAGACCACAAACAAACAATATTACTACAAGGGTTGTAACATTTTTAGAAAGTTTCATATTTATATAATATAAAGAATAAAAAAATATAGTTATTGTCTAATTAATTAATTAATTCTGATAATTTCCAATTTTCATGATAGTTTGATATTGGTCGTCTTATAATAAATGGTATCAATGGTGGGTCGTGTTCAAACTCTTTTTTTGCGATGTCCATAACATTAGTCATTGATACCAATATTTCATCCGGCAAATACGATTCTGCACCGTTTGATAATTGCTCTGCCCTTAGTGCAATGATGGATGTTTTTTCGTATTTATTTAATATATTCCGGGTCATCTTTTTAACTTCTCTTTGTGGTTCGTTCAATATTTTATCAACATATTCGTTCATTTCTAATAACTTTGAATTATCACTTTCTGCATCAGTTGCATCAGTTACATCAGATGCGTCAGTTACATCAGATGCGTCTGATACAGATTCATTAGAACTTGATTTTTCTTCTTCATCACTCATATCTATATGATATATGATATAATATTTTCAATTTTATATACTTTATTCTTAATTCACCCATTGTGTATCACATGCTTTACAAATATATGTGTATTTCATTTCATCCCTGTCGTTGAGTAGATATACTATCTCATTCTTTTGACAAGATTCATTAGGACACTTGATATTTTCATGTGAAATTTCGGCCAAGGTTGGATCAAATTTTACAAAATCATTCATTTTTACTTTTAGTTCTTTAATTTTAGCTGTGTTTTCTATATCGTTTTTATAAACACAAAAGGATTTTAATGTTTCATTATTAGATTTATAATTACAATTTTTACATCTATATTCAATATTAGACTTTGCGTCTGCCTCTGTTACAAGATAGATATTCAACAGATTACTACAATTTTCACAAAACTTTATGTCCATTATTATACTTATAATATTTTAAACTTTAAATTATTCAATTTTGTTTATCATATCGCTAACTTTCTTCCATGCTTCTAATAGTTTTACGTAATCGTCTTTATAATCGTAAATTTGATACACATTCAAATGTAATTTCCTATTATCTGTTTCATTATCCGTTATCCTCTTGACAACGTTCGGATGGTTTTTCTTAAAATGATTAATAATAATATCATTAAAAGATGAAAGTTTATTTTTAGCTGCATTATTAACCTGTCCTAAAATATACGTTTTCATATTTTCATAAGCAATTATTCTGTCATAAAATACACAAGGTTCCCCTTCCTCTGTTGAATATCCCGGTTCATTTTGAATGGCTTTGTTGGTCATTAAACTTTGAATAGACTTGGCTATACAATTAATATCCATAATAGATGTCCATGATGGACCAGCCCATGTTCCAAGAATGGATAGACAAACCTTACCATTCACGTACATATTTGGATGGATTCTTACTTTAGATTCACAACAGAACTTTATAACAGGGGGTTTAAACGGATATTCATCTGTAAATTTAACATTAAATATATAGCATCCATTTTCATATGGTGTATCTTCTGGTCCTATAATTAATATTTTAGCATTTGTAATGTCCACCTCATCAAAATGAATATGGATACCCATTTCTTCAAGATTGTCCTTTGTGTAGTTCCTAATATCTTTGTTAAAAATTCTTCTACATACCTTGTCTGTCATTTACAACTATAATTTCATTAATCGTTAAATACTTTTCTTATTTTATAAAATTGAAAATATTTAAATGTTTGTATAGTATTACTAAAAAATGGATGGTATTGAATGGAAAGAATATTTGCTTAGTTTCAGGAATCCGACAAAGCGACCAACACACACTAGCATAAGGGGCGGTTCCTTTCATGTTCCTAAGAGCAAACGCCCGGCATTCTATAAGAAGTATCTTTCTCATATACATTCGGGTGGAAAAGCGTCCTTAACTGAACGTTTCCTAAAGAATGATGACGGAATTTACCTTCCTGCTCCAGTGTGCATCGATTTTGATTTTCGGTATAATGAAGAAGTTCAAGAACGACTTCACTCGCCCGAAATGGTTGAAAAACTATGCGATTTATTCTTCTGTGAACTACACAAACTGATGGAAATTCCACAGGACAAATACAATATCGTCGTGGTCCAGCACAAACCCGGTGTCAAGCACGACCCCGAAAAAAAATTAGTAAAAGATGGCATCCATTTTATCTTTCCTAATATTGTATGTTGTCCTGAAGTTCAAATATTGCTTCGTAAAAATGCTCTCGCAAATGTAGAAGCGATTCTAAGTCCCCTTCCTTTGACAAATAAGATGTCTGATGTCTACGACCTGAACGTCACCAAATTCACCAGCGGGTGGATGCTCCAACATTCGGCCAAACCGAATTGTGAAACGTACAAAACGGATATTATCTTCAAGTACAACGACGACACGCTCAGTGTGGATAATCGTAAATTAACCATCAGTGATCTAAGCATCCATACCACGATGCCCGAATCTATTTATAGACAAAATACCAAATTATATATAGTTAAGGAACAGGAAAAGGAGGAATTAAAGATGAAAAAAATTAAGGAAAGTAAAATGGTTATGCCTACAAAAGGAGAATTAAAAGACCAACTTGAACTTGTTCAAAAACTTATAGCCATCCTAAACGAACAGCGGGCACATGACTATGATTCGTGGCTTCACGTTGGATTTTGCTTGTACAACATCGATAAAATTAACAACCTCCAAGTATGGAAAAAATTCAGCGCCCGGGCTGGTGATTTGTACAACGAAGAATCCTGTAATAAAAAATGGTCTGGATTTAAAGACTTCACCAATGGTCCCACGATGGGTAGTCTTCGTTATTGGGCGGAGGAAGACAATCTGGACGAAGCTAAAAAAGTTATCAATGGAAGTAAGATGATGAAGGACATCATCCTTAAAAGTCTGGGTGGTACCCATCACGACGTGGCGGAAGTTATTAAAAAACGTTCTCTTGAAAATTACAAAGCTACTAATAAGATGTGGTTCTTCTTCAATGGACAACGATGGCAGGAAACGAACGATGCAATGAAATTACGCCAATTCATTTCCAAAGAAATTAGAGATCTATACACAGATTGGCAGAAAAATTTCAGTGACATGGCATCCCAACAGGACGACGAAACGTTGCAAGAACTATGGGGTAAGCGGGCGACGAAGTGCTCCAATATCTTTTCAAAACTAGGAGATGCGTCTTTCAAAGACAAGGTCATCAAAGAAAGTAAGGAATTGTTCCACGACCAGGAATTCTTGGATAACTTAGATTCGGACAAGAGTATTATGGGGTTTGAGAATGGTGTATACGACTTGAAAAAGAAGGAGTTTCGAGATGGACTTCCAAACGATAACCTTTCCATGACCACGGGATACGATTTTATCGACGACTTCACGGAATCAGACGACCTTGTTAAGAATGTGAGGGGCTTTATTAACCAGGTCCTACCGGTGAAACAAGTGCGGGAATATGCGATGCGTGTAATGGCGTCCTGTCTGTCCGGTGAAAATCGGGACGAGAGTTTTAACCTTTGGACCGGCAGCGGTGGTAACGGAAAGTCTAAAATTATAGATTTAATCAGTTTGGCGCTTGGAGACTACGCGTGCGAACTACCAGTAGCTTACCTGACGCAGACCAGACAGCAATCAGGCAATGCGTCGCCGCATATTATGAAAACAAAAGGTAGACGTTTCTGTTTTATGCAGGAACCGAATGAAGAGGATAAGATTAATGTTGGATTAATGAAGGAGATGACGGGTAATGATACAATTCAAGCAAGAGCACTCTACCAGGAACCGGTTAAATTCAAACCCCAGTTCAAGATAGTCCTTATGTGTAACAAGCTCCCCAAAATTCCTAGCGACGACAAGGGTACGTGGCGCCGTCTCAAAGTAACAGAGTTCATTTCAACGTTCAAGGACAAACCTGACCCGACTGAAAAATACGAATTTCCGATAAACAGACAGCTAGCCGACGACTTCGAACTCTGGAAAAGCGTATTCATGTGGATTCTAGTGGAAAAATACAAGGTTTATGACAAGGAAGGAAATCCCGAACCGAGAGAGGTTGTCAAATACACCGAATCTTATCAGGCCAGAGAAGACATCATCGCGAAATACCTAAAGGATAATGTTATCGTGGATATGAAGGTAGAACCCATAACTACACTAAAGATTTTCAATCGTTTCAAAGTGTGGATGAAAGAAGAAGGGTTCGAAGGAAAAGAAATTCCCAAATGTTCTGCAATTCGGGAGAAATTGGAAAGTGAGAAAAAATATATGAATGCTAGAGTGCCCAACACAAACAAGTATTACATCCGGTTCAGCGTAGAAAATGGTGAAGCGTTGTCGCCAACGTCTATCACAGACTTTGCTCCTTAAAATAACATATTCACAAGAATACAAACACAAAGTATCGCTATTATTATTTTATAAATTTTTTCATTATATATTTCAGATTCATAGGATTTCTCTATAAAATATATACGTCTCTTATTCAATTCATCATCAGTCATTATTTATATTAATATATTATTTTTAAGTTTCAATATATTATATTTTATATAATATATAATGAATATAATTATTGAAGCTCTCTCTGTTGGTATCGTTGTTGCTTTTGTAGGATATCTAGTTAATATGCTACCATGTATGCAAAGTATTGATAAAAAATATTCTCTTATAGTTATTCTATTTGTAACCGGTGCTGTTTCCCACTTAACATTTGAAGCTGCGGGCTTAAACACGTGGTATTGTAAACATGGGACAGCATGTAGATAAGTAATTAATCGTCGTATCCCACCGGTAGTGACTTACGCGAAATGTCAATTTAAATTATTAGAACGTTTAATTTTTTGGGGCATTTATATTAGATAAAAATTCTTTTGCATCTAAAATGCCACAATTTATGTATTTCATTCTATTTTCAACATTATTATTAACATTCAATCCATCTTCTTTTATATCCACTTCCAAGTACTTCATATTTGAAGGTATTCTATAACTATTCACAGCGGGGCAATAGAATATGTGTAAGACATAATTTTTAAAATTGTCTATGGAATTTGTAAAGTCCTCTGTATCATGATTATCTAAATACCGATTTGTATGTTTTGATTTTAATCCAAATGTCAATTCTTTTTCCTTTCTAAAATATTCTATCGGGAATGATTTTACAACCCCTCCATCTATGTAGTATTCGTTTTGTATTTTTACGGGTTGATATAGAAAGGGTATAGCCATACTTGCCCGAACACAATCTACAACTTTATAGTCGGGTGTCTTCTTGTAATTAAAATAAACCGCGGTTTTGTTATTCAAACAAACGGTTGTTATAATAAGATTTTTATTTGTTATATTGTATAATTCTAACAATGTTACATCTTTATTAAAGTTTCGTTTCGTTAAAAATAATTCGATAATTAGTTGTATTCTTTTTCCATTATCAAAACCATAATTGTGAAAAAATGAGAGAGCATCTTCTGCTTTGATATCTAAAAAATCCTTAAAATCCAGTTTACGTGTTAACAATATCAAATCATCTATTGTGTACCCTATTATTAAAAATAACGCAATCAATGATCCGACAGAACATCCGCAATAATTTTCTATATCCTCCAGATTTAGATATTTTTGTTTTATTAATTCTTTTAACGCCCCTAGATAGGCTAGTCCCGAAACTGCCCCTGACCCCAATACTAGATTTTTAAACATTATATTAATAATATATTTCTATTTATATATATTAAATGAAACGATATCATGAAGTAGACTTTATCAAAGGATTAGCGGTTATATCAATGGTTATATTTCATTATTTTTATTTGGGAACTAGAATGAACAAGATAAGCTCCAACTATAGAGAGGGAATCATTCATTTTTTAGCAAGATTTGCCCACATTACATTTATCATTATGGTTGGTATTAATTTAGTCATCACCAGGTTGAACAACAAGGATAAAACAGACGAAGAATATCGTAATGGACAATATAAGAGAGTTCTATACATTGCTTTTATAGCGTTGCTTGTTTCGGTATCAACCTATATAGCCTTGCCAGATATGTGGATACGATGCGGCATTCTTCATTTCATCGCTATGGGTATTTTAATCTGTCTCCCGCTTGTAACCAAACCTAACCTGTCTTTAATGGTCTCCATGGGAATATACGCAGTATATCTTTTGAACAATGCAGGATATTTTATTGAATACTATCAATATTTCAATGAAGTTGTGGGATACGTGCTTGGATTGTTTCCGGTTTACAACGCGTTAGATAACTTCACATTCTTACCATTCTTATCATTAATACCGCTGGGTATATTCATTGGTCACAATATTTATAAATACAATGACAGAAAAATAAAGGTATTAAACAACCTTGATAATGTAATTACAAAAGACAATATCATCGTAAATATCGGTAAAAATTCTCTTAATATCTATATGGTTCATTTTGTTATACTATATCTATATTTTAGAAATTTAGACGACATTACGTTCTCGACTTCTTTGGGGTCTTCCTAAATTGTGTAGCGTCCTTGGTCATTCCTTTATCAAACCCGCTGTCCAATTTCTCGTGCATGTAACGTTTTTGACTTGAACTGCGATATTTTTGACTTGGACTGCGGGATTTATGCATACTCACATCTTTTGTCCTCTGTTGTCTGTCCATTTCCATCTGTTGTCTGTCGATTTCCCCCTGCACATTCTTTGCCCTGTATGCCGCTTCTATCCCCTCCCGTACTTCTTTTTCGTTACTTACCATACACTTTTTTACCATTTTTCTACATGTCCAACCCTTAACACCTCCACCTCTCTTGTTTCTTCTGCGTTTGGTTCTGCGCTTGGTTCTGCGCTTGGTTCTGCGCTTGGTTCTACGCTTGGTTCTGTGTCTAGTTCTACTGGTCATTTTATATTAATAACTTAGAAATTATTTTACTATTCTCCGGATATAGGCAGATTTAGTTATGTTCGGTGGACAATAGTGTAAATAATTCATATTAAATCGGTCGGCACACAACTGATTCATCATTACCTTGAAAAAAACGCGTTCGTTTTTATACATTGCGGTTCCATTTCTTGTTAAAATATGTAACTGTGCTTTTTTATGAAAAATAGCATTGAATAATTCTTTTAGATATTGTTGTCTAGTTGGTGTTCCAAAATACATGGTTAGATTTTGTTTTATTGTATTATTTATAAAATCCTTAAATTCGACGCCATTTGTTTTGCTTAATGTTAAATCCCAGTCAAAAAATACAGCGTCTAACTTCTTCATATTATTAATGCCTTGTATGTACTTCTTAACATTAATACTAGACATTCCATTTTTATCGGTTATATTTACAAATATAATATTATTTTTTTTATTAATATTAGGATTTGAGTTGCTTCTATCATCATCAAATAGTAAAATCATATTATAATAATATAAATAAAAAAATATTAAAAATATAACATTATATAAATGGAAGATAAATTTGGTAAACGTAAATATAAAATAGCCGAAGGTAGACATACTATGAGACCTCCAAGTTTACATTTTAAAAAAACAAAAGACACAAAGGACTACAAAGAATACTTAATTACAACATTCAAAGACCTAGAAAAAAAATCGGATTTTGAAAACTGGACTGAAAATTCTTTGAGTAGTTTTATATTCTGCAATCCGACCCTTACCATCCAAATGCCAAAACCCGATTTTATGGTCAAAAACAACAGACGAAAGTTTGCGTACGTGTCCCTGATGTTTCCGGCACCTAAGACAAAACTGGCCTCCTATACAGATGGATGTATCTTAACTGCTCTCGGATTAAGAAGACAAGGCGTAAATGCTGACATAATATGTTTGGTCACACCGGACATTTCTAAAGAAGTTCAGTTAAAATTATTAACGGTATACGATGATGTTAAGGTCGTTCCTTATATCACTCCTTTTCCATTCCACGACGACGATATAGTCATCAATAAAGATATCTTCAAAAATTGTAAAGGGTACACACAACTGCACCCTTATTCACACGTGTTTACCAAATTACACATGTTCAACCCGGATATTATGCCGTACGAAAAGGTGGTGTTTGTGGATAGTGATTTAGTACCGATGAATTATTACGACAGTTTGTTTATGTTAAACACCCCGGCCGGATTTGTAGAATATCGTAAAAAAACACCCTTTTTGGAAGCGTATAACTGGGATAGATGCGACTTATTAGAACATGGGAAACCCATCCCAAAACATATGACGGACCTAGAGAAAAAAACAGGCGCTGACGTGAATGCCGGATTATTAGTAGTCACACCGAATAAAAAAGAATACAATGCAATGATAAAAGAACTAAAATCGCCGATACACACCTGGATGGGAAAGGGAAAAGAACACCAAGGATTTTGGGATATGGATTTTTCCGAATCAGCCTCTTCCAACAATCGAAAGTTTGTGGAAAATTCCTATTGTTTCCCGGAACAAAACTACCTAACCAAACGATATTCGGGAAAATGGACCTTCGTCGAATTTGCGTTCCAAAGTTGGTCGTTGGATCCGTGCAATTCTTTCGGAATTCATATGGCAGCATTTAACCCCAAACCCTGGTTTAAACAACCGGCTGGTTTAGTTATAGATTCAACCTTAAAACTAACAAATTACTCCTTCACCCAAAAAAATAAAGATTTACTTAAATCCCTTGGAAGAAAAGACAAACTACTATTACAACACGGATTGCCTTTGATTATCGATGAAAACGACAAACTGATGAGTTTTGAAAATATAACATACGCCTATGAAATCTTCAATGAACTTATGATATGGGGACTAATTAATTATCCTCCGTTAAAGAACTTTTTCTTGGAAAATCTAACAATTCACGGAAGAAAAATATCCTTTGGTATGGATAATTTTAAACCATTAGACACTAAAAAAAATATTAATTTTATGAAATTCCAAGACATCGAACTAAAGAGTAAATATTACAAAGTGCTTTCAAAATCACAGAAGAAACTACTAAAAATAATGAAAAAAGACGATGATTATCTTAAGAAATACATAGGGAAATACTCCCATATCTGCAAAAACAAATCCTTGATAACATCAGAAGATGGTAAACAACTACCATTTAATTACACAATTATAAGTTACAATAAATCCAAATCCAAATCCACTTCCAAATCCACTTCCAAATCCAAATTCAAATTCAAATCCAAAAGATACAAAAAACACAAGATTAAAAAAACCAAAAAAAAAATTAGAAATCTTAAAAAAACCATAAGGAAATTAAAAAATAAAATAAAGACCCCAGGTGAAAAGAACATAAAGAGTAAAAAATATAAATATTAAATGAAAAAAATAGTTTTGAATTCTAGTGATTTAGCAAAAATTACTGGCCATAACAAGTTTGACACGTTAGAATCTTACGTAGATAAAGTGCTATCCAAGCATAATATTATTCAGAAGTACATCCCAAAAACTAACACTGAACAAGCGTTGCGTAATTGTAATAAAGAAAAATTGACACTAATTAAAAAAGAATTAAAGTTAAAAGATACTGCAACAATGAAGGACATTGAACGCAGCGTAAATATTATAACAAGTAGCAGTCTAACAAATAAGACCGAAGAAGGAAGTAAGAAAGATTTAACAAAATCACTTTCAAAAAATCCTATGATAAAAGATATTTTAAAAGATTCGATAGAAAAAGATATCCGGATGTCAAGAGGTAATATAAAAGAAAATTCGGCATTGGATAAATCACAAGCCACCTTAAATGTACCCATTAACAAACGTAATAGTGAATTCTTCACCGCCGAACTATTAAAAACCAAAAAATGCCACGTATTTCTCTGTGGAAAAGTAGACGGAATTACGGACGATGGTAAGGTCGTCGAAACTAAAAATAGAAGGAATAGATTGTTTAATAAAATTCCGGATTATGAGAAAGTTCAAATGGAAGCATACTTGTATCTAACCAATATCCCCACATGTATCCATATCGAAAATTACAACGCCACCACCCGTACCACAGAATATCACCATAATAAAGAGTTTTGGGATATGTGTTTGGAGTCCATAACCAAGTTTGTAGAGCAATATATCGACACTCAATTATAAAAATAAGTGTATATAAATGGTAGGCATTGGATTTGTTCTTATAATTATTGGGGCGACTTATATAATAGGAACTTATAAACTCATTAGAATAATGAAAAGAAGAGACCCGGAAATAATTCCACCGGGTACCATAAATGTCGTCTTAAATAATAAAACGGTTCATTTTAATCCACTTTTAAATATGGATGTATGTAGCATTTGTTTGTCAGATTATGACATTTCCAGTTTAATAATACGTTTGGATTGTGGACATATATTTCACAGAGAGTGTATTTACAAATGGATACGGAAAAAACGACACTGTCCCTATTGTCGCTGCCAGATTTCGTAAAATTGAAACTTATAATTATTTTCTATTATTACATCATTATGCCTAACCAATTTAACGATGAACAACCATCCGCTAGACGCTCACTATTACGGGATTTTGGTAATAGTGATAGTACACCCATCGATAGATTAAGACAAGCTTTAATATCTTACACAACAGAACCTGAATATATTTTATCTGATATGGCAAATATAACAGATATTGTTCAAGACTATATGTTCCCCGCACGAAATGTAACTATTACGTTCTCGAATGATGGATTAGAGGAACCAGTTGAACCAGTTGAACCATTAGAACCCGTTGAACCATTAGAACCATCTGTACCATCTGTACCAGTGGAGAGTGATGAAGAAAAACAATGCGCAGAAGCACTGAGAACTGTTATGGCTATTATCTTTGAAAATAAAGATGATTTAGGTGACAAAGATTATTTGGAAATGACAAATCTGTTGAAAAAGGTGTATGAAACAAAGGATCCGCGCAACTTAAGAGATGAAATTACGGAAATTAAAGAGTATGCCGATGGCTTGTACGATGAAATGACAATACAATTAAAAGATTTTAGAATGCAGCGAAAATTTCAATCACAATTCACCCAAAATCTAATGGATGCTGATACACAAAAACAGCATACTATCAACCGTCTCAAAGAGGCGGTATCATGTCATCTGACTACCATAAGACAGAGGGACGAAGATGTTCGAGATCTACAGCTGGATACAGATGATTTGTGGAAAACTAAATTCTTCTATCAAAACCGAATAGTGGATATGTATGATAAGCATCCTGAATATTTCTCAAAAGGAGAGAAAAAAGAAATGGAAACTATTAAAAAACGA